>WNGA01004484.1_pt1 | contig 20541 bp, 20 predicted proteins | sample 5400061 | NCBI WGS metagenome assembly WNGA01 (sample SAMN13153366, study PRJNA577476) | soil metagenome | isolation source: 100 cm soil or saprolite under grassland replicate 2 | place: USA:California | collected 2016-06-15
GCAGTTGAACAGCGTGGTCTTGCCCGAGCCGTTGGGGCCGATCAGCCCGTAGATATGCCCCGCCTCGAGAGAGAGCGACACCCCGTTCACGGCCGTGACCCCGCCGAAGCGCTTGACCACGCGGTCCACGTCCAGGAGGGCCTCCATCAGATGGTCCGCGGAAGGTTGTACTTCTGCTGCAGCACGCCGAGGATACCGCGCGGCATGAGGAGGACCACGGTGATGATGATGGCGCCGAAGAGGAGCTGATGGAGATAGATGAAGCGCGCCCAGATCATCTCCTGCAGGGTGAAGAGCAGCACGGCGCCCAGCACCGGCCCCCAGATCGTCCCCTTTCCCCCGAAGAGCACCATGACGATCATGGTAATGGTCATGATCAGGGGAAAGACCGAGATGGGCTCGATGTAGCTCTGATCGCGCGCGGCGAGCCCTCCCACGATGCCGGGGCCCACCGCGGAGAGGAGGAAGGCGTAGAGCTTGTAGCGAAAGGTGTTGATGCCCATGGCTTCGGCGGCGACTTCGTCCTCGCGTATCGTCATGAGCCGGAGCCCGAAGCGCGACGTCACGATGACGTAGGCCAGCCCCGTCACGGCCAGGGCCACCAGACCCATGGCGTAATAGATGGGTACGCTCGCGTAGAGAGCGGGGAGCGACAGTCCGCTCCCCCCGCCCGTGAGCCCTTCGAAGTAGGACACGGCCACGCGCAGCACTTCGTTGAGCCCGAGCATGGCGATGGCGAAGTAGGGCCCCTTGAGCCGCAGGCACGGCCAGCCGATGACGAGAGCGAGCACCACCGCGCCCACCCCGCCCGCGAGGGAGGCCCACAGCCACGGCCAGCCGAGCTTCACGATGAGGATGCCCGCGGTATAGGCGCCCATGCCGAAAAAGGCGATGTGACCGAAGGAGACGTAGCCGGTCAGCCCCGAGATGAGGTTCCATGACTGGGCGAGGGCGATCCACATGAAGAGCTGCAGCATGAAGCGGACGCCGTAGCCCGTGCCCTTGATTGGGTAGATCGCGAGCACGATGAGGATCAGGCAGAGCGCGGGCAGGGACAGGCGCTTCACGAGGCGCGACCCTTCAAGAGTCCGGTCGGCCTCACGAGAAGCACGAGCACGAGCAGGATATACGCCACCGCCTCGTTCACCTGGGTGGTGAGGAAAAGCGATGAGACCTGCTCGATCAGGCCGAGGAGCAGGCCGCCGAGAAGCGCCCCCGGATAGTTTCCCGCGCCCCCGAGCACGATGACGAGGAACGACTTGAAGGTGTACACCTGCCCCATCTCGGGCTGTATGGCGACCATCACCGCGACCAGGGTGCCCCCGGCCGCGGCGAGAGCGGAGCCGATGCCGAAGGCGATCATGTGGATGCGCGCCACGTTGACGCCGCAGACCTGTGCCACCTCGCGGCTCTGGGACACCGCGCGAATGGCCTTGCCGAGGCGGGTCATCTTGAGAAAGAGGAAGGCGCCGGTGGTGATGACGATGGCGAAGACGCAGGCGATGACGCGCGACTTGGAAAAGGCGAAGGGCCCGAGCACGAAGGAGCCCGTCAGATACTCCACCGAACGCAGGTCGGCGGTGAAGGCGAGCTGGGCGAGGTTCACGAGGGCGATGGAGACGCCGAAGGTCAGAAGCAGTGAGGAGAGCTCGGGAGCATCGACCACCCGGCTCACGAAGAGCCGCTGCAGCGCCAGACCCACCACGAAGAGGACGGGCATGGTGACGAGGAGCGAGAGGTAGGGGTTGAGCCCGACCCACTGGAAGAGCCAGAAGGTCGTGTAGGCACCCAGCATGAGGAGGGGACCGTGGGACACGTTGAGCACGCGCATGACACCGAAGATGAGACCCAGGCCCAAGGCCACCATCGAATAGAGCGCGCCCGCCAGCAGGCCAGAGATGACCACCTGGCCCAGCATGGCGGGCGTGATGACGAACAAGGGCTCAGGCTACCGCTGATTCCATGGGGGCGTCGGATAGCGCGGCTTGCCGTTGGCGAGGTCGTCCGGCCACACCACGATCCGCTTGCCGTCCTGCCACTGGATCATGACCATCTTGTGCGCGAGCTGGAAACCGTCCTGGTCCACCGCATAGTCGCCGAAGGCCGTCCGCGTCTTGAGCTTCAGGAGCTCGGCGCGCACGAGATCGGCGTCGAGGCTCTTCGCGCGCTTCACCCCCTCCGCGTAGATGAGGCAGCCCGCGTAGCCCGCCGCGGCATGGTACGACGGCTCGTGCTTGAACTTCTTCGCATAGGCCGCGAGAAATTCCTTCTGGCCCGGATAGGGGAGCGCCTCGTCCCACTGCGTGGAGCCGTACACGTACTCCCCGTTCGTCTTGAGCAGGGTGTAGAACTCCGGGATGTCCCCGCCCACCGTCACTCCGAACATCTTCGGATTCACGTTCAGCTCCCGCATCTGCCGCGTGATGGCCACCGCGTCGTCGAAGTAGGTGGCGGCCGCGATGACGTCTGGGTTGGCCGCCTTGACCTTCACGAGGAGGGCCGAGAAATCCGTGTTGCCCTTGGGATAGGCTTCCTGGAGCACGATCTGCAGCCCCTTCTTCTTCGCCATCTCCACCGTGCCAGCCGTCGAGGCCTTGGGGAACAGCGTGTCCTCGTTGACCACGGCGATGGTCTTGAGCCCGCGCTTGGCCGCCATGTCCACCAGCCCTTCGAGGTAGACCTCGGCGGGCGAGATCACCATGAAGATGTACTTGCGTCCTTGCCGGAAGATCGACGTGGTGGCGGCGAGGGGTGAGACGAGCACCTTCTTGTACTTCTCGCTGATGCCCGCCACCGACTCCGTGATGGCCGAGGAGTAGGGCCCCATCACCGCGTCCACTTTGTCCTCGGTGATGAGCTTCTCGTACAGCCGCTGCGCCGTCTGGGTCGAAGACTGGTCGTCGTACATCACGAACTCGACCTTGCGCCCGAGCAGGCCGCCCTTGGCGTTCAGCTCATCGGCGCAGACCTCGTAGCCCTCCTTCTGATAGGTGCCGGGCTTGGCGTACGTGCCCGTGAGCGAGAGCGACGCGCCGATCTTGATGGGGGCCTGGGCCTGCGCGGACGCCGTGCCCAGCAGGAGGGACAGGGCGACGGCGCCAACGAAACTCCACACCCGTGTGGACATGGGGTCCTCCTCAAGTGGTCTGGAAGCGGACCGTGGTCAGCTCGAAATGGGCCTTGTTTCTAGCAAACTTGCCCCACCCTGTCAAGGTTCCGGGCGCGCGCCGGCGCGACCACGAGCGCTACTTGAGCGATGTGAAGGTGAAGGCGCGGATGATGTGGCGCTGAGCGATGGCGAAGACGACGAGCACCGGCGCCACCACGAACATGCTACCCGCCATGATGACGTGCCAGCGGTCGCCGGTGCCCTCCTCCCGCAGCATGGCCACGCCGATGGGCAGCGTGCGCACTGCCTCGTTGGTGGTCATGACGAGCGGCCAGAAGAAGTCGTTCCAGTGGTAGACCACGCTGAACAGGGAAAACGCCACGAGGGTCGGACGCGCGATCGGCGCCAGCACGCGGAAGATCATGGTGAAGGTGCCGGCCCCGTCGACGCGGGCGGCGTCCACGATGTCGTCCGGCACCTGGAGAAAGGCGTCGCGGATCAGGAAGGTCCCAAGCGCGGAGACGGCGTAGGGCACGATGAGCGAGGCATAGGTATTGAGCAGGCCGAGCTTGCTGAACAGCATGTAGAGCGGCACGAAGCGCACCTGGGGCGGCACGATGAGGCAGGCGATCACGACGAGGAAGCAGGCATCCCGGCCCCGCCAGGAGAGCTTGCTGAAGGCGAAGCCCGCGAGGCAGCCGAAGAAGAGCTGGCACACGAGAATGCCCACGGTCTGGATCGCGTTGTTGACCGAGTAGCGCAGGAAGGGCCCCGAGGCCCAGGCCTTGGCGTAATTCTCCCAATGCGGAGGGGCGGGCCAGAGCGCGGGCGGAAATCGGGTCACTCCCGCCATGTCCTTGAGCGACGTGCTGATCATCCACACGTACGGGAAGATCTCGGCCATTGCCACCAGCGCGAGGGCGGTCAGAGTGAGCGCGCGGATCCCGGAGCGGCGGGCGCTCACGACGTGTAGTGGACCCGGCGGCGGAAGGTCAGCCACTGGGCGAACGTGAGGGTCACGATCACGATGAAGAAGAGGACCACCGCCGCCGAGGCCTTGCCGAGCTTGAAGTACAGAAATGCCTGCTCGTAGATGTAGTACACGTAGATCACGGTCGAGGTGACGGGACCACCCTGCGTCATGATCTTCACGATGTCGAAGCCCTGGAAGCTCGTGATCGTCAGCGTGATCAGGAGAAAGAGCGTGGTGGGCGTGAGGAGCGGCCACGTGATGTGTCGGAAGCGCTGCCAGCCGCCGGCGCCGTCGAGGGCGGCGGCCTCGTAGAGATCGCCGGGAATGGCCTGGAGTCCCGCGAGATAGATCACCATCGGGTATCCCACCGTCTTCCACACCGTGACGAGCACGAGCGACCAGAGGGCGAGCCGATGGTCGCCGAGCCAGTTCACGCCTGGGAGACCGACGAGACGGAGCAGCCAGGCCACGAGCCCGTACTGAGGATCGAGCAGCCAGATCCAGAGGAGCGACACCGCGACCCAGGAGACGACGTAGGAGCTGAAGATCGACGCCTGGAGGAGCGCGCCCAGGCGCGTGCGGTCGTTCAGGAGCACGGCGAGGACAAGCCCCAGCGCCTGGGAGAGCGCCACCACGCCGACGGAGTACTTGACGGTGTTGGTGACGACGTCCCAGAACTCCACGGAGGCGAGCGCGCGGTAGTTCGCCGCGCCCACCCAGCGCGCGGGCATCACCAGGTCCCACTCGTATAGGCTGACCCAGGCCGAGTAGGCGACCGGATAGAGGTAGACGAGGGCGAAGATCAAGAGCGAAGGCGCGGCCAGGGCGTATCCCAGCCGCGCCTCCGCGCGGGCGCGCCTACTGCTGCTTGGCGAGGATCTCGTTGGCCTTGGCCTCCGCCGCCTGCATGATCTCGGCCGCCGTCTTGATGCCGAGCACCGCGGCCTCGAGGTTCGGCTGGATCACCTCGCGCTGGATCTCGATGAGCGCGGGCGTGTACGGGAAGCGTTGGGCCGTCCGCAACTGGTCGATCGCCGTCTTGTAGTTCGGATTCTGTCTGTAGAAGGCCTGCATCTCGGGCGAGCTGACGGCCGAGGTGCGGATGGGCATGTAGCCGGTCGCCTTCGAGAGCGAGATGGTCTGCGCGGGCTCGGTCATCCACTTGATGAAGGCCCAGCCCGCTTCCTTCTGGGCCGGGGGCGCGTCGCGGGCGATGACGAAGAAGGTTCCCCCCGTGGGTACTGCCTGCTTGACCTTCCCGGGCAGGAAGGCCGTGCCGAGCTTGAACTTGGCGTTCTCCGTCATGTAGTTGAGGAAAGCCGTGGAGGTGTAGATCATCGCCACCCGGCCGTTGATGAAATCGGTGTTGGTGACGGTCCACGCGTTGTAGTCCTTGCCCGGCGGACGCTTCATGGTCTTGTCCTTGTTCACGAGGTCGACCCAGAACTGGAGCGCCTCGGTTCCCTTGTCGCGGAAGGCGGCCTTCTTGCCGTCGGGCGTGACCAGCGACCCACCTGCTTCGTGGAGCAGCGCGTACCAGAACCACCAGTCCACGGGCACCTCGAAGCCGTAGGTCTTGGTCTCGCCGCCCTCACGCACGGTGAGCCTGGCCGCCGCATCGCGCAGCTCGTCCCACGTGGTTGGCACCTTCACGCCCTTGGCGGCCAGCATGTCGGCGTTGTAGTAGAGGATGGGCGTCGAGCGGAAGAAGGGCAGCGCCACCAGCGGTGCCGCCGCCTTGCCCAGGTAGTCGAAGTAGGTGTGCTGGGTCTGACCGGGCAGGTAGTCTTCGAGGTCGGCGCCATTCTGGCCCTTCGCGTAGGGCTCGAGGTTCTCAAAGAGCCCGGAGGCGGCGAGCTGCGGAATGGCCTCACCGATCACGTGGAAGGCGGCGGGAGCGGTCTTGGTCGCCGCGGCCGCGCGGATCTTGGCCAGGGCTTCGAAGTAGTCGCCCTGGAAGGTCCCCTCGATCCTGTATTTGGACTGCGACTCGTTGAACCGCTTGATGTGGGCCTCGGTGACTTCGCGGTTCGTGCCCCCGAAGGAATACCAGAACTGCGCCACCACGGGCCCCTGCGCCGCGGCCGACCCGGCCGCGCCGAGGACCCCGGCGATCAACAGCAGGGCCAGCGCTCGTCTCATCACGTGCCTCCTCTGGTCTTGGGTGGCCTTCCGGAACGGCCGCTCGGGCGGCGCGTGAGCAGCGGGATTATAGCGCGTGTCGCGCTACGGGAATGCTGCTGATACGTGCATTGACGGATCCCGCGAGTCCCGCTATTGTGAGCCGCCATGCTCCGAACCACGCTCGCGGGCAGCCTCCCCAAGCCCGCTTGGCTCGCCGATCCGGGCCACCAGCTCTTCGCCCCGTGGGTGCCGCCGGCCGGTCGGCTCGCCGAGGCCCAGGACGACGCCGTCCGCCTGGCGCTCTTCGACCAGGAAGATGCCGGCTTGGACATCGTCAGCGACGGCGAGCAGCGCCGCCGCCACTACATCTGGGGGTTCCTCGATGGCCTGACCGGAACCGACACGCAGCGGCTGGGGAAGAAGCGGACCCGCGGCGGCAAATACGTCGCCGAGCAGGATGTGGCGCGGATCGTCGGCGAGGTGACCTGGCCCGGGCCCGTCATGGGCCCCGCGCTCGCGTTCGCGAAGGCCCATACGCGCCGCGCGGTCAAGGTCACCCTGCCCGGCCCCATGACCATGGTCGACACCACCCTCGACGAGTTCTATCGATGCGACGAGGAGAGCCTCGCGATGCGCTTCGCCGGCCTCCTGAACGTCGAGGCGCGCGCCCTGGCCGCCGCGGGGGCCGACGTGATCCAGTTCGACGAGCCCTGCTTCAACATCTATCTGGACAAGGTCCAGGCCTGGGGCATCCGCGCTCTCGAGGCCGCCATCGACGGCGTGACCTGCACCACGGCCATCCACATCTGCTACAGCTACGGGATCCCGCGCGTCCTCGCGTGGAAGAAACAGAACACGGAGTGGGGCCAATACGGCGTCACGCTGCCGCTCCTGCGCGAGACACGGATCGACCAGATATCGGTGGAGTGCGCGGCTTCCGGGGTCGACGTGGCGGTCCTCGAGGGGGCGCGCGGCAAGGACGTGCTCCTCGGGGTCATCGACGTGGGCACGGAGGAGGTCGAGTCACCCGCCCTGGTCGCCGAGCGGATCAGGAAGGCGCTCCCCTACGTGGAGCCGGAGCACCTTCTCCCCTGCACGGATTGCGGCCTGGTCCCGCGCACGCGGCAGGCGGCCCGGGCCAAGCTCCGGGCGCTCGTCGAAGGCGCGCAGATCGTCCGCCGCGAGCTCGGGGCGTGATCCGGGCGTCCTCGCGCTTTGGTGGCTGGCTCGCGCTCGCGAAGCGACACTGCTTGAGAGGCCGGGGCAACCGATTGTTGGGCGTCATCGCAGCGAATTGGACGGATCATGCGCGCTTGCGCAGAAAGACGTGGGTCGCACGTTCGCCCGCGACGTACTTCGCGCATTCATAGCCCAAAGCACGCATATCGATGCCGTTCAGGAGATGCTCCCCTGAACCGAGTAAGACAGGCCGGATTGCGAGATGCAGCTCATCAATCAGGGCGGCGCCCAGATACTGCCGAACAGTGGATACGCCGCCACCTAGGCGCACGTCGCGGCCGCCCGCGGCAGCGGTCGCCTGCTCCAAAGCGGCGTGAATGCCTTCGGTGACAAAGGAAAACTCCGTACCTCCCGCCATCCGAAGCGGCGCGCGCGGGTGATGCGTGAGCACGAAGACGGGCGTGTGATACGGCGGCTCGTCGCCCCACCAGCCCTTCCAACTCTCGTCCGGCCACGGGCCTCGGACAGGCCCGAACATGTTGCGCCCAAGAATCCAGGCCCCGATTCCAACAAAGCCTTGCTCCGCAATTGCGTTATCGACTCCCGTCTCTCCATCGTCATGGCCGTGCATCCGCCGCCATACGCGTGTGTGGAAGAAACACTCCATCAACTCAGGGCCCCTGACGCCGAGCGGATTCTGGAGGTCTTGGTTCGGCCCAGCACCGTACCCGTCGATCGAAATCGCGAAGCTTTGGACCCGCAGTTTGGACACTTACATTTCTCGCTGTTTGGTCAGTGACGCCCAACGTACAGCTGAGCGGCGGGCTCTGCTCGCCCGCTCCAGCAGAAGTTAGGCGAGAGCAACGACGTCATAAGGGCTTCCAACCGATCGCTTCGCAATAGATCCGCGCGTAAAACGCATCCGGATGTGCTCCCCACGCACGTAGAGCTCGGGATATCTGTTCCAGGGTGGCCCGGTCAGCCCAGCCCTGAGTGATCACCTGCTCGCAAAACGTCGGGCTCTCAATGACCGATGCGAAGACCTCACCCCACGCTCGCGTCGCCTCCAGCGTGCCCCAGACCTCTGTCGACGCCGAAGCCCCGATGTTCACGAAGCCGACTTGGCGAAGGAGTGCGCGAGAGTGACGGGCGCCGAACGGATCACCACCGAGATGCTGCCATCGCTTGAAGTAGAGCGCATGAGCCTCGCTCAGTAAGGGATCGTCTGGCGAGAAAATGTTTGTGCCTTGATCGTGCCCGCGAATCCCGATTACTCCCCCTGGTTTCAGGACTCGGTACATTTCTGCAAGTGCCCGCAAGGGGTACTGGATGTTTCCCAGGACCGTGTGCGCAAGTACCGCATCATACGTGTTTGACCCGAAGGGCAATTCATACGCGTCAGCAACTAGAAAGCCTATTCTCTTGAGGCCCAGCTTTGCCGCGAGCAAGCGGGCCTGTTCGATCTGGCTCGGCTCGAAATCGATTCCCACGGTCCGGCCGGGCCCGACTGTCTCTGCAAGGCCGACCGTGATCGTCCCTGGACCGCAGCCGCAATCCAAGAGATGCATGCCGGCTCGGAGGTGGGGAAGCAGGAAAGCAGCATCGACGCCGGCGTTACGCGTCCCGAGATAGGAGATGACCTTCTCGGAATAAGTCTGTGGGTACTGTGCTCGTGTGTCGAACCCACCTTGAGGTTGAGAAGCCATATCGTCGTCAACCTCCCCAGTCATGGCTTGCCCGCTGTCGAACGCCCGCGGTGAGCAGCCGCGGCGAGCGAACGCGAGCCAGCGGGCTGCTCAAGCGCGATGCTGGGCGGCCGTAGCAGCGTTGTCATCGTTTCCACCCGATCGCTTCGCAGTAGATCCGAGCCCAAAAGGCATCCGGATGTGTTCCCCACGCACGAAGGGCCGCGGCTATTCGCTCCACGGTTGGGCGGTCTGCCCAGCCCTGAGCGATCACGTGGTCGCTGAATGTAGGCGCCTCGACGATAGACGCAAACAACTCACCCCACGACTGAATCCCGTCCTCCGTGCTCCAACACTCGGTTGTCGCGGAACCCTTCGTGTTCACGAAGCCCGCCTCGCGCAGGAGAGCGCGGGAGTGCCGAGCGCCGAACGGGTCGCCACCGATATGTTTCCATCGCTTGAAGTAGAGAGCATGAGCCTGGTCCAGTAGAGGGTCCGTCGGGGAATAGATGTTGCTGCCCTGGTCCACATTCCGAACCCCGATGATTCCCCCTGGTTTCAGCACTCGATGCATCTCTCTGAGAGCTCGCGTCGGGTCTCCAACGTTCTGCAACACCGCGTGCGCGAAGATGGCGTCGAATGTGTGCGACGGGAACGGCAACTCGAACAGATCTGCGACTGCCACGTCGACGGTTGTAAGGCTCCGCTCCGCAGCAAGTGCCCGTGCCTTCTCGACTTGGCCGCGCTCGAAGTCGACGCCCACGACTCGGCCCGGGGCAACGATCTCTGCGAGGCCAACCGTGATCGTGCCAGGCCCACAACCGCAATCGAGCAGGTGCATGCCCGGCTGGAGGTAGGGAGATACGAACGCAGCATCAACACGGGCGTTACGGGTCTCAAAGTACGCGATGATCTTTGCGCAATAACCCTGTGGATAGCGTGCTGTCGAGGCCGACTCGCCTTGAGGTTTGGACGCCATGTCTTCATCAACCTCCACAACGAGTTGCGGGAGACGCCGCCCAACTACAATTCGGCCAGCGGGCTCCCGCAGCGTATACGGGTTTGGCAAAGATGTCTGCGCCTCGCCCTCCGGCCCTTCGGGCCAGATACTTGGGTGCGCTTGGAGCGCCCTCAGCGCGGCGGGATAGGCTGCATTGCCTTGCAGCCTATCTCGACCCATATACCATCCAGGTCCGTCAATCTGGTCATGCCCTCCACATCTGATCCACGGGGCGAAGAACCCGGACTGGACCACTGGGAGGCGCAGGATTCGCCGATGAGGATCGTCCGCCTTTGGCGCGGGGCCATACCCGATTGCCTACGGCTCGGCAACACGTGGCGACTGCTCCGTCGGGTGTAATGTACTGTCTCGAAAGGTGGACATTGACGGCATGGGGCCGTCACCGTGATCATCCCGGTGGTGACCGGCGGAGCGTGGAGCACTGAGCAATGCCGACACGAGTTGGCCTGACCTACAGCGACTATACGGCCCTTCCGGACGTCGGGCGGCGCTACGAGCTGCACCGGGGCGAGCTGTCGGTAACACCGTCGCCGGGGACCCGGCATCAGGGCGCCGTCCTTGCCCTCGGCTCACGGCTGTATGACCACGTGAAGTCGCGAGGGCTCGGGAAGGTGTTCGTCGCTCCGACGGACTGCATCCTCAGCGACGTGACGGTAGTGCAACCGGATGTCCTCTACGTGGCGACCGACAGGCTGTCGATCATCAGCGAGCGCGGCATCGAGGGGGCGCCGACCCTGGTCATCGAGGTGCTCTCCCCGTCAACCGCGCGGCTCGATCGGGAACGGAAGCTCATGCTGTATGCCGAGCACGGCGTGCCCTGCTACTGGATCGCCGATCCGGCGAGCTGCACGGTCGAGGCCTACCAGCTTGCCGGCGCGGCATACGTGCCGGCCGGCCGCGTGACCAACGCACCACTTGCGCTCCCCCCGCTCACCGATCTCGAGATCGATCCTGCCGCCCTCTGGTCCTGAAGTAACTCTGGTCACTCTCCACCTTTTTCGGAGCCGGGCCCGCCGCCGTCAGATGCATGAGGGCGACAATGTGGTCCTTGACAAGGCTTCGGGCGCGATCCTAGAGTCGGCCTGCCCCACCACCCCAGTCAACGCCCCATGGAGGGTTTGACCATGCGACGACTGCTCGTCCTTCCCCTCGCGCTCGGGATGCTCCTCGCGGGCGCCGTCGTGCCCGCGCTCGCGCAGGACACCCTCAGGATCGGGGCGCCGCAGCCCATGACCGGCCCCGATGCGCCCTTCGGCGACAAGTTCAAGAAGGCCTACGGCATGGCGGTCGAGGAGATCAATGCCAAGGGCGGTGTCAATGGCAAGAAGATCGAGGTCATCATCGACGACCACCAGGCGAAGAACGCGATGGCCGCCACGGTGGCGGAGAAGCTCATCACCCAGGGCAAGGTGCTCGTGCTCACGGGCGGCCGCGCCTCGGGTCAGGCCGTCGAGATCGCCTCGGTCGCCCAGCGACTCAAGACCCCGTACGTGGTCGACCATCCCTCGGCCGACATCATCACCGCCAAGGGCTTCGAGTGGGTGTTCCGCAACAACCCGACCGGCTCCATCTACCCGCAGGCCTTCAACAAGTTCATCAGCGAGGTGCCGGGGGCCATGCCGAAGTCGGCCGCGGTGGTCTACGACAATTCCGTCTTCGGCAAGACCATCTCCAACTCGGCCATGACCTTCCTCAAGTCCAAGAACGTGCCGATCGTCAACGACGAGGCCTATCCGGTCAACAGCCTCGACTTCAAGCCGGTGATGACCAAGGTGAAGTCGAACAACCCCGACTACCTCCTGATGGTCGCCGTCGCAACCACCGACGCCATCCTCCTCACCAAGCATGCCAAGGAGATCGGCGTCGCCCCGCGGGCCTTCGTCGGCTTCGGCGGCGGGTTCGGGGTGGAGGATTTCGCCAAGGAGCTGGGGCCGCAGAGCCAGAACGTCTTCTCGTCGGCGGCGTGGTCCGGCAATCCCAATGACCCGGCCGTGAAAGAGTTCTACAAGAAGTTCCACGACAAGTACGGCATCTGGCCCAAGGAGCACGAAGTCGAAGGCTATGCCATCGTCTACGTGATCGCCGACGCCATGCGGCGCGCCCAGCTCACGGGCAACGTGGACACCGACCGCGAGGCCATCCGCCAGGCCCTGCTCAAGACCGACATGACGACGGTGTTCGGCAAGCTCAAGTTCGGCAACTGGGCCGGGCCACTCGGAGACCCTTACACCAACCAGAACATCTACTCGCCGGACCACTCGGTGCTGGCGCAGTGGCTGGACGGCAAGCTGCAGAACGTCTGGCCCAAGTCCAACGCCGAGACCAGCTATGTCTTCCCCGACAACACGGTGAAGCGGTAACTCCGCCCGAGCCCACCCTCACCCTGACCCTCACCCTCCGCGGCGGGTGAGGGTGGGTGGCTCTCCGCGCACAACCCGGCTCCGTGGAAACCTTCGTCCAGAGCGTCGTCAGCGGCGTCCTGACGGGCTCGCTCTACGCCATGATCGGCGTGGGGCTGACCGTGGTCTTCGGCGTCATGCGCATCATCAATCTCGCCCACGGCGAGCTGGTCATGTTAGGGATGTACGGCGCGTTCTGGGCGCACGCGCTGTGGAAGCTCGACCCTTTCCTGTCCATCGCGCTCTGGGTGCCGCTGATGTTCCTGGGCGGCATGTTCGTCTACCGCTTCCTGTTGAGGCCGATCATCCCCGGCGGAGAGCTCAACACCCTCCTCTACACGGCGGGCCTCTCCCTCCTCATCGCCAATCTCGCGCTCTTCGCGTGGACGGGGGACTACCGGACGATCAAGCTCCCCTATGCGATCACGCCGCTGCGTCCCTTCGGCATCGCCGTGCCCATCCCCCTCGCCATCGCCTTCGCCCTCGCCATCGTCATCACGGCCGCCCTCTACCTCTTCCTCTCCCGCACCGATCCCGGACGCGCGATTCGCGCGACGAGCCAGAACCCGGAGGCGGCGGCGCTCATGGGCATCGACGTCGAGCGCATCTCCATGCTCACCTTCGGCCTCGGCAGCGCGCTGGCCGGCGCGGCGGGCGTGCTCCTCGCCCCCTCCCTCTACCTCTACCCGACGGTGGGAGAGATCCTCATCGCCAAGTGTTTCGTCATCGTGGTGCTGGGCGGGCTCGGCTCCGTGTCGGGCGCCATCGCCGGGGGCGTCCTGCTGGGCCTCGTCGAATCGCTCGGCGCCGTCTACGTCTCCGTCGCCTACAAGGACACGATCGGCTTCACCATGTTCCTGCTCGTCTTGCTCTTCCGCCCGTCCGGGCTCTTCGGCGTCGGCAAGTCATGACGCGGGGGGCCGCCGGCGCCGCTGTCCTGGTGTTGGTCCTGGTACCCCCGCTCCTGACCTCGAACCCCTTCCTCCTCCACCTCGCCATCACCGTGCTCCTCTGGACGCTGCTGGGCGCCGCGTGGAATCTCCTCGGCGGCTTCGCGGGGCAGGTCTCCTTCGGGCACTCGACCTTCTTCGGCGTCGGCGCCTACACCACCATGATCCTCTATCTGAAGGCGGGGCTCGCGCCGTGGTACGGCATGGTCCTGGGCGGTATCGTGGCCGTGCTCGTCTCGCTCCCTATCGGCCTGATCTGCTTCCGGCTCCGGGGGCCCTACTTCTCGCTCTCGACGCTCGCGGTGGCGGAGATCGTGAGGCTGGTGGCGCTGAACTGGGAGGGTCTGACCAATGGACCGGTGGGCCTGCTCATCACCACCCTGCCGCGCGTGGCGTGGGGCGGACGGACGCTCGACTGGGAGAGCAAGGTGCCCTTCTACTGCGTGATCGCCACCCTCGCGCTCGCCTCGATGCTCGCCACCTATCGCCTGTCGCGGGCGCGGCTCGGCGCCTATCTCCTCGCCATCCGTGAGGACGAGGACGCCGCCGAGTCGGTCGGCATCGACACCGTGCGGGCCAAGGTCCTCACTCTCGCGCTCTCCGCCTTCTTCACCGGGCTGGGGGGCGGCTTCTACGGCCTGTACTTCCGCTACGTGGACCCGGACGCCGTCTTCCCCATTGCGCTCTCGGTGGAGATGGTGTTCATCGCGGTGGTGGGCGGCCTCGCCACCGTGATCGGCCCGGTGATCGGCGCCGTGTTCCTCACGACCATCGGCGAGATGTTCCGCGAGCGCTTCCTGGTCGGCCACCTGATCTTCTACGGGCTCTTCATGATGCTGGTCATCCGCTACCTGCCCGAGGGCATCTGGGGCGGCGCCCGCCGCGCCTGGGCGAAACGGCCCTGACCGAACGCCCATGCCCCTGTTGACCGTCACCGATCTCACCAAGGACTTCGGAGGGCTCCGCGCCGTCTCCCGCCTCTCCTTCGATGCCGAGCCGGGCGAGATCCTCGGACTGATCGGGCCGAATGGCGCCGGCAAGACGACGGTCTTCAACCTGGTCACGGGCTTTCTCCGTCCGAGCGCGGGGCGGATCCTGCTGGAGGGACGGAGTGTGGTCGGGCTCCGCCCCCATGCCATCACGCGCCAGGGCATCGCGAGGACCTTCCAGGTGGTCAAGCCCTTCCCCAGGCTCTCCGTCCGGGAGAACGTGACCCTCGCCGCCTTCAGCCACGAGGCGGCGCGGCGCCGCGCCGAGGCGCTCGCGGCCCAGATCCTCGAGCGCGTGGGTTTGCACGACAAGCTCGGCTCGCTGGCGGCCGACCTGACGCTCGGCGAGCAGAAGCGGCTCGAGATCGCACGGGCGCTCGCGACCGCTCCCAGGCTCCTCCTGCTCGACGAGCCGATGGGCGGGCTCAACCCGCGCGAGGTGAACGCCGCGTGCGCCCTCGTGGAGCAGATCCGTGCCGACGGCGTGTCCGTCATCCTCGTCGAGCACGTGATGAAGGCGATCATGCGGATCTCGAACCGCATCGTCGTGATCCATCACGGCGAGAAGATCGCCGACGGGCCGCCGGAGCGCGTGGTCAACGACCCCGGGGTCATCGCGGCCTATCTCGGCACGCGGGTGACCTAGCCGTGCTGCGTGTCGAGGCGCTCGAAGTCGCCTACGGCAGGATCCAGGCGCTCTGGGGAATCAGCGTGGAGATTTCCGAGGGCGAGATCGTGGCGGTGGTGGGGGCCAACGGCGCGGGCAAGACCACGATGCTGAAGACGGTGTCCGGCCTCCTCCGCCCGACGGCGGGCCGGATTTCCCTGGACGACCGGCGGATCGATCTCCTCTCGCCGGCGGAGATCGTGGAGCTTGGCGTCATTCACGTGCCCGAGGGGCGCAAGCTCTTCCCCGAGATGACGGTGCTCGACAACCTCCTCGTCGGCGGCTACCCGCCGGGCGCCCGCTCCCGGCGGCCGCAGCGGCTCGAGCGCGTGTTCACCGTGTTCCCCCGTCTCGCCGAGCGCCGCCGCCAGCTCGCGGGCACGCTGTCGGGAGGCGAGCAGCAGATGGTCGCCATCGGCCGCGGGCTGATGGCGGGCCCGCGCATCCTCATGCTCGACGAGCCGTCGCTCGGGCTCGCCCCGATCATGGTGCAGGAGATGTTCGGCGTCATCGGCGAGATCAACCGGACCGGGGTGACGGTGCTCCTGGTCGAACAGAACACCGAACACGCTCTGGCCCTCGCCCATCGGGGCTTCGTGCTCGAGTCGGGACGCGTAGCCCTCCGGGGCACGGGACGGGAGCTCCTGGCCAGCCCGCAAGTGCGCGAGGCCTATCTCGGTCTCTAGCGTGCCGGCCGCCGCTTGACGGGAGGCGGCGGAGAGTGAATGATGCCGTGGTCATGGCCAAGGATGTCCGCCCCGTCCACCACGCCGACCGCCGGCGCGACGTCATGATGCCGTATGCGCCGGCGCTCCTCGTCCGGCGCGGCAGTCTTCTCTTTCTCTCCGGCGTCACCGCCGCGCCCGTCTACCACAGCCACCCGCATCGCGAGGAGGAGTTCGACCTGCCGCGAACCATGCGCGAGCAGGCCGCGCTCGCGATGGACAACCTCAAGAAGACGCTCGAGGCTGCGGGCTGCTCGATGAAGGACCTCGTCTCCGCTACACGCTACCTCACCGATGTCCGGGAGCAGGACGACCTCAACCGGGTCTGGGCCGAGTGGCTCGGCGGCCATCTGCCGACGACGACCACGGTCGAGGTCTCGCGGCTGGCCACCCATGCCAACTGCAAGATCGAGATCAGCGCGATCGCCGTGGCGGATGCCACACCGGCGGCCGCGCCACGCAAGCCACCGAGCCCGCGACGCCCGCGAACGACCCGAAACCCGAAGCGCACTCGATGACTCACGGAGGCAACGACGCCATGCCAGATTCTTCGCAGCCCCAGGTCACCCGACGCACCTTCCTCCAGGCCGGAACGGCGCTGGCCTCCCTTCCCATTCTGGGCTCGACTCGATCCGCCGCCGGCCAGACGGCGGCGAAGGTGACCAAGGTCCTGGACTTCTCCACAGGCGCCGACCTCGCCAAGGCCGAGCAGGAAGGTGAGGTGATCTACTACGGTCACGACGGCGAGGCGGCCATCGCCGTGCTCCTCGAGGCGTTTCGCAAGGACTTCCCGAAGATCAAGACGAACTATGTGCGGCTGCAGACGGGAGCGCTCTACGCGAAGATCACCGCCGAGCGCTCGGCCAACCGCTACCTCGTGGACGTCCTCCAGCTCTCCGACATCTCGCCGGCCATCGACTTCCAGAAGAAGGGCGGGTACGAGACGTATCTGTCCCCGGAGTACGCGGCCTACAAGCCGGCCTATCTCAGCTCTCCCGCGGGCTCGTTCGCATGGGTGGGCGTGAGCTTCGCCGGCATCTCCTACAACCGCGGCAAGGTGAAGCCGGAGCAGGCGCCGAAAACGTGGAAGGACATCCTGAACCCCGCCTTCAAGGACGGCATCAGCGCGAAGCTCGCCGCCTCTGGGATGCAGCATGCCCAGTGGTACATGCTCCGCAAGCTCTACGGCAACGACTTCTGGCAGGAGTTCGCCAAGCAGCGCCCCCGCGGTTTCGACGCGCGCGCCCAGCTCTTCGACCGGCTCGCCAAGGGCGACGACAGAATCTGCGCGCTGGCCGAGTACGCGGGTTACACGCTCTTCAAGGAAAAAGGCGCGGACATCGAGTTCGTATCTCCGCCGGACGGCCTGCCCGCCACGCCCGCCATCATCGGCGCCGTCAACCGCGCGCCTCATCCGGAAGCCTCCAAGCTCTTCGTCGACTGGGCGATGTCGAATCGGGGCCAAGCCGTCTATCAGAACCAATCGCTGCTGCTCTACGGCTCGCTCCGCAACGATGCCCCGCCCATGGCGACCGGGAAGAAGCTGGCGGACTTCAAGCTGCTCTTCCCGTCGGACTGGGCCGACTTCCAGGCGAGTCACCCCGTGTTCGTCAAGGAGTGGAACGGCATCATGGGACTCTGAGAGCGGCCGCCGCGGTGGACCGCTCTCAGTGGGTTCCGCCCTGGCGGCCGGGCCCCCGCCTCGTCAGTCTCGTCGTCGGAGGCACCGCCGCTGTCCTCGTCTTCTATCCTATCGTCTACCTGATCCAGGCCTCGCTCAGCGTCGGCGATCCGCAGGCGCGGCCGCCCGAGGCCTATGGCCTCGACAACTACGCGGGCCTGGGCCGTTTCGCCCAGATCTTCTGGAACACGGCGATCGTCGCGGTGGTGGCGACCGTGTTCGCCATCATCCTCGGCTTCGCGATGGGGTGGATCCTCTCGCGCACCAATGTGCCGGGGCGGGAGGCGCTCGAGCAGCTCATGGCCCTGCCGTACTACGTGACTCCGCTCATGGGTGCGCTCGCCTGGAGCCTCATCGGCTCCCCGAGCGGCGGGTTCCTCAATCAGGTCTGGCGGGCCCTCGGGGGCGACGGCCACCTCATCGACATCACCACGCCCTACGGCATCGCCTGGGTCATGGCTCTCTTCGAGGGATCCGTGGCCTTCGTCATGATCGGTGCCGTCATGAAATCGATGGACCCCGCGCTCGAGGAGGCCTCCCAGGTGCTGGGGGCGGGCCGCCTGCGCACCATGCTCAAGATCACCCTGCCCCTCGTCCTCCCCGGCGTACTGGGCGCGGCCATCTTCGTTTTCGCGGAAATGCTGGGCTCCTTCTCCGCCGCGCTCGTGCTGGGGCTCCCCAACCGCTTCTACGTCGTGACCACCGCCATGTACCAGCTCGTCTCCCAGTATCCCCCGCGCTTCCCCCAGGCGGCGGCCATGGGCGTATCCCTCTTCGCCGCCATGTTCGCCATGGTCTACATCTACCGCCGCATCGTCAGCCGCGGGAGCTACGTCACCATCACCGGCAAGGCCTTCCGCCCACGCGTCATGGACGTGGGCCGCCTCCGGTGGACCCTCTTCGGCGTCTGTCTCGTCTATCTCGCCGTCGCCGTGCTCCTGCCCGTCCTCACCCTGCTCTACGCCTCCCTCCAGCGGCTGGCCACCGCCTTCCCGCGCCTCGACAATTTCACCCTCGCCAACTATGTCACTGCGCTCTCGCTGGACGCCGTCCGCTCCGCGCTGTGGAACAGCCTCCTTCTCGGTTGCGCCACCTCCATCCTGGGCGTCCTCCTCATGGGCTTCCTCTCGTGGCTGATCTACCGCTCGCGTCTCCCCGGCGCCGGCGTCATCGAATACCTGCTCATGTTCCCGCAAGCGGTCCCCCGTCTCGTCTTCGCCTTCGGCATGCTGTGGGCGTGGCTCGTCTTCCCCATCCCGATCTACGGCACGCTGTGGCTCCTCCTCATCGCGTACCTCACGGTGTTCCTGCCCCTGGGCATCCGGACCATCTCCGGCGTCATGCTCCAAATCGATCGGACGCTCGAGGAGAGCGCACAGATGTGTGGCGCGCCGTGGGGCTATCGTTTGCGCACCGTCACCATGCCCCTGCTCCGGCCCGGCCTCATCGCCGCCGCGCTCCTTCTGTTCATCGCGAGCGTCCGCGAGCTCGGCGCCTCCATTCTCCTCATGGGCCCGAAAGCCAAGGTGATCACGCCTGCTATCGTGGAATCGTGGTTCTCCACGAGCACCGAGCTGACGGCGGCCATGGCCCTTCTGCAAACCCTGGCCGTGGCCCTCGCCCTCGCCCTCCTCTTCGCGGTGGCCCGGCGGGCCCTGCGGCCCGTCGGGGAATGACCGTGAGGTCCGTTCCGGAGACGCGCCACGCCGCCTCGATCGAGGTGACGGATCTCGTGGTCCGCTACGGCGCGGTGGCGGCCGTGCGCGGCGTGAGCTTTTCCGTGGCGGCGGGCGAGCACCTGACGCTGCTCGGGCCTTCGGGGTGCGGCAAGACCACCACCCTGCGGGCCATCGCGGGGCTCGAGAAGCCGACAGCGGGCGAGATCCGGATCGACGGCACCGTGGTGTACGGCGCGGGCTCGCGCGTCCAGGTCCCCCCGGAGCGTCGTGGTCTCTCCATGGTGTTCCAGTCCTATGCCATCTGGCCCCACATGACCGTCTTCGACAATGTCGCCTACGGGCTCAGGGTCCGGCGCGAGTCGGAGACCACGATCGCCGAGCGCGTAGGGTGGGCTCTCGACCTGGTGCAGATGGGAGAGCTCGCCGGGCGGAGCGCGTCGAAGCTCTCCGGCGGCCAGCAGCAGCGGGTCGCCCTCGCGCGCGCCTTCGTCTTTTCCCCTTCCGTGCTCCTCTTCGACGAGCCGCTGTCCAATCTCGACGCCAAGCTCCGCGCCGAGATGCGCATCGAGCTGAAGGAGCTCCAGCGCCAGCTCGGCATCACCTCGGTCTACGTCACCCACGATCTCGAGGAGGCGCTCGCCATCTCCGACCGGATCATCGTGATGCGCAATGGCGTCATCGAGCAGGCCGGCACGCCCGCAGAGATCTACGACCTCCCCCGCACTGCCTTCGTGGCGGACTTCGTCGGCTCGGCCAATCTCATCCGCGGCCGCCGGCGCCCGGAGCTGGATGGGGGCGGTCTCGTCGTCCTCGAGACTCCCGGCGGCGCGCTGGTCCACGGCGTGGCCTACGGCCGGCGCGCGGGCGAGGAGGCGGTCTTTTCCGCGCGTACCGTGCACCTTCAGCTCTCGCGCGAGCGACCGTCCTCCCCGCACAACGTGTGGCCGGCCCAGGTGCGGAGCCGCGTCTTCCAGGGCGACTTCACCCAGTACCATCTCGACTGGAACGGCCGCCGGCTCGTCCTACGCTGCGTCACCGCGGAGCCGGTGGCGGAGGGCACCGACCTATTCCTCAGCGTGGATCCGCGTCACTGCGTGCTCCTGGAGGACGAGTCGCCGCCTGTGATAGGCTCGCCCCCGCCATGAAAATCACCGACGTTCGCCTGACCCTTTTCGCCTGGGACGACATTCCTCCCACGACCTACGGCCGCCATACCGGGCGGTTCAGCGGGAAGAGCCAGCTCGGCCTCGTGACCATCGAGACCGACGAAGGCGTGCACGGACACGCCTTCCTCGGCTCCTCCATGCGCGGCGGTCACATCGACGGCCAATCGCTGATCCAGTACCTCAAGCCCGTGGTG
>WNGA01004485.1_pt1 | contig 20541 bp, 24 predicted proteins | sample 5400061 | NCBI WGS metagenome assembly WNGA01 (sample SAMN13153366, study PRJNA577476) | soil metagenome | isolation source: 100 cm soil or saprolite under grassland replicate 2 | place: USA:California | collected 2016-06-15
GGTCGATCAACTCGTACGCCAGCCCGGTCGCCGTCGCGTAGACCAGGTGATGGAAGGCGTCGATCGCGATCTCCTGCTTCGACCAGAACACCGAGGGCGGTGCGATCTCGAGGGCGGGCAGTGTCACCTGCGCCGCGCCGTAGATCGCCGCGCCATGTGCGGCCGTGGCTTTGCGGGGCGGCAGCCCTGCCGCCGCCAGGAGGCCGCGCACGATGCCCCACGTGGTGCCGTAGCCCCAGTGCGACAGGTCGTTGAAGCGCGCCTTCGCGCGCGCGTCCTCGAACTCCGCGATGCCGAGCATCTTCGCCGTCGCCCGCGCGGGCGCCGAGCTCGGGGCGCGGCCGCGGAGCCTCGCCTCGAGCGTCGAGGAGACCGTCATCGCCGCCGTGCCGGCCAAACCGGCCGCCAGGCCCTTTCCGACCGCGCTGGCCACGTTGCTCACTGAGTTCATGCCGGAACCTCCTCGGCCTCACGGGCCGGCTTGCCGTTGTCCGCCACCCCGGCCGCGGCCCCGGCGACGCCGAGGCGCTCGAGCAGGTGATCGCCCACCCGCAGCGAGTTGGCCATCGCCGTGAGGGCCGGGTTCACCGCGCTCGACGAGGGGAAGAAGCTCGTGTCGACGACGTACAGGTTGTCGACGTCGTGCGCCTTGCAGTTCACGTCGAGCGCCGAGCTGGCGGGGTCGTCGCCGAAGCGAACCGTGCCGCACTGGTGGGCCACGCCCGCAAGCGGGATGCGCTGGTCGAGCACGAAGCGGCTCGGGATCGGGCTCTCCTGGCAGCCGAGCTCGCCCAGCAGACCCTTCAGCTTCCGGAGCAGCCGCCGGTGCGGGTCCAGGTTGTAGTAGCGCTTGTACACGTGGATTTGCCCGGGCCGGTCCACCGACACCCGGTTCGTCGGATTCGGCAGGTCCTCGGTGGTCAGCCAGAAGTCGATCGCGTGCTTGGCGAGGTAGTCGAGCGCGAGGTTCGGCGCGAACCAGGGCGCGCCCTCGCGCAGGATGTTGCGGTCGGACTTCGCGAGCATCTGGATGTGGCCGAGCGGCAGCTCGGAGTCGTCGGCGCCCCAGTAGTAGTCGTTCACGCCGAGCGTCTTCTGGAACTTCGTCGTGTTCGGCGTCTGCGAGATCGCGATCACGCCCGAATTGATGTGCGCCATGTAGTTGCGCCCCACCACGTCGGACGAGTTCGCGAGCCCGTTCGGGTGCTGGTCCGAGGCCGAGCGGAGCAGCAGCGCCGACGAGTTGATCGCCCCGCACGACACGACCACGATGTCCGCGCTGTAGCTCTCACGCGTGCCGCGCCGGTCCACGACCACCTCGTTCACCGTGCCGCCGCTCGCGTCGGTCTCGAGCCGCTCGACGCGCGCGTGCGTCATCAGCGTGACGTTCTCGTTCCTCACCGCCGGCCGCACGCACAGCACGTGTGCGTCGGCCTTGCCGTCGGCGAGGCACGGGAAGCCGTCGAAGCGGTCGCAACGCACGCAGTTGCCCGCCTCGGGGTCGGTCTCGTTCAGGTCGATCCCGACCGGCAGGTGGAACGGGCTGTGGCCGGTCCGCTCGAAGTCGTCCGCCAGCTGCTGGATGCGCGGCTCGTGCGACACCGGCGGATGCGAGAACGGGCCCGAGCGGAACGGCTCCGTCGGGTCCTCGCCGGCCTGGCCGTGCACGAGGTAGAGCCGCTCCGCCTCGCCGTAGTAGGGCTCGAGGTCGGCGTAGGAGATCGGCCACGCCGGCGACACGCCGCCGTAATGCGTCACCTGCTCGAAGTCGCGCTCGCGGAGGCGGAACAGGATCGCGCCGTAGAACTTCGTGTTGCCGCCGACGAAGTACTGCTGGTGCGGCTTGAACGGCTGGCCGTCGTGGTCGTCGATCCAATCCTCGTCCGGGAGGTAGCGGCCCTTGCCGAACACCTCGCGGCTGTCCCAGTTCTCGGGCTCGCGCGGGAGATAGCCGCCGCGCTCGAGGACGAGGATCCGCTTGCCGGACGGCGCCAGCCTGTGGGCCAGCGTGCCGCCTCCGGCGCCGGTTCCGATGATGATTACGTCGTAGTGCTCAGAGGCCATCTGCGAGTCCTCCTAGACGAGGGCGATCGGGGAAGTCCAGGCGCCAGTGGCGCCGCGCAGCTTCGGGTGGGTCAGGACGAGGCAGAGCTCGCGCACGCCGGCGGCGGCGAGCTCGGAGGTGTCGAGGTTCTCGACGATGAAGACGCCGTGCTTGGCGTTCAGCTCCTGCGGGACCTGGAACGGCCGCTCGGGGTCCTCTGCAGGAACCGGCCCGTAGCTCCAGGTGTCGCAGCCGGTGAGGGCGACGCCGCGCTCGACGAGCCAGCCGGCGACGGCCATGCCGGGGCCGGGCTCACCTGACAGGTAGCGCTCGGGGTCCTGCCAGTGCGCGCCCCAGCCCGTGTGAAAGAGAACCGCGTCCCCGGGGGTCGGGTCGATGTCGCCGAGGTCGCTCGGCTGGATCACGTGGTCCGCGTCGGAGGCATCGACGAGCCACCCGCGCGTGACCACCTGCGGGACCGTCTCCACGCCGAGCCGTTTCACGCCGGCGGTGCCGGCCAGCTCGGCGACGCTCCAGCCGTTGTAGCCGCGGTCGCCGATCTGCAGGTGGCTGAGCGCGTCGAGATGGGTGCCGAGCTGCATCGTCCCGGCGACCTGCTCCGTGACCCAGTTCACGTGCCCCGCCCCCACGCCGCCGTTGCCGTTGGCGTGGTGGGCGGTCGTGACGAGCGTCTGCCGGAAGTAGCGCCCGGGAAAGACCGGCACGTCCTCGTCGAGCACGCGGCCGAGGTCGAACAGGCGACCCTCGCGGACGAGCGCCAGCGCCTCGCGGCGCTTGGCGTCGTCCACGTGGTTGAGCATGCCGAGCTGGTCGTCCTCGCCGAACTGCGAGGGCCACCAGCGCTGCTCGGTGGGGACCGAGGTCGTCATTCCGACGACCAGGGCGTGAGGAAGCTCGGGTAGAGCGTGAGGCCGCCGTCCACGAACAGGGTCTGGCCGGTGATGTAGGCCGCGTCGTCCGAAGCGAGGAAGGCGGTCACGCCGGCCATCTCGTCGGCGTCGCCGGCACGCTGCATCGGGATGTGCTCCTCGACCTGGCGGCGCTTCTCGGGGTCGTCGATCCACGCGCGGTTGATCGGAGTGACGGTCGCGCCAGGGCCGATGCCGTTCACGCGGATGCCTCGGCTCGCGTACTCGAGCGCGAGCGTGCGCGTGAGGTTCTGCATGCCGCCCTTGCTCGCCGAGTAGCCGAGGTAGCCCGGCTTCGGGATCAGCTGGTGGACGCTCGAGATGTTCACGATCGAGCCGGGCTTATCCTCCGCGAGGAGGTGGCGGATCGCCTCGCGCGCGCACATGAACGCGCCGCGCAGGTTCACCGCTAGGACGCGGTCGAAGTCGGCGCTCGAAAGCTCCTCGGTCGGCCGCGAGATCTGTATGCCGGCGTTGTTCACGAGGACGTCGATCCCGCCGAGTCCCTTCACCGCCGCCGCGACCATCTGGACGACGTCGTCCTCGTCCGACACGTCGCCGCGGACGAGCACGTCCTTCACGCCCTCACGCTGGACCTTGCCGACGCAGGCCTGCACCTGCTCCTCTGTCTCGGCGGCCTCCTCGGGCTGGCGCAGGTAGTTGATCGCGACGTTCGCGCCGTACTCCGCGAAGCGCACCGCGATGGCCTGGCCGATCCCGGAGCTGCCGCCCGTCACGAGGACGTTCTTGCCTTCGATCCCGCGCAGTCCCGCGGTGCGGGGGCGCTCGGTCGCCGCTGCATGTGCCATCTCTGCCTTCCTCCTGGACTAGGTATCTCGGGGTAGTGCTCGGAGCGGCGCGCGCGTTACACGCCATCCGAGGCCCACGATGAGTCCGGCGATGCTCGGAGCGAGCAGGTAGAGCCACAGGTCGGCCAGGTCGCCGAACGCCACCGCCGGGCCCTCGCTGCGCGCGGGGTTGATGCTTGCGCCGGTCCACGGGGACCCCAGCCAGATGATCACCGTGAGCACCGGGACGATCGCCAGCGGGGTCAGGCGCGCCAGCCGCTCACGGGAGGTGAACGTCAGGATGACCACGAGAAGCAGCGCGGTCATCCCGGCCTCGAGCGCAAACGCGGCGGCGGTCGAAACGCCGGGGTGCGTGACCGTCCCGCCGATGGACTCCCAGGCACCGGAAGGAATCAGCGCGCGGCCCGCGGCCGCGCCCGCCAGGCCACCGGCGAGCTGCGCCGCCACATAACCGGCGAGGTCGCGCGCGCTCAGGCGGCCGAGCACCCAGAACGCGAGCGTGACCGCCGGGTTGAGGTGCGCCCCCGACGCACTGCCAACCGGCGAGAGCGCCAGCGCGGCCACGAACGGGGCGACGAGGACGCCGACCGCGAGGAACCGCGCTCCCGGCCCCGGGAGGGCGTCCGCGAGCGGAGAGCCGGCCGCGACCGACAGGGCCACGGCCAGCACGATCGCGGTCACGAGCAACGACGTGCCGACCGCCTCCGCGAGCCACGCGCGCCAGTCGAACGAGCTCGGCTGGGGCGCCACCTACATCGCCGCTAGCGCGGTGGGCTCGGGCTCCGGCTGCCCCGGCTCCTCGGGTGGCTCCCCCTGCGCGCCGCCGCGCAGGAGCGTCAGCCCGAGCAGGGGGAAGATGAGGACGGAGAGAAGGCCCGCGCCGATCAGGGCGGCGCTCTCGGCGGCGTCGAGCAGGTCGAGCTCGAGGCCGATCGCGCTCGCCGCGACGATGAACGGCAGCGACGTGGCCTGGAGGATCCCGGCCACGAGCGTCCGCCGGCCGTCGAGCACGCGGCGGTAGAGCAGCGCCGGCAGCCCGCGGACGAGCAGGAGCGCCGCCAGGAAGACCGGCACCATCGCGATGTTCGATGCGTCCGCCACGAGCGCGTCGAGGTCGAAGCGCACGCCGCTCGTCACGAAGAAGACGGGGATGAAGAAGCCGAAGCCGATTGCCTCGAGCTTGCGCCGGAAGTCCGGATGCGTCATGACCTCGTCGCGGTCGAGCAGCGAGATGATCGCGCCGGCGATGAAGGTGCCGAGGATCACCTCGAAGCCGAGCTCCTCGGCCACGGCCGCGAACCCGACGAAGAGCACGATCGCCGCACGGATGCGGATCTGCGCTGTCGTGTCCTGGAGCCGCAGGAGGTCGTTTCTGATGCGCATCGAGTGCTCCGCGCCGCGCACGGTGGCGAACACGACGACGGCGAGCACGAGCAGGGCGCCGAGCAGGAGCAGCGTGGACCCCACGCCTCCTTCGCCCGAGAAGAACAGCGTCAGCAGGATGATCGCGCCGAAGTCGGCGATCGAGGCCGCCGAGACGATCAGCTGTCCGAACGGCGAGGCGATCTCGCCGGAGTCCTTCAGCACCGGCACGATCACGCCGAGCGAAGTCGCACACAGGATGATCGCGACGAGCAGCGGAGTCTCGACGAGGCCGGCGGCGGACAGGCCGAGCCCGACGACCACCGCGATCCCGAACGAGAGCGCGAACCCGAGCGCGGTGAGCCGAAGCACCTGTCCGCGTAGCTTCTCGAACTCGATCTCGAGGCCCGCGAGGAACAGGACGAAGCCGAGGCCGATCAGGGCGACGACCTCGATCGCCTCGTCCACCTCGACGATCCCCAGCAGCGACGGACCCACGACGATGCCCGCGACGATCTCGACCACGACCGACGGTAGCCGCACCTGCGGGAACAGGCCGAGCAGGAAGGGCGCCGCGAAGGCCACCGCGACGATGATGAGCAGATCGCCGAAGGCCGGCATGTCAGGCCACCGCGAGCGCCGCGCCGGCCACGACCTCGGGCCCCGACCCGGTGAGAACGAAGGTCTCTTCCGCCTTGGCGCCGGTCACAGAGGGGTTCCAGGCGAACGCCTGGCCCGGCTCGATGGCGTGATCGGTGCGCGGAGTGGCAATCAGCTCGCGCGAGCCGTAGCCCGTCAGGCCGCCCTGGTGATGGAGGCGCCATTCGCCGGGGAAGCCGGCCTCGGCGTAGAAGCGCCTGCAGTCCGCGAACGCGTCGGCGAGTGTCCGGCCGGGACGCGTGGCCTCCGCTCGCATGCGCGCCAGGATCTCATCGCAGGCGCGCAGGCGGCGCGCCAGCTCGGGATCGGGCTCGTCGAGCTCGACGATCCGGGTCAGGTTCGCGTACAGCCCGCCGCGCTCCGCCGACGCCACGAGCATCGCCCGGCCCTCGATCCGCGCGCCCACCGGCACGGGGTGCCGGTGGCGCGCGATGCGCTCGTCCGCCGCGGCGAGCAGCACGGTCGCGGTGAGGCCGCGGCTCCGGCACGCACCCGCAAGAGCGGCCGCCGCCTCGTGCTCCGTCATCCCCGGCTCGATCGCCGCCGCGGCGTCCGCCATCGCGGCGGACGCGTCGCGGCCGACCGCGCGCAGGCTCTCCACGGCGTCCGGATCGAGCGTCCGGCGGAGATGGGCGACCTCGTCCGTGAGGTTCACGGTGCCCGGCAGCGCCAGGTCGCTTCCGATGCGGGCGCCGCCGACGACCTCGCGCACCGCCGCCGCGCGGTCCTCGTGCCACGGATACTCGACGACCTCGAGCCCGGGCGTCTGCTCGGCGCGCATCCGCGGCGCCTCGATCGTGCTCGTGAGCACGAGCACGGAGTCGCGACTCACGATCAGATCCGCGACGCCCTCCGGCGCCACGTGATCGACCTTGCTGTCCGCGCCGCAGGTGTACCAGGCGAAGTTCGCGGGGCGGCGCAGGACGATCGCGTCCACGCCGCGGCGATCCATGAGCTCGCCGAGCCGTTCGTACCGGTTCATGCGCTGGTAGTCGCGCCCGAGCCCCGGGCGTTACGCGACCGTCGGCTCGACCGCGCCGAAGTAGTCCTCGACGGCCGCGCGCACCTTGCTGCGCGCGCGGTGGAGCAGCACTCGCTGGTTGCCGTCCGATACTCCGAGCGCGTCGCAGACCTCGTCCGACGGCCAACCCTCGATGTCGCGCAGCGTGATCACGGTCCGCTGCGCCGGCGGCAACTCGTCGACGGCCCGCAGGATGCAGTCGCGTGTCTCGCCGGACAGCAGGCCCTGCTCGGGCATCTCCCAGTGCGTCGGCCCGAGCGCCCAGTGGTGTGGCCAACGGTCGTGGTCCGCGGGGAAGAAGCGGCTCGGGTCCACGGGATCGTCGGCCTCGTCGGCCTCGCGCTCGGCCAGGCTCGAGAACGGCAGGCTGCGGCTCTCGCGCACGCCGCGCGTGATCGCGATGTTCGTGAGGATCTTGAAGATCCAGGTCTTGAGCGAGGAGCGGCCCTCGAAGCGATCGAGGCCGCGCAGCACCCCGAGCCACGTCTCCTGCACGACCTCCTCGGCCACCGAGCGCGTCCTCACGTGAGCCATCGCGACGCGCAGGAGCGACGGGCTGTATTTCGAGATCAGCTCCTCGAAGGCGCTCTCGTCCCCGTCCCTCAGCCGCGCAACCAGGTCGGCCTTAGCCAAGAGCATTGACGCTCACCAGCTCGATGCCGAGGTTCCGGAGGCGCTCGAGGACCCCGTAGAGCTGGGCCTGGTCGGTGAAGATGCCCTCGAGCGCGGTCGCGCCCGGCAGCAGCTCGAGCTCGACGCCCTCGAACGCCGAGCCGAACGAGGGCGAGAACCGGCCCTTCACCACGATCCGGTAGCGAGTCTCGTCCACGGGGGCAGCGTCTCGCCGGCCGGGGCCTCGTGTCATCACCCGCGAGCGAAGTTCACCCGGGTGAATCCGCTTGTGGGCGCGGAGCCGCGGCCTTAGCGTGACGCCATGCTGGCGATCGTGGCGGGCACCGGGGCGGCGCTCGTGTTCGCGACCGTCACGCTCTGCAACTCGCGCTCGAGCCGAATGATCGGCCCCTCGCAGCTGCTCGCGTGGGTGATGCTGATCGGGCTAGCGATCGTGGCCCCGCTGGTCGCGCTCGAGGGCGTCCCCGACGGGCTCGACGCGGCGTCCGGCGCGTGGCTCGCCGTGGCCGGGATCGGGAACGTGGTCGGGCTGCTTCTCGCCTACGCCGCGCTGCGGATCGGCAAGGTGGGCATCGTGGCGCCAGTGGTCGCGACCCAGGGCGCCGTGGCGGCCGTCCTGGCCGTGGTCGGCGGCGAGAGCATCGGCGCCGGTTCGGGCCTGATGCTCGCCGTGATCGCCGTTGGGGTGGTGCTCGCGGGGCTCGCGACCGAGCCGCGCGAAGCAGCGGACCGCGGCGGGAAGGCGGGCGGGCGCAAGGCCGCGGACGCACCCGAGTCGCGAGCGATGGCGTTCGCCCTCGGAGCGGCATTCGCGATCGGGTGCAGCCTGTACGCGACGGCCCGCGCGAGCATCGACCTGCCGGTCGTGTGGGCTCTCCTCCCCTCGCGCCTCATCGGCGTGGCGGCGGTCACGCTCCCGCTCGCGCTGCGGACGGGCCTCAGGATGACCCGCGAGGCTCTGCCGCTCGTCGCGACCGCCGGCGTCTTCGAGGTGCTCGGGTTCGCGCTGTTCGCGCTGGGCGCGCGGCACGGCATCGCCGTGAGCGCCGTGCTCGCCTCGCAGTTCGCGGCCATCGCGGCGGTCGCCGCCTATTTCCTCTTCGGCGAGCGCCTCGCCCGAATCCAGCTCGCGGGCGTCGGGTTGATCGTCGTCGGGGTCGGCGTCCTGAGCGCGCTCGAGGCCTGACCGCTCAGATCAGGCCGCGCCGGCGCGCATCCGCCACGGCGTCCTCGCGGGTGCCCGCGCCGAGCTTGCGGTAGATGCCGCGGATATGCGTCTTGACGGTGTCCAGCGACACGTACAGCGCGTCCGCGATCTCGCGCCGCGAGAGCTCGCCGGCGAGCAGTCGCAGCACCGCGATCTCGCGCTCAGTGAGCTCGTCGCGTCCGTTCGTCGTGCGCCGTACCCGGCGCGACCGGGCCCGCAGCGAGGACTCGACTGCCGCAACACTCCTGCCGAGCTCGCCGGAGTCGGCGCAGCGCTCGACGATGTCGCGGGCCTCGGCGAGGAGCGCGGCGGCTCCGGCGCGGTCGCCGCGGGAATGCCGCACCTGCGCGAGTGCGGTGAGAGCCGCTCCCAGCTCGAGCGCGCCCGCCCCGCGCCGGGCCAGCGCCAGCGCTCGACCGAGCGTCTCGTCAGCAGATTCGAGCTCGCCCCGGCGCTCCTCGAGCCGCCCGCGCGCGAGGTGCCCGATCATCGCCACGAAGTGCTCCGCGAACCCGCCGGCCTCGCTCAGCTCGATCGCCCGGCCCGACAGCTCCTCCGCCTGGTCGCGGTCGCCGAGCTCCGTGCGGGCGAGCGCCAGGTAGCCGAGCGCATAGCCCTGCCCGAGCCTGTTGCCCTCGCTCTCGGCAAGCCGGAGCGCGTGATCGAGCGTCGCAAGCGCCTCACGGTGACGGCCCCGCCAGTGGGCGGTCACGCCGAGGATGCACTGCGCCACGAAGCGCGGGAACGCCGCGCTCGGCGGCGCGAGAGCGAGCACGTGGCGAGCCGCCTCCTCGGCCCTGTTGAGGTCGCCGGCCTTGAAGCCGTGCGTGCTCCGAAGCACGGCGGCATCGGCCCGAACGCCCGCGTCCCACGACTCCCCCGCGGCCGCCGCGAGCCGGCTCTCCGCCGCCCCGATCCAGACATCGGCCTCGTCGATCGCGCCGCGGTCGAGCGCCAGCCACGCCCGCGCCATCGATAGCCGCGGGTCGCTCGAGACGGCCTCGGGCGGGAGCGCGCCCAGCCAGCGGTCGACGGTGTCGAGGTGTCCGCGGTTGAAGTAGTCGTTCCAGTGGGTCCCGATCAGCTCGGCGGCGTCATCCACGTCGCCCGCCGCGGCGGCGTGCTCGATGGCGTCGGGGATGGCGCCCTCGGCGCGGTACCAGGCGTGAGCGCGCCGGTGGAGCCCAGTGACCCAGTCGGGGTGCGAGCGCTCGAGCTCGTGACGGAGCAGCTCTCCGAAGAGCAGGTGGTAGCGGTACCACTCGCGGGTTGTGTCGAGCGGAAGCACGAAGAGGTTGTCACGCTCGATTCGCGCGAGCACCTCCGCCGAGTCGCCGCGTCCGGCCACGGCGTCGCACAGCCGTCCGCAGAGACGCCGGAGCACCGCGGTTCGCAGCAGGAACTCGCGCACGTCCCGGGACTGGCCCGCGAGCACCTCGCTCGACAGGTAGTCGACGATGTGGCGGTCGTCGCCCGTGAACGAGCCGATGAACGCGCGCGGATCGTCGCGGCCGCGCAGCGACAGGGCCGCCAGGTAGAGCCCGGCCGCCCAGCCCTCGGTCCGGCTTACCAGCCGCGCCACGTCGCCGTCGGCGAGGTCCACACCCAGCGCGGCGCGCAGAAGCGCGGCGGCCTCGTCGCCGGACAGCCGCAGCTGCTCGGCGCGGAGCTCCATCATGTCCCCGCGCGCGCGCAGCCGGCCGAGAGGGAGCGGGGGGTCCGATCGTGTGGCGATCGCGAGGTGGACTGCGTCCGGCAGCTGCTGGACGAGGTAGTCGAGGGAGTCGTGGACGCGCGGGTCGCGGATCTGGTGGTAGTCGTCGAGCACCAGGACGACCGGCCGCTCGAGCGCGGCGAGGTCGTTGAGGAGAAGCGGCAGCGCGACGTCGCGGAGTGCGCCCGGGCTTGCCTGAAGGGCCGCACGCGCTTGGGCGCCGGTCCCGGGCGCGACGCCGTCGAGCGCGTCGATCGCACACGTCCAGAAGCGCACCGGGTCGTTGTCGCCCGGGTCGAGCGAGACCCAGGCGAAGCCGCGCTCCGCGGACGCGGACGCGCACCACTCCGCAAGCAGCGTCGTCTTCCCGAAGCCTGCCGGCGCGCCGAGCAGCGTCAGCTTCCGCGAGCTTCCGCGCACGAGCGACTCGACCAGGCCGTCGCGCGGGACGATGCCCGCCCGGACGCTCGGGATGTGGAGCTTCGTCGCCGGGATGACGCTTGGCCCAGACGTCACCGTCGGGCCAGCCTACTGCCTCAGGCGAACCGTCACGGTCGACCGCAGCTCGGCCCGCCGGCGACCGTGCCGGCGGGCCGCGACGCGGCCTTGTCTACTTCTTCGAGGACCCGCGCGACCGCGCGGCTCCGGCGCGGCTCGCGGCCGACTTGCCGGCCTGCTTCGCCGCGCGTCCGGTGGACTCGCCGGCGGACTTCAGGCCGCCCGCCGCCGTGCCGATGGCACGCTTCGCCGAGCCGAGCGCGCTCCGGGCCTCCCTGCCCTGCCGCGTGCCGGCGGCCTTCTTCCCCGCCGTCGCGGACTCGGCCCGCTTGCGGTTGCGCGCTCTGGTCGCGGCAGCCTTCTTGGCCGCCGCCTGGCGATCTGCCTTGGTCTGCGGCATCGATTCCTCCTGCCTTCGTGTAAGGCAAGGCCTACCCGGGCCCGCGGGGACAAACCGGGTTAACCGGAGGCGCGCGGCGAACGGCGGCAGTCCTTGCCCTCCACCCGCACCACCTGGAGCGCCAGGCTCGGGTCGCGGGGCTGCTCGCCGGGCGCGGGGAAGAGCGCGCATTCCGCGGGGCTCGCGCAGCCGCACTCCTTCGCCGCCTCGAGCCAGCCCTTCATCGCCTTCGTGCGCGCGAGCAGCTCCTCCACCTCGTCGAGCTTGGCGGTGGAAAGCGATCGCATCTGCTCGCTCATCCCGCTCGCGGAGTCCACGCCGTCGATCAGCTCCCTGATCTCGGCGAGCTTGAAGCCGGCGCTCTGGGCGACTCCGATGAAGCCGAGCTTGCCCAGCACGTCGGCGTCGTAGCGCCGCTGGCCGCCGACGCGCTCCGGCGGCGGAAGCAGCTCGATCCGCTCGTAGTAGCGAATCGAGGAGGTCGCCACCCCGGCACGCCGGGCCACCTCTCCGATCGTCAGCTCCGGGAACTCATCCAATGTCGGGCCAGCCCTTGACTTGAACCGCGGTTCAAGGCCCATGGTAGGCCGCGCACGGTCACCAACACAACCGCGAGGAGGTAGTCATGACCGTTCAGACCAGCACGGCCCTCGACATCGAGACGCTGAAGCGCGGCTACGAGGAGTGGGACATCGAGGCGCTGCTCGGGATCTACGCGGATGACCCCGAGCTGATCCAGATCGACCGCGACAACCCGCCGGGCTCGCCGCGCACCCGCCACGGCAAGGACGTGCTCAGGGGGATGTTCGAGCACTGCGCGAGCGCGGGCGTCAGGGCGAGCGTGGACAACGCGGTCGCGAACGGGGATCGGGCCGCGGCGACGATCACGTGCGAGTTCCCGGGTGGCCGCAAGGTCGTGGCGAACGCGGTGCTCGCGGTCGAGGACGGCCGGATCGTCCGCGAGCTCGACGTCGTGTCGGGCGACCCGAGGCAGTAAGGCGCGCGCCGCTTGCAGTGCCGTCACACGCGGGAGAGACTCGCTAACACAAACACCGAGAGGAGATGGTCATGCCGAAGGCATCGAAGGAAAGCGCTTCCGAGCACGAGACCGTCGAGGGCTACGAGGGCCACTTCGAGCACTTCGACGGCGGTTGGACCGTCGGTTTCGAGGCGTACTCACAGGACGCCGACCTGTCGCCGCTCTTCAGGGGGCTCCCAAACGACGAGTGCCAGTGCGCGCACATGGGCTATGTGCTCAAGGGCAAGGTGGGCTTCCGCTCGGGCGGCGAAGAGGAGCTCTTCGAGGCCGGCGACGCCTACTACGTCGGCCCGGGGCACACGCCCATCCTGTACGCCGGGACCGAGGTCGTGGAGTTCAGCCCCACCAAGGAGCTCGCCGAGACGATCGAGGTCGTGACGAAGAACATGGAGGCGATGCAGGCCTGATCCAGGCGCCGACCAGGTGTCAAGGGCAGGACGCGAGGGGCGGTCTTTGGGCCGCCCCTCATCGTTCGACCCGTGCGGCTCGTCGGCGGGATACTGCGGCCATGAACGCTTATCCAGTCGACTTCTCCGTCGAATATCCGGACCGCGACCTCAACCGCCTGACCACAGGCCTGCGGCTCTTCACGGTCATCCCGATCCTGATCGTGCTGGGCTCAATCGCCGGCTACACCGGCCAGTACGGCGCCGGCGGCGAGAGCGCCACCGTCGCCGTCGGCGGGACCGGCCTGCTGTTCCTGCCGCCGCTCCTGATGATCGTGTTCCGCCAGAAGTACCCGCGCTGGTGGTTCGACTGGAACCTCGAGCTGCTCCGGTTCACCAATCGCGTCGGCGTCTACTTCGCGCTGATGAGCGACCGCTACCCGTCAACGGACGAGCGCCAGTACGTGGACCTCGGGATCGCCTATCCCGACGCCCGCGAGGGGCTCAACCGCTGGCTGCCGCTCGTGAAGTGGCTGCTCGCCATCCCGCACTACATCGTGCTCGCGTTGCTGTACGTCGGGGTCGTCCTCGCGGTGATCGCGGCCTGGTTCGCGATCCTGTTCACGGGCCGCTATCCGCGCGGGCTGTTCGACTTCGTCGAGGGCGTGGTGCGCTGGCACAACCGCGTGGTCGCCTACGCCTTCATCCTCGTGACCGACGAGTATCCGCCGTTCCGACTGCGCCCGTGACGGACTGGGCCACCGTCAAGGAACGCAAGGCGCGCGGCAAGGGCGCGCGCGACGCCGTGCCGCGCAAGGCCCACGCGGACTGGCGCCCGTCGGCCGGCCGCGCGGATCCGGTCGGGTTGCTCGAGCGGCAGGCGGAGACGCGGGTGCCGGAGCTCGTCCCGATCCGGTATGGGCGCATGGCGGCCTCTCCATTCGCGTTCTTCCGAGGGGCGGCGGCGATCATGGCGGCCGATCTCGCCGGCACACCCCGGTCCGGCCTCGGCGCCCAGTTGTGCGGCGATGCCCATCTCTCGAACTTCGGCGGCTTCGCCGCGCCCGACCGCGACCTCGTCTTCGACCTGAACGATTTCGACGAGACGCTTCCGGGTCCGTGGGAGTGGGACCTCAAGCGGCTGGGCGCAAGCGTCGCGGTCGCCGGCCGCGACGCGGGGCTCGGCGCGCGCGGGCGCCGCTCCGCCGCGGCCGCCGCCGCCCGCGAGTACCGCGAGGCGATGCACGATTTCGCCGCGATGCCGAACCTCGACCTCTGGTACTCGCGCATCGAGGGCGAGGAGATCCTCGCCCGGGTGCGGGCGGGCCTTTCCGAGCGAGCCGCGCGAAGCCTGGAGCGCGGGATGGAGCGGGCCCGGCGAAAGGATCGCCTGCGCGCGTTCGACAAGCTGACGCGGCGGGTCGACGGCGAGCTGGCGTTGGTGAGCGATCCGCCCAAGGTCGTCCCGATCGCCGAGCTCCTGCACGAGCGCGACGCGGCCGGACTCGCCGAGGCCCTCGGCGGGCTTGTCCACGCGTACGCCGACAGCCTGCGGCCGGACCTCCGCCCGGTCGTCTTGAGCTACCGCCCGGTCGACATGGCCCGCAAGGTCGTGGGCGTGGGCAGCGTCGGAACGAGGGCCTGGGTCGTGCTGATGCTCGGCCGCGACGACGACGATCCGCTCTTCCTACAGGTCAAGGAGGCGCAGCCCTCGGTGCTGCAGGCCCATCTGGGCCGCGGGCGATACGCGAACCAGGGCCGCCGCGTGGTCGAGGGCCAGCGGCTGATGCAGGCCGCGAGCGACGCCCTGCTCGGCTGGATCCGCACGACGGGCGTCGACGGAGCCGAGCGCGACTTCTATGTCCGCCAGCTCTGGGACTGGAAGTACTCGGTCGCCATCGACAGCTTCGGGGCCGAGGAGTTCGAAGCGTACGCACGTCTCTGCGGCAGGACGCTGGCCCGCGCCCATGCACGAACGGGCGATCGCGTGGCGATCGCCGCGTATCTCGGTGGCAGCGAGTCGTTCGACGACGCGCTCGCGCACTTCTCCGAGTCGTACGCGGACACCAACGAAGGCGATCACGAGGCGCTCGTGGACGCGATTCGCACCGGCCGGGTCAGGGCCGAGATCGACCAGTAAGCGCCAGGCTTCGCCGGGGCGCCGACGTCGGCGCCGCTGAAGTGGTCCTCAAGCGCTGGCGACGACCTCGCCGACGTACGCGCTCTCGAGCGTCACCGAGTCGTCGGCGGGAGGGTTCGTCTCGATCATCTGCTTGGCGGTCTCGGCGGCCTCCTTCGACTCGAACACGATGAGCGACCGCCCGCGGTTGTCCTCCGTTCTGACCCAGTAGCCGGCGACGAACCCGGGCGCCTGCGACACCCTCGGCACGACCTGACTGGTCAGGAATTCCCGGCCGCGCTCGAAGTCCTGGATGGTGACCTGTACTACGACGGCATGCATTGCGCAGCCTCCTTGGTAGCTCGACGCTCGGCGCACCCTACCGCTCTTACGAAGCTCTAATGCTCCGTTAAGGGCCGCCTGAGAAACCCCCGCCAGGCTGCTCGCATGACTGAGCAGCCACAGCGCCGACAGCCGAAGCGAATCTCGCGCCGAGCGACGACCGTCCGGGTCGCCGCCGCCTCCCTGATGGCGGCCGCGGCGCTCACCGGCGGCCTCGCGGTCCAGATGGCGAGCGGCCACGATCCGGCGCTCGGTTCGGGCCAGAAGGCCGTCGCGACCGGTACCACGAGCGGTGCGCAAGCGACAGCACCCGACGACGGTTTCTCGGGCACAGCGCCGCCGGCCGCGTCCGTGACCACCAGGGCGTCATGATCGGCGAGGGCTATCGAGCGGCCGAGCACGAGCGCCGGTTCGAGCTGTTCGGCACCTGGGTGCGGATCTTGGCGGGGCCGGCCGGGTCCCCGGGGGCACCCGGCGCCGAGCTCGCAACGGCCGCGGCCGAGGCGATGCTGCGGCGCCACCAGCGGGCCCTCAGCCGGTTCGAGCCGCGAAGCGAGCTCAGCCTGCTCAACGGCGATCCGGACGCCACCCGCGCGGTGTCGAAGCTGACCGCGCGGGCGATCGCGGCAGCGCTGTGGGCGGCGGAGCGGAGCAGCGGGCTGGTGGATCCGACGCTGCTGCCCGCGCTCGAGCGGGCCGGCTATGCGCACTCGCGCGCCGGAGCCGAGCCCGCCCCCTTGAGCGAGGCCCTGTCCGCCGCGCCGCCGCGTAGGCCCGCCGCGCCTGACACGCGCGCCCGCTGGCGAGGGGCGTCGCTCGTCGGGTGCAGCGTGCGCCGGCCACCCTCGCTCCGGCTCGATCTCGGCGGCACCGCGAAGGGGCTGGCCGCCGACAGGGCGGCGCTGCTCCTGGCGGGGCAGACCAGCTTCGCGGTCGATGCCGGCGGTGACATCGTGGTGGGCGGCACCAGGCGAGCGCCCCGGCGGGTGACGGTGGCTCACCCTCTCGACCCGGCCTCCGCTGTCGACTTCGACCTGAGCGCCGGCGCCGTCGCGACCAGCGGGCTCGGCACGAGGCTCTGGCGAACCCGAGCCGGCTTCGCCCACCACCTGCTCGACCCGTCCACCGGACTGCCGGCGTGGACCGGCGTGATACAGGCGACGGCCGTCGCCGCCAGCGGACTCGAGGCCGAGGTGCTCGCGAAGACGGCGCTGCTCTCGGGCCCCGAGGCCGGGCTCACCGTCCTCGAGGCGGGCGGCGGCGTGCTCGTGCTCGACGACGGCGAGGTGGTGGTCGCAGGTGGGTTGCGATCGCGGGCCGTCCTGGCCGCATGACCGGCGGCATCGATCCCGGTCAGCACGTCTGGTGGCTCGCGAGCCGCTCGTTCGGCATCGTCGCGATGGTGCTCGTGTCGTTGTCGGTCGGCCTGGGGCTGGCTCTGTCCAGCAGACTGCTCCGCGGGCCCGGCGTCCCCTCTCGCGTCAGAACGATGCACGAGGCGCTCGCCGTGAGCGGGCTCATCGCGATCGCCCTGCACGGGCTGCTCCTGCTCGGCGACTCGTACCTCCGGCCCGGGATCGTCGGGATCGCCGTTCCGTTCGCGGTCTCCCGCCGCCCGTTGTGGACGGGACTCGGCATCATCGCCGGCTGGCTGGCGGCCGTCATCACGCTGAGCTTCTACGTACGCCGGCTGATCGGCGTATCGGCCTGGCGCCGGCTGCACCGCCTGACGTTCGTCGTGTACGTGTTCGGGATCGCCCACACGCTCGGCTCCGGCACGGACGCCCGCACCGCGTGGCTGCTCGCCATCCTGGCCATCACCGCCCTGCCGATCGTGCTGGCGGGGTGTTACCGGGCGGGCCATGCCACAGCTCAACCCGGCGCGCCCGCCGTAGCGATGGGACGCGGCGCGACAACCTCGGGCCGACCCTCGATAAACGGCACCGGGGTCAGCAATGCGCGGCCGGCCAGGCCTGTCGACCGGTCGAGCACCCCGAGAAACGTCTTCTCGACAGATTCCTGATCCCTGAGCGCCCAGACCACTTCCGCGCGAGACCAGGCAGCGTCGCGCGCGTGCTCGAGGCTCCACACCGCGATGACATCGTCAACGGGCGAAAAGCGCCGATTCAGCTCGGCCAGCGCTCCAGTCAGCAGCCATAGCTCGGCCGTTCGCTCGGACTCCACCATGAGGTCGTTGACCGACTGGTACTCGTCGTACTGGGCTGTGTCGCGCGCGGGTCGAGCATCGATCGCGACGCACGTCCGCTCGATGCCGACCGCAAGGTCATAGTTGATGTGGGCGTTCATGCCGGCGAGCGCGAACTGGATCGGGGCGACATCTCGGCGGCGCCGAGCCTCGAACAGGGGCTTCCAGGCGTGGTATCGAAAGTCGTCCGCCAGCTCGGCGTCACGGTTTCCGGCGGCCGCGAGGGCGTCGAAATACGCGTTGGCGAAGAAGACATCCAGACGTTCAAGGAACGTGGGTCTGACCTTCGCCGCCACCAGCTGCTTCTCAAGTCGCTCGGTGACCTCGCGATAGAGCCGATGGAACCATCGGACACCGTCGTCGGGGTGGAACTTCTCCTCGAGGGCGCGTAAGCGCGTGACCACTTCCTCGATCTTCGATACGTGCTCGGACATGGGTTCTCCTTGGTCTCAGGGCGGATAACCGGGATCCCTCCGGGTGCGAAGCCTGAGCACTCGCCGACTCTCGCGCAACCTCGAGCGGGCGCCGAAGCGCCGAGTCCCGCCTGCTCACTAGGCTGGAGAGACCAAACCGGCCACTGCCTAGGAGTGCCCCCATGACCCTCCCGCCCATCGTTCTGATACACGGCCTGTGGCTGACGCCGCGCAGCTGGGAGGGCTGGAAGGCGCGCTTCGAGGCCCGCGGCCACGAGGTCCTGGCGCCGGCGTGGCCGCGCATGCAAGGGGAGGTCGAGGATGTGCGCGGCGACCCGTCCGCTCTCAACGGGCTCGGCGTCGCGGAGATCGTCGACCACTACGACCAGATCGTCCGCGGGCTGAGCGCCCCGCCCGTGATCATGGGCCACTCCTTCGGCGGGCTGGTCACGGAGCTGCTGCTCGACCGCGGCCTGGGCGCGGCCGGTGTGGCCCTCTCTCCGGCGCCGGTGAGGGGCGTGCTCCGCCTGCCGCCCACTCAGCTGCGCTCCGCCTTCCCGGTGCTCGGCAACCCCCTCAACAAGAACAAGACCGTCGAGCTGACGCCGAAGCAGTTCCACTACGCCTTCACGAACACGATGACCGACGAGGAGGCCAAGGCGGCCTACGACCGCTACCAGGTGCCCGGCCCCGGCAGGGTGATCTTCCAGGCGGCCTTCGCCAACTTCAACCCTCGCGCGGTCACCAAGGTCGACTTCCACAAGGACGACCGGCCGCCCCTGCTGGTCGTCGGGAACGACCAGGATCACACGGTCCCGGCCTCGGTCAGCAAGGAGGCGGCGCAGCGCCTCGGCAAGTCGAAGGCCGTTGTGGACTACAAGGAGTTCCCTGGGCGCCCCCACTTCACGGCCGGCGCACCCGGCTGGGAGGCTGTCGCCGACTACGCGCTCGAATGGGCCAACCGCCACACCGGCGCGCCGGCCGAGACGAAGGAGCCGGCGAAGGTCTGAGCTCCTCCCCTCAGCCGGGGAAGCCGGTCCGCAGACCGCGCTCAGCCTCGTTCGAGGTCCGACAGGAGGGTTCGGAGGAGGCCGTCGAGGGCGCGGCGCTCGGCCACGGACAGGGAGCTGAGGAGGCGCTCCTCGTTCGCCACATGCGCGTCGACCGCACGGTCGATCGCCGACCGACCGCGCCGCGTCAGCCGGACGAGCGTGCCGCGACGGTCGGCGGGGTCGGGTCGCCGCTCGACGAGTCCCGCCTGCTCCAGGCGGTCGAGCCGCTTGGTCATGCCGCCCGACGAGATGAGCGTCGCGCGCATCAGCCCGGTCGGGTTGAGCTCGTATGGCCGGCCGGCGCGGCGAAGCGCCGCGAGGAGGTCGAACCAGCCGGGCTGGAGACCGTGCTGCGCGAACTCCGGTGCGAGCTCCGCGTCGGCGAGGTGGACCACCCGGAACAGTCGTCCCAGGAGGGCGAGCGGCGCCACGTTCACGTCCGGACGCTCGCGCCGCCATTGATCGACGATCTCGTCCACGTGATCACGCGGATTCTCCGGCATGGGGGAAGACTACTTCGCCCTGCTTCTTTCCCGCAAGTATCTTTCTAGTAAGCTATCTGCATGAAGGCAATCCGCCTACACGCTCCCGGCCTCGGCGGCTTGGTACTAGAGCAACTGCAGACTCCGCAGGTCGAAGCCGGGGAAGTGCTCGTCGAGGTGCATGCCGCCGCGATCACCCGCGACGAGCTCGAGTGGCCTGTCGACCGGCTTCCTGCCATCCCTTCCTATGAGCTCTCCGGGGTGGTCGCCGCCGTGGCTCCCGACATTGAGGACCTCGCGGTCGGAGATCCGGTGTACGGGCTGACCGGCTTCGACCGGGATGGCGTGGCCGCCTCCTATGCCTCGGTGCCGGCGACCGTCCTCGCCCGCAAGCCGTCCACGCTCGACCATGTCGCGAGCGCGGCGATCCCGCTCGCAGCGCTCAGCGCGTGGCAGGGGCTCTTCGATCACGGCCGCCTCGAGAAGGGGCAGCGCGTGCTGATTCACGGCGCGGCCGGAGGCGTGGGCCATTTCGCGACCCAGCTCGCGCGCTGGCGCGGCGCCCACGTGATCGGCACCGTGTCGGCGGGAAGCTTGGACGCAGCCCTCGGATTCGGCGCGCATGAGGCGCTCGACGGCCGGACCGGACGCCTGGAAGAGGCAATCGCACCGGTCGACCTCTGCTTCGACACCGTCGGGGGCGAGCTGCTCGCGCGGTCGGCGGAGCTGTTGCGGCCAGGTGGGGTGCTCGTCTCCGTCGCCGAAGAGCCTCCGTCGACTCCCGCAGGCTTAGAAGCGGTCTACTTCGTGGTCGAGCCGAGCCGCGAGCAGCTCATCCAGATCGCCCGCCTCGCCGACGAGGGTGTTCTGCGGCCCGCGATCGACTCGGTCTACCCACTCGCGGAGGCGCCCGCCGCCTTCGAACGAAGCCTCGCCGGCGGAAAGCAGGGCAAGGTCGTGATCCGAGTCGCCGAGTAGCACCCTTACGGATCGCTCGCTCATGCGTCGCCCTCCGCGAGATAGGCGCCGAGCCGGTCAAGGCGTCGTGCGAGCACGCCGATCGTCGAGGGCTGGTTCGAGAACGTCGGCGCGACCGTCATGGGCCGCAACATGTTCGGAGGGGGCCCGGGGCCCTGGGGCGAGGATCCGTGGACGGGGTTCTGGGGAGAGAATCCGCCCTATCACCACCCCGTCTTCATTCTCACGCACCATGCCCGTGAGCCGG
>WNGA01012213.1_pt1 | contig 20536 bp, 19 predicted proteins | sample 5400061 | NCBI WGS metagenome assembly WNGA01 (sample SAMN13153366, study PRJNA577476) | soil metagenome | isolation source: 100 cm soil or saprolite under grassland replicate 2 | place: USA:California | collected 2016-06-15
GAAGATCGTCTGCCACGGGTGCGGGTCGAGCTTCAGGATGTAGAGCGCGGGGAGCGTGAAGATCGCGCCCGCGACGACCGCGCCCGAGACTCCGCCGATCCCGGTGATGATGACGTTCTCGAGCAACGAGGAGCGCCGCCGGTAGACGCGCGCGAGTCCGATCGCCAGGATCGAGATCGGGATCGCCGCCTCCATCACCTGCCCGACCTTGAGGCCGGAGTACGCCGACGCCACCGTAAAGACGACGCAGAGGAAGAGTCCCCAGACGACCGAACGCCCTGTCGCTTCGGGTAAGTGCGCCTTTGCCGGCACGACCGGCTTGTAGGCCTCGCCGGCCGGAAGGGTCTTGTAGGCGTTCTCGGGAAGAGACCGTGTGTCGAGAGCGTCCATCCGACCTCCGCAGAGAGTGACCTTCGGCCGCAGGCAGTCGCTTCGCGCAACGGCGGCCGAGAGAGTCTAAACCGGGGCCTGGCTCGTTGGGGTCTTTCGAATGCTACTCGCCTCCTGCTTTTTTGCCCGACTCCAGATGGAACTTGTGCAGGAAGCGATGAACGATGGGGGAAAGAATGATACCGGCGATCAAGATGAGAGCCAGGCCGCTGTAGAGGGCATACGAACCCGCGAAGAGCTTCGCCGCGGTGCTGTTCAACTCCCCGATCGGGCCCATGCCGGAAAGGATCATTGCCGCGTTCAGGAAGGAATCGGGCCACGTCTGTTCGGCGATGTAGTGGTAGCCGAGCATCCCGACAACGAGCGAGGCCGCGATCAGAGCGAAGCCGAGAGATGCCGTCTTGATCAGGCGCGCCCGGAAGGCCGGCAGCGGCAACAGCGGGCTGAGCCGGTGCTCGAACACCAGGGGCGAGTCTTGCTTCGGGGGTGACTTGCTGGCGATGGCTCAGTCCCCCCGCAGGGCCCGCGCCAGGAGCGAGTGGAAGTGGTGGACGCCGTTCTCGCGCCGGACGCTGTAACGGCCCCGGTCGTAGGTGCGGGATTGGAGTCCCTTCTGCACGCTCTCACAGATGGCGATGTCCTGGAGCTGGATCTCGTCGGAGAACTCGACGTTCTGCCGGACCGCTTCCCGGGTCTCGGGCTTTTCCGGATCGCGGAAGAACCACTCGAAGACGGTCAGTGTGCGCTCGTGGCCGAGCGGCAGGATCAGATTGGTCGAGAAGTTGTCCGGATAGACGTTCAGCATGAGGTTGGGATAGATCCAGAAGTAGAGCGCCTCGTTCTCGCTTCCAGAGCGTTTGAGACGTCCGGGGCCGCGCTGCCGGATGGGAGAGTGCTGGAGTGAATAGCAGCGGCGTGTCTCCGTGACGTAACGCGCGTAGTCGAGCTCCTTCATGAGAGACGGGTGGACGATGGGGATGTGGTAACCCTCGAGGTAGTTGTCTACATAGACCTTCCAATTGCACTCGACCGTCCAGTCCTTGCGCGCCGCGGGGCGCATCGTTTCGAGCCCGCGGGAAGCCAGACGCCCCGGCAGGTCCTCCAGCGTGTCGAGGAGCGCGGGGGCGGAGGCGTCCAGGTTGACGAAGAGAAGGCCCATCCACGTCTCGAGCCGGAACTCCGGCAGCCCGTGCTCCTCCTTGCGGAAATCTTCCACCCCGTCGAACTCGGGCGTATTCAGAAGCCGGCCGTCGAGCGCGTAACTCCAGCCGTGATACCCGCAGCGGAAAGCCTGGCAGGTTCCCTCGCCGGCCGCGACGGGACCGGCCCGGTGCCGGCAGACGTTCGAGAGAGCGCGCAGGCGCGAGTCGGCGCCCCGCGCGATGAGCAGCGGCTCGCCGGCGACCTCGGTCGTGAAGAACATGCCGGGGGATGGCACCTGGTCTTCCCGCCCAACGAGCTGCCACGTACGGCCGAAGACTCTCTCGAGCTCGATCTCGAGGAATCGCGCCTCCGTATAGCAGCGCGACGGCAGGGTCTCGGCCGACGCCAGGCGCGAGTCGAAGTCGAAGCCCGGCTCTTTCACGCCCCTTGGCATAGCGACGGAATTATGCTTGAGTAACCCGATCCCGCGAAATCGCCGCCGCAGGGCTTTGCGAAAAGAGGCTGTATGAAGTCCATCAACATGAGGCGAGTCTTCCTGGGAGGTCTCCTGGCGGGTGTCCTCATCAACATTTCCGAGTTCCTCTTGCACACGGTCGTCCTGAAGAGGGATTTCGAAGAGGCGATGAGGACACTGAACCGCCCGAGTGCGATGACCGGAGGGCAGACCCTGGTCTGGATTGTTTTTGGTTTCGTTATCGGGATCGCCTCCGTCTGGCTCTACGCCGCGATCCGCCCACGCTACGGCCCCGGAGCGGGCACGGCGGCGCGCGTCGGCCTGGCCGTCTGGTTTTTCGGGAGTCTTCTGCCGGCGATCGCGGACGCGAACCTGGGCCTCTTCCCGAGCAACGTGCTCGTCGTCTCCACGACCTGGGAACTCGTCCAGTCGGTCGTCGCGACGATCCTGGGAGCCTGGACCTACAAGGAGGAAGTCACCCCCTAGTGTCCTGAGTTACAAGCTCACGAACAAATTCTTCCTGTCATCCCGAGCGAAGCGAGAGATCTGCTCTCGTGATCCTGAAATCTGTGTGAGCAGATCCTTCGTCGCTTCGCTCCTCAGGATGACAGGCAAGGCCGCAACTAGGAGGCCCGTCTCAAAGCTCGATCTGTCCGCGGATTTCAATGGACTGCTCGGGCGGAAGCCCGAAGGCGGAGATCGCGCTCCAGGCGTTGCGCGTCAGGAAGGCGAAGAGCTTCTCGCGCCACAGGGCCATGCCGCGGCGCTTGCGGGTGGGGATGACCGACTCCTTGCCGACGAAGTAAGACGTCGCCTCGGGATCGAAGGAGAGTCCTGGCACCGAGACGCCTTCCAGGGCCTTCGGCACGTCGGGCTCCTGCATGTAGCCGTAGTGGAGCAGGACCCGGTGGAAACGTTCGTCGATCCGCTCGTGCTCCAGCGAGTCCTTGGCGGGCACGTGGGGCACATCCTCGGTCACGATCGTCAGCAAAACGATGCGCTCATGAAGCACCCTGTTGTGATCGAAGTTGTGGCGAAGGGCTCCCGGAATGAGCTCCGGAAGGATCGAAAGATAGACCGCCGTACCCGAGACCGAGACGTGCTGGCTCGATGACGCCTCCTTGCGGAACTCGTCGACCGACACCAGGGGACCGCGCAGGCGCACGTTCAACAGTTCGCGGCCTTTGCGCCAGGTCGTCATGACCGTGAAGACGGCGGCCGCGACGACGAGCGGGAACCATCCCCCGTGAGCGATCTTGACGGCGTTCGCGCCGAAAAACGCGAGATCGAAGACCAGAAAGGCCGCCGTGACGCCCGCGGCGACCGGGAGAGGCCACCCCAGCCGCTCGCGGGAAACCACACCGGCGAGAATCGTCGTGATCACCATCGTCGTGGTCACCGCCATCCCGTAGGCCGCCGCCAGGTTGGACGACCTTCGGAAAGCAATGACGAGCGCGATGGTCAGGACTGCCAGCAGCACATTGACCACGGGAATGTAGATCTGACCGATCTCGGTCGCGGAGGTGTGCTTGACCTCCATCCGGGGCAAGTAGCCCTGCCGTACCGCCTGCTGCGTCAGGGAAAAGGCCCCGGAGATGATCGCCTGCGAGGCGATGATCGTGGCCGCCGCTGCGAGCACGATCAAGGGATAGAGCGCCCAGTCGGGACCAAGACGGTAGAAGGGATTCGAGACGGCCTTCGGGTCCATGATCACCAGCGCTCCCTGCCCGAAGTAGTTGGAGAGCAGCGATACCCCCACTAGACCGAACCAGTCGATCTGGATTGGGCGCTCTCCGAAATGGCCCAGGTCCGCGTAGAGTGCCTCCCCGCCCGTGGCGACGAGGAACACGGCGCCTAAGACGAGGAATCCCTGCCCGCCGTTGCGATGGAAGAAAGAAACCGCGTGCGCCGGGTTGACCGCCTTCAAGACCGACGGCTCTCGGAGGATGCCGCCCACCCCCAGCACCGCGATCGTCGAGAACCAGAGGAGCATCACGGGTCCGAAGATCGAGCCGACGCCCTTGGTGCCGCGGCGCTGAAGGAGAAAGAGCCCGACCAGGATGATGACCGTGATCGGAACCACGTACGGATCGAAGGCTTTCGTCGCGACCTCGAGGCCTTCGACCGCCGAGAGGACCGAGATGGCCGGCGTGATGATCCCGTCGCCGTAGAGGAGCGCCGCGCCGAACACGCCGAGCGCGATCAGGAGCCAGCGTGCGCCCTTGCGCCTTTTTCGCTTGCCGCGCACCAGGCCCATCAGGGCCAGGATCCCTCCCTCCCCCTCGTTGTCCAACCGAAGGACGTAGACGTGGTACTTCAGAGCCACGATGACTGCGAGGGTCCAGAAGACGAGCGAGAGGATGCCGAGAACGTTCTCGGGGGTCGGCGCGACTCCGTGCCTGCCCGTAAAGCATTCCCGGAGCGCATAGAGCGGGCTCGTGCCGATGTCGCCGTAGACGATTCCCAGAGCGGTCAGGCAAAGGACCGGAAGATGCTTTTTTCGCGAAGTCTCCGCGTCCCCGGCCTTCTTCACTTTCTTTCCTATCTCAGTCATCCCGAGGAGCGCCTCTTTTGCTCATCTCCACTGTCATCCCGAGGTCGCCGACGCGCCAGAGCCGCTATGGCGACGGCGCGAGCGGAGCGACGAGGGATCTGCTCCGCGGAGGCTTGTGCGGAGCATAACGAAGCCCTGCCCTTGGCATGTTGATTGCCCCGTCAAGGGGAATGGCGATGGAGCACGCTCGCCGCGAGAGTTCCCCCACTTCTGCCCCCGGAGGAGGACAGCCGACGCGCAAACGCACGCCGGCCAGCCAGTTACGAGAAGCGGCCCTCGCTCTGCCTCGCGCTCTCCTCTGGCTCGTCGTGGGCATCATTGGTCTGGCCGTACTCCTCATCATCGCTTCGTTCTTCGTGGATGAGCCGATGCGGCGCTCGATGGAAAAAGAGATCAATCGCCGGCTGACCGGCTACAGCGTGCGGGTTCCGCGTCTCCACTTCAGTCTCTTCAACCTGTCGGTCACTCTCTCCGACGTCAACGTGTTCCAACAGGCGCATCCGGATCCGCCCGTGGCCTTCATCCCCCGCCTCCACGCAAGCGTGCAGTGGCGCGAGATTCTCTCCGGCCACATCGTCTCGGACTTCCGCTTCGACAAACCGCGGATCCATGTCAACCTGCCGCAACTGCGAAAGGAAGCCTCCGACCCCACGCCGGTCAAGGACCGTGGATGGCAGCAGGCTGCCCTCGCGATATTTCCCTTCAAGATCAACCTGCTGCGCGTCAATGACGGGGACTTCGTGTACATCGACGAAGACCCCGCCCGTCCACTCCACGTCGCGCACCTCTCTTTTCGGGCCAACAACATCCGCAACATCCATTCCAAGAACCGCGTCTACCCTTCGCCTGTGCACGCCGAGGGAGTCATCTTCGAGACGGGCCGCGGAGTCGTGGACGGACATGCGGACTTCCTGGCGGAGCCCTTCGCCGGCATCCACGTCCTCTACAGGGTCGAGAAGGTTCCGCTCGACAACTTCCGTCCGATCACTCAGCGCTCGAACCTGATTCTCAAAGGGGGCGTGCTCGCGAGTGAAGGCGAGATCGAGTACGCGCCGAGGGCGAAGTTCGCGCACGTCAAGGACGTCTCGATCGACGGCCTGCACCTGGACTACATCCACACCCTGCAGACGGCGGCCGCGGAGAACACAGCGAAGAAAGACGTCAAGGCTGCGGCCAGGAAGGCGGCCAACAACCCGTCGGTCGTCCTGCGGCTGGACAAGTTCGAGATCCTTCACTCTACATTCGGCCTGATCAACAAAGCCAAGACCCCGTCCTACCGCCTGTACCTGGCGGGAGCCAGTCTGCGTGTGACAAATCTCTCCAACCACGCCGACCAGAAACCGGCCGTCGCGAAGCTCGCCGGCAAGTTCATGGGGAGCGGCCCGACCGTCGCGACGGCCACTTTCCGCCCGGAGAACAAGATGGCCGACTTGTCGCTCGACGTCGCGATCGAGAACACGGACCTGACGACGTTAAACGACATGCTGCGCGCCTACGGCAACTTCGATGTCACCAAAGGGGAGTTCTCCTTCTACTCGCAGCTGCGCATCAAGAACGGGCACATCGATGGATATGTCAAGCCGCTTCTCTCCGGCATGAAGGTCTATGATCCGGAACAGGACCGGGAGAAGGGTTTCTTCCACAAGCTCTACGAGATGATCGTCGGGGGCGTCGCGAATCTCCTGAAAAGCCACAAGACCAAAGACGTCGCCACGACGGCGAACATCTCCGGCGAGGTCGGCAGCGCGTCGGCGAGTGTCTGGCAGGTCATCGGAAAGGCGTTCGAGAACGCCTTCATCAAGGCGATCCTCCCCGGCTTCGACAGGGCGGTCCCCACGCGGGTCAAGAAGAAGAGCTAACTCAGTATCCCGAGTCGTAAGTTCGCTGACAAAATCCAACCTGTCATCCTGAGCGAAGCGAAGGATCTGCCCTCGCGACTTTCGATATTCTCGGAGCAGATCCCTCGTCGCTGCGCTCCTCGGGATGACAGGGTTGGGAGTGTTCGCCGATGATTCCGCCGACCCCGCTGGAAGAGGCTCCCGGATCGCTCGCCGGCATCGGACGCGTCTTCTTGAAGCGTGAGGACTCACACGAGCTTGGCTCCTTCAAGTGGCGCGGGGCGCTCCCGGTGCTCGAGGACCACCTCGCTCGCGGCGCGAAGGGCGTCGTCACGGCCTCGACCGGAAATCACGGAGCCGCGACGGCCTGGGCGGCGCGACGCCTCGGGCTCGACGCGACTGTCTATGCCCCGCTCTCCGCGTCGCGGGCGAAGCTCGCGATCCTCGAGAGTCTCGGCGCGTGGATCCGGCTCGCGGGCAAGGATCTCGACGACGCCAAGAACGAGGCGAGAGGTTTCGCGCGGAGAAGCGGCCTTCCCTTCTTCGAGGACGGAGCCGAGCCGGCCCAGTACGAGGGCTACGGCGCGATCGCGGCCGAGACTCTAGAGCAATGCCCCTTCCCTCCCTCCGTTCTCATCGTGCCGGTCGGAAACGGCGCATTGATCGGCGGTATCGGCCTCGTCATCAAGCGGCAGTCGCCACGCGCTCTCGTCGTCGGCGTCGCTGCCAAAGAGGCTCCCGTCATGGCTCTCTCCTTCGAAGCGGGACTTCCAGTCCCTTGTGATCGCATGGCGACCTTCGCCGACGGCCTCGCGGTGCGCGTGGCCGTCCCTTACGCCGTCGAAGTCCTGCGGCGCGTCGTGGACCGGATGCTCCTCGTGTCGGAGCGGGAGATCGCGCATGGGCTCGGCGCCGCGGCGCGTTGCGCTCTGCGCCTCGAGGGAGCCGCCGCCGCCGCCTTCGCCGCGTTGCCACATCTCGAAGAGGTTCCGGGCCCGATCGTCCTCGTCGTCACCGGCAAGAACATCGACGAGGAAACGTATCGGAGAGCTTTGCAGAAACCAGAGTCATTCCCGGAATAAGAAAGCGCGGATCACCCTGGGCCCTGGACCCTGGACTCCTTGATCAGCACGTGCCTCTTCAGTTCCGTCTTACCGCCGTCTTTGCCCGTGATCGTCACGACCAGCAGGTGTGGCCCGGCGGCGACCGGCGGAATCAGGAAGCTGAAACCGGCGTTGTCCGAATTCGGAAACGTGGGGTAAGCCTCTCTGACCCCGGGATAACTCTGGCCGAGCTCCGCCGGCTTCGCCGGGCCGCTGTCGAGCGAAGCGGTGACACTCGCGACACCGGAATCATCGAGCGCCCATCCGTAGCCCGGGGAGCCCGACGCCACGGTTTCATTCTCCTTCGGGGTGTCTATGTAGCCGAAGGGAGGATGTCGGGCTGCTTCCGACGCGGCAGTCGTGCGGCGGGCGGACTCGCTCTCCGACTTCCGGCAGCCGGCGAGAACGATTGCCGCCATCCCTGCCACGCAGAAGAACTCCTTCCATCGCCGGCTCATTCTCATCTTCCTCCTCGAGAGTCCCGGATTCTATTGCGCACCATCTCACCCGGCGGATGTCCCGGAACACGGGCATAATCCGCGCGTGCGCGAGCGGGTCAAGAAGCCCCCTCGGGATTTCGGGCTGACACGGCGGGAGAGAAGGCTCCTCCTCGGCTTGAATCCTCCCTGGCGCATCCAGAAGTTCCTGGATGGCCTCGACTACGACGTTGCCGGCGCCGGTTGCCGCTCGCCCAGAAGGGTCCTGCGCGAACGTACGGTGCAGTGCATGGACGGCGCTCTCTTTGCCGCCGCGGCCCTGCGCGTGCAGGGGCATCCCCCGCTCCTCCTAGATCTCGAGGCGGTTTATGACGACGATCACGTGCTCGCGATCTTCCGGCAGCACGGTTGCTGGGGCGCGATCGCGCGTTCGAATTACTCGGGCCTGCGCTTTCGCGAGCCGATCCACCCGACAATCCGCTCGCTCGTGCTCTCCTACTTCGAGTCGTACTTCAACCTGCGCCGGCAGAAGACGCTCCGCCGCTACTCGCGGCCCGTCAATCTGTCGCGCTTCGACGCCCTCGACTGGATGACCCGCGAGGAAGACCTCTGGGAGATTCCTGATTACCTGGCCGGCATCCCTCATGTCCGCCTTCTGCCGCCGCGCGTCGAGAAACGCCTCTCGCCGGTGGACCGCAGGATGTTCGAAGCCGGGCTTGTCGGGAGACGTTCGCCAGTCCTCCAGCCTCGCCGGCGAGATCCCACGAAACGAGGGTGAGCGGTGATCCAACTCTCTGAGTCACCTTCCCTTGCTCTGCGGGCATACAGAAACCGGCCTTCTCTACGCGCTCTCGGAGTGTTATGCGACAGGATCTTAATGAAAACCGTCGCCTAAAAGTGGCGAGCATGACCCCGCACCCGGAGGATAATTCCCAAGAAGCCATGAAGATAGATGCGATCAAGCGGGCTGCCGTCGCTCGACGTTATGCGACAACGTCCTGTCGTGCTTGCCCCCAGAATTGGGACGCCTAAATGATGTTGGGCCCCAGAAGACCCGATGATCGAGGTTAGGGTTGACACCGATACGCTCTCGCAGGGAGCTTCGGGGAGCATCACAGGGGTTATTTCCCTTTTCGACAAAGGTTGGACCTTCCCGGAATCCGAGTGGAATGACTTCCCGGTGGTGATTCTCGCGTGGTGGCTCGAGGCGTTGAGTACCCTGTCACACACCGGGAAGCCGGCGGAATGCCTTTTCATGGATGGCTCGCAGGTGCTCCGCGTCTCGCTGACCTCCTCGGGCGCTTGGCTGGTAGAGTGTTTAGCTTCGGAAGATGAAGAGCCGGTTCGAATCGTGCAGGTCCAGCCGTCGGCCTTCATGCGCTCGCTACGTGAGGCGAGTCGCTCTGTCGTGCATGCGTGTCAGGTCCGTGGTTTCCAATCCACCGAGGTCAGTAGGCTTGCACAACTCAGTCTCGCACAGGCAGCTGGTGCCTAACACGCCGCTTCACCGGACGCCGGCAGCTGCGCCGCCGTCGCCGGTGAGCTCTAAGACGTTGGGCGACGGCGGGAAACCACGAGGACCGGGCAGGTAATCACCGGGCAGCATGGCCCGCACCGGCATCGTGCACCCGTTCCATCCCGGCCGGCGCCGGCAGAGGTCCAGACGCAGACGAAGAGGCCCGGTCCTTCCCCCGGCTAACAACCCCGGCCCGCCCAACAAGGCGCTGCAGCGGACTCGCGTCCGCCCTGCGGGCGGCCGCTCGCCGCTGAGCTTTCAGACGTTAGCCGCCGGAGGACAGTTATGCACCGTGTCGTAGCCGTGATTCTCGGAGCTGCGTTTTCGATAACTGCCAGTGTGGTGGTCTGCGAGAACCCACCCAAACCTGACGTACTCCAGGTAACCGAGAAGGCAGGCGAATACGAGCTTGGCGTCCCCGTCAGCCGGTTGGTCATGACGATTCCGAAAGACGGCCTCGTCAGGGCGTCACACACCGGTGGCGGCGCGGCGGCCAGCCGAAGATATTTCTATTTCGAGGACAAGTCTCGCAACCTGATCGTCTCAGGATGGTTCGAGCCGGAGCAGGGGTTCCGAGGAATCAAGGACTTCTGGGAATCCGAGACGACAGCTTGGAAGCGCAAGGGCCTGCCCGAGGCTCAGGATGTCTCGTCTTCCGACATCGGCAAGTGGAAGGCGATTATTTACGACATTCACATTCCTTCAGGGAACAACTCGCACATTCGGGCGCACTGGGTTCAGGCCGGTACGTGGATCGACATCCACCTCTCCATGACGGCAGACCGATCGCTGACCGAGATTCGTGCCACTCTCCGCGAGATACTCAACTCGATCCGCGTCGACGAGAAGAAGGCGTCGTGAGTGGCTGCGCGACCATTGGTTGGCGACCGGCGGCTAACACGGCGCTGCACCGGACGCCGGCGGCTGCGCCGCCGTCGCCGGTGAGCTTTCAGACGTTCGGCGACTAAGCTCGAATCGGTGACACGGTTCACAAAGTTGCAGGGGCAGTACTTGGCCTTCATCCAGGCGTACACGAAGATCCACGGCGTAGCGCCAGCGGAGGCGGACATGCAGAGGTACTTTCGGGTCACGCCTCCCTCGGTACATCAAATGATCTTGACCCTCGAGAGAAACGGCCTCATCAGCCGTGCTCCAGGGAAGGGGCGCTCCATTGCGCTTTTGGTGCCTCGCGACGAGGTGCCGGCTCTAGAATGACGTCATGAAACGGCAGCCGCCGAACCCGCGGCTTCAGCGGACTGGCTCCGCTCCGCTACGCTCGCCGCTGAGCCGCAAATCGTTATGCCGCAGGAGAAGGCTGGTTGCATGAAACTCGAGAACATTGAATTCTTGATGAAGGGCCACGGCGACATCACGCTTGGCCGCATCGGCCCGATACGTTGCGCTGCCACGGCCGCCAGTGATGGCAACACACTGGCGATGTTGGTCCGACGGCCCAGAGAATCCTTCACGCAATTCCTGTCTCGGCTCGATAGAGCCATCGGCACCGCTATGGAAGAGGAGACGGTCATTGATGAAATCAATGGGTAAGGCCCGAGGGCTGCGGCATAACAACGCGCTGCAGCGGACTCGCTCCGCTGCGCGCGCCGCTGAGCCGCAAGCCGTTCGGCGCCACTTGGTAAGCTGCCCGGGTGCCGTTCGAGATCATCGGTGAAATTCGCGACATCGAGGCGATCGCCTCGGGACATGGAATCCGAATCTATTCGCGGTTGGTCCGTCGTTTTGGCAGAGGCAAGTGGCGGAAAATGAGGGGCTTCGTCACGATTCGACTTTCGAATGGTAGAGTGGCTGACGCTGAGCTGCATTGGTACGAAGCTCACGGTATCGGGAAGCGGCGGATGAAGATAAAGCGCTACAGCTTAAAGCCATGAAGACCGGAAAGCGATACGTGGTCTGCATCCGCAACGAGGGCCATGAAGAGTCCCTCGAGCTTCGCAAAATCTACGAAACGCTTGATGACGCGACTGCCGAGAAGGACGGGATGCTTCGCGTAATCGACGAAGATGAGGACTACCTTTACCCGGCTTCCTGGTTTCGTCGAATCGATCTGCCGAATGACGTAGAGGAAGCGATCTTCGAAATCGCTCATTCCTGAGCAGCAGGAACCCGAGGCGTATCGTAGTACCGGTCAAGGCTCATCAATGAACGCCACGCCGAACCCGCGGCTGCAGCGGACTCGCTCCGCTGCGCGCGCCGCTGAGCCGCAAGCCGTTCGGCGACGGAACTAACATCTTGGGTTCGGCGTCCGTAGAGGACGTGTGACCTGGCGGGGATGGGACTAGACGGCTCAGCAGCCTTACCCGTTCCGGGGATAGGCTTGCCTTCGTAACCCATACTGCTTAAGCGAGGAAGTTCCGTGAAACGACTTCTGATTAGTACCTCAGCGGTGCTGCTCACGATTCTGAGCGGGGAATCCACGGCTGGAGCGCAGGGAGCGAGCGGGGCTCATCTGGGCCTGTCAGGTGCCGCCGTGTTTCCCACAGGAGCTGCTAGCCGTGATTCCGCTATCGGCTGGGGTGGCTCGTTGATGGCTATCTTCAACCCGCCAAACTCGCCTGTCAGTGTAAGGGCGGAAGGAATGTACGGCGTAATGGACCCTACCTCTTCCAGAAATGCCACACGGGTAAAAGTCTCGTCTGGAACGGCCAATGTGGTGGCAAGCCGGCGAGGCCTTTCGGACGTGCTCTACTTCATAGGCGGGATAGGCGCCTATAACGGCGATTTCGGTGGCATGTCCCATACGAGGTTCGGTTGGAACGCCGGTGGAGGAATCGCCTTCCCGCTGAAGAGCGGCTCGAGTATCTTCGTTGAAGCACGATACCATTCCGTGCAGTCCGCGGACAGGTTCATATTCATTCCAGTCAGCGTTGGTTTTGTCTTCTGAAATGAGCAGAAGAAATCCCAAGTCGCGCATCCGATTCGAGGGCTACGTCCCGAAGGCCCATAACTGGCCTCCGCCGAACCCGCGGCTGAGCCGCAAGCCGTTGGGCGACGCTCCATGAACATTCTCGCATGGGCTGCCCTAATCTGGGGCGAGCTGGTTGGCCTCGCGATAATCTGGCTTAGTGTGCTGGGTTATCGCAACCCGGAGGCGAACCGCGCTACCGTTTGGCTGGATGGGCTCTATCGTCGCTGGTCCAAAGACCCAGACGGGGGCGCGTCGTTCTCGCATGGGTGGTTCCGGCAGAACGTCTGGATCTGTGGCGCTTTGGTTTTGGCAGGTCTCGCGGTTGCTATCCGAGAGCTTGCGAAATGAGCATACCGCCCAACAACGCGCTGCAGCGGACTCTGAACAGCCGGGGAGATAGTGAACACTGTCGAGTGGCTAACCACGGCTCAGCGCGCGCTGCTGGGAATGGCGTCTTGACGTCATGACGTTATAGCGTTACAATTGTGGGCATGCACGCCAAACGGGCAACCGTCTATTTCGATCCAGAAATCCACAGGGCCTTGCGCCTTAAGGCTGCAAGTTCCGAGAAGTCGATCTCGGACATGGTGAATGAGGCCGTAAAGCTAACCTTGGCCGAGGACGCCGAGGACTTGGCGGCGTTTGATGAGCGTGCTCGGGAGCCGAACCTGGATTTCGAGCACTTCGTGAAGGCTCTCAAGCGCCGTGGCAAGTTATAGGGTTCTGATTAAGCCGACGGCGGCCAAGGAGATCGAGGCTCTTGACCGGAAGAAAGACCGTCAGCGCATCGTCGCCAAGATCCGGTCGCTGGGTCACGATCCGCGGCCTCACGGCCATGAGAAGCTCGCGGGCCAGGAAGACAGGTATCGTCTCCGTTCAGGCCGACATCGTATCATCTACTCAATCGGCGACGCGGAGTTGGTCGTAGTTGTCGTCCGCGTTGGGCACCGACGGGAAGTTTATCGGTAGACCGCCGAACAAAGCGCCGCACCGGACGTCACCGGCTGCGCCGGTGCCTGACGCCCTGTTGGAGTACGTGCGAACCTCCCCATCTCTCGTGCGAGAGAACGTCGCCACCTTCCAGGAGGACCTTGCGGACCTTAACTCCGGCAAGCCGACAATCCTGGCATTCGGAGCGGCAGCCCACAGATTACTGTCGAGCAACATTCCAAGCAGCGCCTACTCCCGGCCGGTCAAACTGACGCACTACAGTCATCGAATTGGCAAGAGCAGTACAGACGGGCCGTCCTGCGTGAGGCCAGCTTGGGATGAAGCTTGCTAAGCTGCGGCCGCCTAATCCGCGCGCGCGGCGGACTCGCCACCCGTTCGGCGGTAGCCAGTTGCGAGCGTGATGCGCTACGTCGCTCTGGGTGCCGACGTGGGTACAGCCCCGCTTTCAGGCGGCCAGCCGCTACCGGCCACCGATCGTTGGAGAGTCTCTGGAGATGCCGATGAAACCGACTCGGTGTCGTATCCATTGAAGACGTAGCGGAGGAAGAAAATGCGTCAGAAGGCCATGTTCATTTGGGTTGGGCTCAACTGCCTGTCTTGTCTCGCTGGATCGGGGTCCGTTGGCGCCTCCTCTGCCAAGCCGCGAGCCGGAGAAGTGAGCCCCGAGCAGCACAAGACACTTGCCCGGCGTTGGATAGAAGAGGGATTTAACAAGAGAGATTTGAAAGTGGTGGACGAAATCTTCGACGAAGGCTTTGCGGTCAATGGGCAAAGAATCGGCCGCGACGGCCTGCGGCAGAGCATGAGGGGGTTCTTGACCGCCTTTCCTGACCTGCAGGTAACGATTACCGACATCATCGCGGAGGGCGACAAGGTCGGCCTGTGGTACTCGGTCCAAGGCACGCACAGAGGTGAGTTCCAGGGAGTCCGGCCTACGGCCCGGCAGGTGAAATGGTCTGGTGTCGATCTCTTCAGGATCGGCGGGGGCAGAATCGTCGAGGCCCGATTCCTCGACGACTCCCTGGGGCTGTTGCGACAACTCGGCGCGATGCCTCCGCCGTCTCCCTCTCAAAACTAGCCCGGATTATTCATGGACACCCGGCCGAAACATGCGCATCTCGTTGAGCCGAGGTCCTCTTATGACAATTCAGGGATCGAACTGCCGGGTACACGTTGTCCGCGACAGAGATTTTTTGTCGAGGCAAGGAAGCGCGACGACGGCGATGCCAAGGTGCAACGCAGAGGAGCGTTGACGTAGCATCGGCGGAAAAGATCGGAGCGGCGGCCGGAGTCGTTCGTGAATAATGAGGGCTAGGTTTTCTCGTCGGACGGAGATGGCCTGGGCCGGTCTACGCAATGCATGCTGATGGCTCGGGATCAGAGGCTTTGGTACGGGCAGACAGTGCGCTTGTGACGCGAGGTAGACCCATCGCGGTACAAGCCTCTGGCGAGCGGACGGCCGGGCGCGCCATGGTAGCCATCGCGATTCTCTTCTTCATGAAGGCCGTCGTGCTGGCGTTCTGGATCACACCCCTCTGGGATGTCCCGGATGAGACAGGCCACTGGGCAATCGTGGACGACCTCGCCCGGGGCCGGGGGCTTCCGCTGCCGGGAAGAAGCATCGTGCCCTCCGAGGTCGTCTCGGACTGGATGCGCGGCAAGCCGGCGGAGTCCCCGATGGGCAACTGGGTCGCCCAGCATCCTCCGCTCTATCACCTGCTCGCGGCGCCGTTGCTCTCGGCGGCCCGCGGCCTGACCCGCGACCGTCAGTGGCTCTATCGCGCGCCCCGGCTCCTGTCGGTCATCTGCGGCGCGGCAGCGCTCCTGCTCTTCTTCCGCGCGTTCCTCGAGGCGAGCGGCGATCCGCTTCTCTCCTTCGCCGCCGCCGCGGGCGTGGGCTTTACTCCGATGTACAGCCACATGGCCTCGGGGACCAACCACGACGTCTTTCTCGCATTCTGCGGCGGCCTCGTGGCTCTCTGCTGGGTGCGATTCGAGCGATCCGGCCTCTTTTCCGACGGGATGAAGACGGCTGCCGCGCTGTCCCTGGCCGGCGCCGTCAAGCTCTCGGCAGTGGTCCTCGCGGCGGCGCTCTGGCTGCTTTCTCTCTCGCGGCTCGCGAACCGGGGAGGGCGGCGGCTGGCGCAGTGGATCGCGATCGGCGCGACATCCATCTCACTTCCGGCGCTCTGGGCGCTGCGCCACTGGTGGCTCACCGGCAACGCGCGGGTCCATCCCATTTCTCGCCAGACCTTTCACGTCACGAGCTTTCTCGCTTACCTGCGCGACGAGCCCGTCGTGGACCACACGTTCAAGAATTTCTTTGGCCTGATGGGATGGACAGGAACTGGCGGCGGAAGTGTGCGATGGTTTCAGATTTCCGGTCTCTTTCTGGCCCCCTATCTCCTGCTCGCTCTGGCCGCTTCGGTCGGCACGGCGTTCTGGCTCCGGGACCGGCAAAGCGACCACAGGCGCGCCCGTCTGTTGGCGGGCGCCGCCGCGGCGGCCATTTTCGGCTTCTGCTTCTTCTGGCTCTACGCGCGAGCGGACGGGAGTGAGCCCGTCAAGCGTCTTGTCTACAGCGCGCTGACCGCGGTGCCCTTTCTCGCTCTGCCGCTCGTATTCGGCAAACGGGAGCCGAGCGAAGCGATCCTCTCCGGCTCCCACTTCGTCTTTCTCGTCTTTTCGCTCGCCTATCTCGCCAACAGCTTCGAGGCGTACGAGATCTACGGCCGGATGCGCGCGACCAACGGGCGGTACTTCTTCGCCGTGCTTCCCTTCCTGATTTTGGCCTTCGTCTTTCCGGCCGCGAACGCCGTCCGGAAAGGCCGGTGGCGAGACATTGGCCTGCTTCTCATGCTCGCGGTGCTCTTCCTCAACGAGGCGGCGTTTTTTCTCGTCAAGGTGATTCCGTTTTACCGAGGAGACTCGCCATGACGCCGGCTTGTTCGGCCCTTGCCGGGGAAGTACTCTGCTCGCCATGACCGGCATGGAGAAGTTCTCAGTCGGCCTCGTCCAGATGGCCTGCTCGGCTGATCCGCGGGAGAACCTCGAGAAGGCGGAAGCGAAGGTCAAGGAGGCTGCGCAAGCGGGCGCGCGAATCGTGTGCCTTCCCGAGCTCTTTGCGTCGCGCTACTTCTGTCAGCGGGAGGATCCAGCCGTTTTCGATCTTTCCGAACCGGTGCCGGGGCCGACGACGGAGGCTCTCGCGCGGGCGGCGCAGCGGCACGGCGTGGCAGTCGTCGCGCCCTTCTTCGAGCGGCGAGCGCCCGGCCTGTACCACAACAGCGCGGCGGTGATCGACAGTGACGGAAGGATCGCGGGGCTCTATCGCAAGATGCATATTCCCGACGACCCCGCCTACTACGAGAAGTTCTACTTCACGCCGGGCGACCTGGGCTTCCCCGCCTTCGATACCGCAGCGGGACGCATTGCGACGCTCATCTGCTGGGACCAGTGGTACCCGGAGGGGGCGAGACTCGCGGCGCTCGCGGGGGCGAGCGTGCTCTTCTACCCGACGGCAATCGGGTGGCATCCGCACGAGAAGGCCGAGCATGGAGCCGCGCAGCGCGACGCCTGGCGGACGGTCCAGCGCGGTCACGCGATCGCCAATGGTCTCTACGTCGCCGCGGTCAATCGCGTCGGCTATGAGGCCCCTCACCCCCGCCCTCTCCCGCCGGGAGAGGGCGAAGAGCAGCCCGAAGGCGGCGGCGCGGGAATCGAGTTCTGGGGAACCTCCTTCCTCGCCGACCCGCAGGGTGTCATCATCGCCGAGGCCTCGCCCGATCGCGAGGAAGTCCTCGTCGCCGCGATCGATCCGGAACGCATCGAGGACGTGCGCCGCAACTGGCCCTTCCTGCGCGACCGGCGAATCGACGCCTATTCCGGGATCACCCGCCGGTTTCTGGACGAGGACCCGTGGGCGAAAAAGACGTAGCCGCAACGAAGACGCCCGCCGCGCCGGGCTTTCGCCTGCCGGCCGAGTGGGAGCCCCACGAGGCCACGTGGATCGGATGGCCTCACAACAGGAGCGACTGGCGCGGCAAGTTCGCTCCGATTCCGTGGGTCTACGGAGAGATCGTGCGCAGGCTCGAGCCGGGCGAATTCGTACGCGTGCTCGTCGAGTCCCGGGCGCACGAGCTGTCCGCCCGCCGTATCCTCGCGCGTTGCGGCTGCGACATGGCGCGGGTCGAGTTCTTTCGCTTCACGACCAACCGCGGCTGGACGCGAGATTCGGGTCCGACGTTCGTGCGCCGGGAGGAAGACCGCCCGCAAGTTGCGGTCTGCCGGTTTCGATTCAACGGCTGGGCGCGTTACAGCGACTGGAAGAAGGACGACGCGATCCCGCCGAAGGTCGCGCGCGCTCTCGGACTGCCGCTTCTTCAGGCGCGGTTGAGCGGTCAGGAGATCGTGCTCGAGGGCGGCTCGATTGACGTCAATGGAGCGGGAACCCTCCTGACGACTGAAGAGTGCCTGCTCGATCCGAAGGTCCAGGTGCGCAATCCCGACATGAGCCGACGCGATTACGAGAAGGTGTTCCAGGACTTCCTCGCCGCGCGAAATGTTCTCTGGCTTAAACGCGGGATCGCCGGCGACGACACCCACGGCCACGTGGACGACATCGCTCGCTTCGTCAACCCCCACACCGTCGCGCTCTGCCGCGAGACGAACTCTTCGGACGAGAACTATCGCCGGCTGGAGGAGAATCGCGAGAGACTCGAGAGCGCGCGCCTCGAGAACGGTTCGAAAGTCGAGGTCGTCTACCTTCCCATGCCGGAGCCCGTCTTCTTCGGTGGCCGGAGGCTCCCGGCTTCCTACGCGAACTTCTACGTCGGAAACTCGGTCGTCCTTGTCCCCACGTTTAACGACGCCAGGGACCGGCTCGCCTTGGCCGTCCTCTCCGCGGTGTTCCGGGACCGTACGGTCATCGGCATTCACGCCGTGGACCTCGTCTGGGGTCTCGGCACGATCCACTGTCTGACGCGGCAGCAGCCGGCATGACTCGACTGATCGAAGACCTTTCGACACCGGCGGTGCTCGTGGACTTAGATGTCCTCGAGCGCAACATCGACCGCCAGGCCGACCGGGCACGCACGGCGGGCGTGAAGCTCCGCCCGCACGCCAAGACACACAAGTGTCCCGAGATTGCGCGCATGCAGCTCGCCGCTGGGGCGGCTGGAGTCTCGCTCGCCAAGACTTCCGAAGCCGAGGTCTTCGCCGACGCCGGCTTCGAAGATATCTTCATCGCCTATCCCGTCGTGGGTCTGGGCAAGGCCGAGAGGCTCCTGGCGCTGTCAGACCGGCTGCGTCTCGCCGCCGGATGCGACAGCCTGGAAGGCGCGACGCGCCTCTCGGAGACCTTCCGCGCCGCCGGAAGAAGTCTCGATGTGTTGCTCAAGATCGACTGCGGTTATCACCGCGTCGGCGTGCTCCCCGAAAACGCCTGGCCGATCGCGCGTCGCATCGCGGAGTTTCCGGGAATCAATCTCCGCGGCATCTTCACGCACGCGGGCCACGCCTATCAGGCCGAGACCTCGGAGGCCGTTGCCGAGATCGGAAGGCAGGAGGGAGCGATTCTCGCCGCCACGGCCGGCGCGCTCTCGCAGGAGGGCATTCCCATCGCAGACGTCTCGGTCGGTTCGACCCCGACGGCGCGCCACGCGATGAGGGTCTCGGGCGTCACCGAGTGCCGCCCCGGCAACTACGTCTTCCATGACGGCTCGCAGGTCGCCCTGGGGACCTGCGGTCCGGAGGACTGTGCCATGACGATCCTCGCGACCGTCGTCAGCGTCCCCGCGCGCGACCGCGCCGTCGTGGACGCCGGCTCGAAGACGCTCTCCCAGGATTCTCTACGCCCGCATCCCAACGGCCACGGCCTGATCCTCGGCACCCAAACCCGGCTAGTCAGCCTCACGGAAGAGCATGGCGTCGCCCATGTCGAAGACGGCGACTCCTTCCGCGTCGGCGACCGGGTCCGGATCCTCCCCAACCACGCCTGCGTCGTCTCCAACCTCCACGACCGGCTCTACGGGGTCCGTGCCGGCCGAGTGGAAACGGAGTTCCGCACCGCCGCCCGCGGCAGAGTCGAGTAGTCCCGAGGGCGCTTATCGGCTCCCTCACGGTGACCGACGCGAACGACGACAACGAGCAACTCCGGACCTCCAATCGAGTAGACCACGCGATATCGGCCCGACCGGGTTCGATACCGGTCTTCGCGACCCGCCAGTTTCTCGTGTCCAGGCGGCCGCGGATCGCCGCTCAACGAACGGATCTTGGCGACGATGCGCTGACGGTTGTCCGGGTCGAGCTAGTCATTTCGCCTCGACGGCGCTCCGCCAGAGTCCCCTTTTCGAGAACCTCGATCAAGGCCAGCCAATCTTATTGCGCGACTTCGATCTTGCCGAAGTAGCCGTTCTCCTCGTCGTCCGGCCCCGCGGCGAAATAGAGAGTGTTGGTCGGGCCGGAGCCGGCGCCGTTGCCGAAGCCAATGCCCCACAGCCCGTCGATGACGAGGTCTCGGTTGTTGCTGCGCAGGCGGCCACCGTAACCCCATTCGCCTTCCTCGTCTTTGCAGTAGGCGTTGATCCGGCCATCGCCGAAGTTGCCGACGAGCAGACAGCCCCCGAATCGGCCGAAGTCCGACGGCGCCATTGCGACGCCCCACGGGGAGTTCAGCTGACCATGCGTGGCTACTGATGCGATCAGATTGCCGTCGGTATCGAATTCGCGCACGAAACCGTGGCCCTGACCCGCGACGTCATCCACCCCCGATTTCAGCGCGTAGGTGACGAAAATCGAGTCGCCGATGGCTTGGATTCCGAACGGGCAATACCCCGCCTGGATCGTGTTGTCCTCGAATTCGCCGGCGGTGTCGAATTCGGTGAAGGTCCCGTCGAGTGACTCCACCTTGCACTCACCGAAGTCGGTCGTGTAAAGGGTGTCGCCGTGGATCGCCAGCCCCTTGTAAATCGAGCCCGGGTCACCGATCCCCGATTTCGGGAACACAACCTCCGCCTGGGTGCCGAGCCCGTTGTTCCAGCCGGACAAGGTGCCGTCCTCGCTCGCCCACATGAAGCGCGCCGGCTGGCCATCGGAGAGGACGAACTGGCTGCCGCCGTACCAGACCATGCCGGTCGGAGCGCCGGGGACCGTGACTTCCAGCGAGACTTTCGTGCCGTCGCCTCTGTAGAGGGTGGACGTCCC
>WNGA01004488.1_pt1 | contig 20532 bp, 19 predicted proteins | sample 5400061 | NCBI WGS metagenome assembly WNGA01 (sample SAMN13153366, study PRJNA577476) | soil metagenome | isolation source: 100 cm soil or saprolite under grassland replicate 2 | place: USA:California | collected 2016-06-15
CACCAACCAATGGATCGAGCGCGGCGGCGCGCGGCGAGAGCCGCTCGAAGCCGACGCGCGTCAGCGCGTGCCGGAGGCGCGCGCATCATGAGAGAAGGATTGCATGTCCGACGACACCTCCGCCGAGGCCCGCACGGCCTCCGGCGAACATGACGCGAGTGCAGCGTCGGCCGAAGGGGCCGACAACCCGACAGAGTCCAACAAGCCGGTAACAGGCGACGGCGGCACCGCCGCGTCCGGCGGCGGACCACCGAGACGCCGCCGGCGTCGCGGCTCCCGCGGCGGCCGGAACCGCCGCAAGCCGAAGAGCGCGGCCGCACCCGACGGCGCCGCGGCCAAGGACCAGTCCGAGGCGGGTGAGGACTACACGGACGCCGCCGCCGATCGCGGCATGACCACCGAGGACGTAGCCGCCGACGCCCGCGAAGAAGCCGGCCTCGCCGAGTCCGAGCCGGGCGCGATCACCGCCGACGAGGCGCCTGCACGCGAGAAGCCAAAGATCGGCGACACGCGCCCGGCGCCCGCTTCACCGAGCGCCGGGAATGGCGGCGACCGCCCCGCGACCCGGAAACGCCGCCGACGCCGCGGCGGCCGTGGGCGGGGGCGGGGGCGAGAACGCAGCTCGGGCGGGGACACCGCGACCGCGAACGAAACCGTGCGCGCGGACCTGGGTGTCGACGACGGCGCCGCGGTCTCGCTCGACGAGCTCGACACCACCGCTCTCGCGCGGCGCCGGGGCCGGACCCGCAAGGGTCGACCAGCGGGGCGCTACATGATGTGTGTGCACGTGCGGGAGGACCGCACGACCCACATCGGGGTCCTCGAGGGTCGCAGCCTCGTCGAGCACTACGTCGGCTCGCTCGAGCCCGGCGACAGCGCCATCGACGGCAACATCTACCTGGGCAAGGTGCAGAACGTCCTCCCCGGGATGGAAGCCGCGTTCGTCGACATCGGCACGCCCAAGAACGGTGTGCTGTACCGCGGCGACGTCGCCTTCGACCCCAGCGATGTCGAGGAGAGCCACCCCCGCATCGAACGCCTGCTCAAGAACGGGCAGTCGGTGCTCGTGCAGGTCACGAAGAACCCGATCGGCGCCAAAGGGGCCCGGCTCACCCAGGAGGTGAGTCTCGCCGGCCGGTTCGTCGTGATGGTGCCCGACCAGCCCGAGACGTACGGGATCTCGAAGCGACTCCCCGACGACGAGCGCAAGCGGCTCCGTCGCGTGCTCGAAGGGCTGCGCCCGCCGGACGCGGGGCTGATCGTGCGCACCGCAGCCGAGGGCGCGACGGAGGTCGAGCTGGAGCGGGACGTCCGGCGGCTCCGGCAGCAGTGGGAGCAGGTCTCGAAGCTCGTGGCGCGAGCCAAGCCGGCCACGATCGCCTACCAGGAGCCACCGCTGGTCGTGCGCGTGATCCGCGAGGAGTTCACCAAGGAGTACCGGGGCGTCATCATCGACGACCGCGAGCTCTACGAGCAGGTCCGCGGGTACGTCGAGGCGATCGCACCCGAGCTCGCCGAGCGCGTCGAGTACTACGACGAGGAGGAGGAAGGCCTGCCGCTGTACGAGCGGTTCCACGTGCAGGAGCAGCTCCTCAAGGCGCTCGACCGGAAGGTGTGGCTCCCGTCGGGCGGGTCACTCATCGTCGAGAGCACCGAGGCGCTCACGGTCATCGACGTGAACACGGGCAAGAACGTCGGCCGGTCCAACCTCGAGGAGACCGTCTATCGCAACAACCTCGAAGCGGCGGAGGAAGCTGCTCGCCAGCTTCGCCTCCGCGACATCGGCGGGATCATCGTCATCGACTTCATCGACATGGAGATCCGCAAGAACCGCGAGGACGTGATGCGGGCTTTCCGCGGTGCGCTCGCCCGCGACAAGACGCGCACCCAGGTGTTCGACATCTCGGAGCTGGGACTGGTCGAGATGACCCGGAAACGCATCTCCGAGGGTCTGGTCGAGACGTTCAGCCAGACGTGTCCGACGTGCCAGGGCCGCGGGTTCCTCGTCGACGAATCCCTGCTGCACTGACCGCTCGGGTAGGCTGGCGCCGCTCCCGAACACCCTCGAGCGATTCGACGCGTCATGTATGCAGTGATCCAGACCGGCGGCAAGCAGTACCGCGTGGAGGAAGGCGAGCAGCTCGCGGTCGAGCGGCTCGGCTCGGCCGGCGAGGTCGAGCTGGCCCCGGTGCTTGTCGTCGACGGCGATCGAGTGCTGGCCACCCCGAAGGAGCTCGAGGCGGCGCGGGTGAGCGCCCGGGTGGTGAGCGACGCCCGCGGCCCGAAGATCACGGGCTTCACCTACAAGCCGAAGACGAACAACCGGCGCCGCTGGGGGCACCGGCAGCGGTACTCGCTGATCGAGATCACCGCGATCTCGGCGGGCGGCGCCCGCCGAGCCGCGCCGGCGAAGGAGCCTGCGGGGGATACCCCCGAGAAAGCGCCAGCGGCAAAAAAGACTCCGGCGAAGAAGGCGGGGGGCACGAAGAAGGCACCGGCGGCCAAGAAGGCACCGACCAAGAAGGCGCCCGCAAAGAAGCGGCCACCGAAGAAGGCATAGGCTCAGGAGAATGTCGAAGAAGAAGGGCGCGGCCTCCTCCCGCAACGGGCGCGACTCCGCCTCCCAGCGTCTCGGCGTGAAGGTGACGACGGGGACGAACGTGCGCGCCGGCACGATCATCGTGCGTCAGCGCGGCACTCGGTTCCACCCCGGCGACAACGTGCGTCGCGGCGGCGACGACACCCTCTTCGCGACCACCGACGGCGTCGTGCGGTTCGGCCACCGCCGCGGCCGCAAGCTCGTCGACGTGCTCTAGCCGTTCCCCTCTGACGTCAACTGCATGCCGTATAGGCACGTAGCTGACGCCAAAACGGTCCCTATCCTTGCCTCGCGGCGGCGGCGGCTTTGCCGACCGTCGCCGCAAAGCCGGAGCTTGCGACGGCGATAAGGGAAAGATGAGCGCGTTTGTCGACGAGGCACAGGTCAATCTGCGCGGCGGTGACGGAGGCGCGGGCGCGATCTCGTTCCGCCGCGAGGCGCACGTGCCGCGCGGCGGGCCCGACGGGGGTGACGGCGGCAGTGGCGGCGAGGTGATCCTGCGCGCCGATCGCAACGTCGCGTCGCTGCTCGCGTTCCGTGACCATCCACACCGGCGGGCGGCTTCGGGAACGCACGGTTCCGGCAAGCGACGCAACGGCGCCGCCGGCGACGACCTGATCGTGGCGGTGCCCGAGGGCACCGCGGTGAAGAAACGGGACGGCTCCGTGGTCGCCGACCTCGTCCGCCACGGGGACAGCTACGTCGCGGCTCACGGTGGGAAGGGTGGGCGCGGCAACGCGAAGTTCCTCTCGAACTCGCGCCGCGCGCCCAGCTTCGCCGAGCAGGGCGAGTACGGCGAGGAGGAGTGGTTCCGTCTCGAGCTCCGGCTGATGGCCGACGCGGCGTTGGTCGGCTTCCCCAATGCCGGGAAGTCAACGCTCATCTCGACCGTCAGCGCGGCGCGCCCGAAGGTGGCCGACTATCCGTTCACCACGCTCGAGCCCCACTTGGGTGTCGTGCGGTTCCGTGACCACGAGTTCGTGCTCGCGGACATCCCCGGGCTCGTCGAGGGGGCGGCCGAGGGCCGCGGGCTCGGCCACCAGTTCCTGCGCCACGTCGAGCGGGCGCGGGTCCTGGTGCTGTTGCTCGACCTCGCCCGCATCGATGCCGACGACGAGAGCGAGGATCCCGCGAGGCAGAAGCGCGTGCTCGTCGAGGAGCTCGGCCGCTACCGCCCGGAGCTGCTCGACCGTCCCCGGCTCGTGATCGGCAGCAAGGCCGACGTGGCGCTGTTCGACTTCGACGGGCTGCGGGTCTCGGCCGTCACGCACGAAGGCGTCGACGAGCTCCTCGGAACGCTGGGCGCGATGGTCGCCGACGCCCGCGCCGCGGAACCCGAGCCTGAGCCGTTCGTCGTGCTCCGCCCGGTCGAGGAGGGCTTCTCGGTGGCCCGCGACGACGACGGCGCGTGGCGCGTCAGCGGCCGCACCGCCGAGCGCGTCGTGGCGATGGCCGACCTGACCAACGAGGACGCGGTCGCGTACGTGCAGGACCGGTTCCGCCGGATGGGCGTCGAGCGCGCGCTGGCGCGCGCGGGCGCACGTGAGGGTGACACCGTCCGGGTCGGACCCGTCGAGCTCGAGTACGTAGAAGGCATTGCCTGATGCCGGCGGCGGGGGAGCGGACGAAGGTCGTCGTGAAGGTCGGGACGTCGTCCATCACGACCGATGCCGGCGAGCTCGACGATGCCGCCGTGCTCAAGCTCTGCCGCGGGCTCGTCGACGCGCATCACGCCGGTCACGAGATCGTGCTCGTCTGCTCGGGCGCGATCGCCGCCGGCCTGCCCGCGCTCGCCATGCACACCCGTCCCGCGGACATCGGCACGCTGCAGGCCGTCGCCGCTGTCGGCCAACCCAAGCTCATGGAGCGCATCGGCGGGATCCTGTCCGAGCACGGCCTCGTCGCCGGGCAGGTGCTGCTCACGCCGCACGACTTCGTCCAGCGCTCGCAGTATCTGCACGCGCGCGAGACCCTTCGCCGGCTGCTCGACCTCGGCGTGATCCCGGTCGTGAACGAGAACGACACCATCGCCGACGACGAGATCCGCTACGGCGACAACGACCGGCTCGCGGCGTTGGTCTCGCACCTCGTGAGCGCCGACCTGCTCGTGATGCTCACCGACACGCCCGGGCTGTTCACGGCCGACCCGCGCCTCGACGCCGAGGCGTCTTTGATCGAGGAGATCGCCGAGGTCGACGCGGCTCTCGAGAGCGTCGCCGGCGGGTCGGGGACGCCCCGCGGCAGTGGCGGCATGGCCAGCAAGCTCGCGGCGGCCAAGATCGCGGCGTGGTCGGGCGTGCGCGCCGTGATCGCGGCAGCCGACTCGCCCGGCGTGGTCCTGGACGCCGTCGACGGGAAGCCCGTCGGCACGGTCATCCGCCCTCGCCGGCAGCGGCTACCGAGCCGAAAGCTTTGGATTGCGTTCGCTCGCGGCGCCGCCGGTCGGGTGGTCGTCGACGACGGAGCCCGCCGCGCGCTCACCCAAGAAGGCCGCTCGCTGTTGCCGGCCGGCGTCCGCGGCGTCGACGGCCGCTTCGACCCCGACGACGCCGTCGAAGTCGTCGACGAATCCGGCCGCCCCTTCGCCAAGGGATTGACCCGTGTCTCCGCCGACCTGCTGAGGACGATCGCCGGCCACCGCACCACCGACCTCCCCGAAGCCACCCCCCACGAAGTCATCCACCGCGATGACCTCGTAGTTCTGCCCTAGTGGCGGCGGCGGCTTTGCCGACCGTCGCCCGCGGCAGTGGCGGCTTTGCTGACCGCTGCCGCACAGCCCGAGCTTGCGAGGGCGTCAGAAGAGTCTGAGTCGGAGCTTGCGACGGCGACAAAGTGATCGTCGAAGGCGGAACTCGGGGGGGCAGCGAGGCCGGGCTCCCGCACGGCGGAGGCGCTGCCGCTGGCGCAGCCATCCGCCTTCGTGCGCTCGTCCGACCCCACTGCCGTCCCCCGCTCCTCGCCGGCCGTGTGAGGCCCCCCGAAAGAGGGCCCTCCCCCCGTCGGCCGGCGACGAGGATCGAGAGCGAAGTGGCGTCGTTGCCGGAGCCGTAGTGTGACGGACGGCACGCAACCGCGCAAGAGCGCTCCCGGGACACCGGCAATGGCGATCCGCGGGGTGCAATCCCAGAACTAGACCGAGCGGTCAACGTTTACACTCGCGCCTATGTCCGAGCGGGTGATGGAGCTCGGTCGTCGTGCTCGAGCTGCTTCCCGCCGATTGGCCGCGGCATCGACGGCCGAGAAGGACCAGGCGCTGCTCACCGCCGCCGACCTCCTGGTCGAGCGGACGCCCGAGATCCTGGCCGCGAACGCCGTCGACACCGAGCACGCCGAATCGGACGGCATGGAAGCGGGCCCCCTGGACCGCCTGCGCCTGAGCGACACACGAATCGCGGGCATGGCCGCCGGGCTGCGCAAGGTCGCGGCCCTGCCCGATCCGGTCGGGGAGGTGCTCGACGGTTGGGTCCGGCCCAACGGCCTCGAGATCCAGCGCGTGCGCGTGCCGCTGGGAGTCGTGGCGATCATCTACGAGAACCGGCCCAATGTGACGAGCGACGCCGCCAGCCTGTGCCTGAAGTCGGGGAACGCCGCGCTGCTCCGAGGCTCGGGATCGGCGCTGCGATCCAATGCGGCGATCGTCGGTGTGGTGCGCGAGGCGCTCCAGAAGACCGGCCTTCCCGAGGATGGCGTGGTCCTCGTCGAGGACGTCGCCTACGAGACCGCGGTCGAGGTCATGCGGCTCACCGAGTTCGTCGACTGCTTGATCCCGCGCGGTGGTGCGGATCTCATCGCGAGCGTGCGTGAGCACGCGACCGTTCCGGTGATCATCGACGGGGACGGGAACTGCCACGTGTACGTCGACGCGTCGGCTGACCTCGACGAGGCCCTCGACGTCACGATCAATGCCAAGACGAATCGCCCCAGCGTGTGCAACGCGGCCGAGTCGCTCGTCGTCCACGAGGCGGTCGCCGAAGTGTTCCTCCCGCGTGTCTGTGCCGCCCTCGCCGAGCACGGGGTCCAGCTCGTGGGCGACGAGCCGGCTCGCGCGCTCTGGCCCGCCATGGGCGTCGCGACCGACGACGACTTCGGCCGCGAGTTCCTCGCGCTGAAGATGAGCGTCGCCGTCGTCGATTCCCTCGACTCCGCCGTCGCGCACGTCAACCGGTTCGGATCCGGCCACACCGAGTCGATCATCACTCGCGACCTCGACGCCGCGCACCGTTTCACCGGTGCTGTCGACGCCGCAGTCGTGGTCGTGAACGCGTCGACTCGGTTCACCGATGGCGAGCGCTTCGGATTCGGCGCCGAGATCGGGATCTCGACGCAGAAGCTGCACGCGCGCGGCCCGATGGGCCTGCGCGAGCTGACGACGTACAAGTACGTCGTGTGGGGCGACGGCCAGGTGGTCGAGTGACCCGCACCCTCCCAGTGTCAGGAGCCTGATGGCCGACCGCTTCACGTCCGTCGATGAAGTCGTCGAGCGCCTCCGCGCCGTCGACTACCTCGCCGACCCGAACATCGCCGGCGTCGTGTATCTCGCCGACCGGCTCGAGAAGCCGGTCCTGGTAGAAGGGCCCGCCGGCGTGGGCAAGACCGAGCTTGCCAAGGCGCTGTCCGGGGTCACGGGGTCGCGCCTGATCCGGCTCCAGTGCTACGAGGGACTCGACGAGTCGAAGGCGCTCTACGAGTGGAACTACAAGAAGCAGCTCCTGCGCATCCAGGCCGATCGGGAGCACGAGACGAGCTGGGCCGAGGTCGAGTCCGACATCTTCTCGGAGCCGTTCCTGCTCACCCGGCCGCTGCTGGAGGCAATCCGCGCCGAGGAGCCGATCGTGCTGCTCATCGACGAGGTCGATCGGGTGGAGATCGAGACCGAGGCCCTGCTGCTCGAGGTGCTGTCGGACTTCCAGGTCTCGATTCCCGAGCTGGGCACGATTGCGGGGAAGCAGCGTCCACTGGTCGTCATGACGTCGAACAACACGCGCGAGCTCTCCGAGGCGTTGAAGCGGCGCTGCCTGTACCTGCACCTCGATTATCCCGATCTCGAGCGCGAGAAGGACATCGTGCGCGTGCGCGTGCCCGAGGTCGACGACGAGCTGGCCGAGCAGGTCGCGCGCGTCGTCCGGTCCATCCGCCAGCTGGAGCTGAAGAAGGCGCCGTCGATCTCCGAGACCATCGACTGGGCGAAGACGCTCCTTTACTTGGGCAAGAACGAGATCGATCCCGAGCTCATCGGCGAGACGCTGCACGTGCTGCTCAAGTACCAATCCGACATCGCCAAGGCCCGCAAGGAGCTCCAGGTCGAGGGCGGGCCGCTGCCGGCGCGCGCTCCCTGACCATGCCTCCGCTCGACCCGGCCCGGCTCGCCGACGCGCTGCCGAGGAACGCGGGCGCGGGGGACCCATCGCTCGGGCCGCGCTCGTCGATGCTCGACGTGCTGCAGGGGTTCGTGCACGAGCTCCGTGCCGCCGGGCTCCCGGTCTCCATGACCGAGAACCTCGACGCCATGCGCGCCGTCGAGCACGTCGACATCGCGGAGCGCGACACCTTCAAGGCCGCGCTCGGGGCGACGCTGGTCAAGCACCACCACCACTGGCGGGCGTTCGAGACGGTGTTCGACGTGTACTTCTCACTCCACGCCTCGGGCATCGGCGAGGAAGGCGAGGACGGTACGCCCTTCGACCTCGAGTCCATGGAGGCGATGCGCGCGCAAGGCGGCGGGGCCATGGGCGACGTCTCACCGGAGGAGCTGGCGCAGATGCTCCTCCAGGCGCTCATGAACATGGACCGCGAGCAGCTCCGGCAGCTGGCGGGCATGGCCGTGGATCGCTTCGCCGGCATGGAGCCGGGCCGGCCCGTCGGCGGGACGTACTACCTGTACCGGACGCTTAGGCAGCTCGACTTCGAGGGCCTCACCGCGCGGCTCATGGGGCAGGCGCGCGACCGAGGGGACCTCGGCGATGCGGAGCTGGACGAGCGCCTCGCCCAGGAGGAGTTCCAGTCCCGTCTGCAGGAGCTGAAGGAGCTCGTCGAAGCCGAGATCCGCCGCCGTCTCGTCGCCGACCGTGGCGCGGAGGCGATGGCGCGCACCCTGCGCAAGCCGCTCCCCGAGGACGTCGATTTCATGCACGCGTCGCGCGAGGAGATGCTTGCGCTGCAGCGCGCGATCTACCCGCTCACTCGGGCCCTCGCCGCGCGGCTCGCGCAGCGCCGGCGGCGCCGGAACCGGGGCCATCTCGACTTCCGCTCCACCGTCCGGCACTCGCTGTCGTACGGGGGCGTGCCCGCAGAGCCCAAGTTCCGTCACCCGCGCCCGTCCCGGCCCGAGATCATGGTCGTGGCCGACATCTCGGGCTCGGTGGCGAGCTTCGCCCGCTTCACGCTGCAGTTCGTCTACGCGATGGCGAGCCAGTTCTCGAAGGTCCGGTCGTGGGTGTTCATCGACGGCATCGACGAGGTCACGCGGTTCTTCCAGGAGTCCGACGACATCGCCGAGGCCGTCCACCGGGTCAACACCGAGGCGGACGTCGTGTGGGTCGACGGCCACTCCGACTACGGCCACGCGTTCGAGGTGTTCCACGAGCACCACTACAAGGAAGTGACGCCGAAGACGTCGATCATCCTGCTCGGCGACGCGCGCAACAACTATCACGCGTCCCAGCACTGGGTGCTCAAGGAGCTCCAGCAGCGGGCCCGTCACCTGTACTGGCTCAACCCGGAACCCCGCGGCTACTGGGACACCGGCGACTCGATCATCTCCGAGTTCGGGATCTACTGCGACGGGGTCTACGAGTGCCGCAACCTGCGCCAGCTCGAGCGCTTCGTCACGACGATCGTCGAGGGTTAGTCAATCCACGGGCTCGTCAGCTCGTAGGCTCGCGCCACATGGTCCAGACGGGCGGCCCTTCGGGCGCCGGCCGGACCTCCTGCTGCAGCTCGAAGCCGTGGTGTCGGTACCAGGCGACGTTCGCCTCCGTTGACGTCTCGAGGTAGGCAGGCACGCGGGTCGAGTCGAGCCGGTCGAGCACGACGTCGAGGAGCTTCCCGCCGAGCCCCTCCCCCTGACGCTCGGGTTCGACGCCGATCACCGCGAGGTACCAGTGGGGTCCCTTGGGGTGCAGCCGCTCCGTCTCGTTCAGGTAGCGGAGTCCGTCCCGAAGGGTCTGCGGCGTGAGGAGCGCACCCCATGAACCGAGCAGCAGCCGCAGGCCGCGCCACCGCGACGGCGGAAACGCGCCCTCGGGCAGCCAGCCGGCGGTCGCAATGACTGCGTCGTGGTCCAATGCTGCCCAGACCTCGCCGAAGGGCATCCCGTCCTGCGCCAACGCGCGCAGAAAGCCGCGGCACGCCCAACGCCGGCGGCGCCCCGCGGGGTACAGGTAACGAAAGACCGGGTCGTCGTCGAACGCGCGGGCGAGGACGTGCGACGACGCTGTGAGTTGGTCACGCCGAAGCGTGGCGATCGTCGGCACCGTCCACGTTGTAGTCGGCGAGGAGCTGCCACGCGCGATCGGCGATCCGCACGAGCGCCAGCAGCTGTCCGCGTTCGCGGCGCCGCAGCGGATGGCCGACCCGGCCCAGCAACAGCGCCGCGTCGTAGCCGGTGAACGAGGCCACCGCCAGGTCGTCGGGACCGGCTACGCCCTCGGCGACCAACGTGGAGGCAGACGTGCCCGTGACCAACGCGTTGAGGACGTCGGCGCTCGGCATGCCGTCGCCCGCGTGGGCGAGCACGCGACTGCCCTCGACCAGCGCGCTCCAGTCGGCGAGGAACTCGCGCCGGGTCTGCAGCGTGAGCGTCGCGTGAAGATCGTCGACGGTCGTCGCCTCGCACAGCGCCGCTGCCGACTCGAGCGCGTCGAGGCGAGCGTCGGGGAAGTGCCCGACGACCCGGACCTCCTCGACCGACACCCCGTCGACCTCCTCGATCTCCCGCACCAGCGTCGGCACGAGGTCGGCGTCGGCGAGATCGACGGCGAACTCGTCGACGGCGACGTTCGTGCCGCGCTCGAGGACGTCGACGCCGACGATGTCGCCGCGAACGGCTCCGATGCGCGATGCGACCAGACCGAGCGCACCCGGACGGTCGGGGAGCCAGACCCGCACCAGGACGTGCGCGGCGGGACTCGGAGCTGGATCGTCGAGCGGCATCAAACACCTCCCTGGACGCCGTCGCGAGCGTAGGACGCGACCGTGACGTTCGCGTTCCAGCACCGTGAAGGGTTCGTGGCGCTCGTAGACTCCCCGGATCGAGCGAGTCGGTGTCCTCGGGGGCACGTTCGACCCGGTGCACGTGGGCCACATCGTGGCGGCAGTCGACACGCGCGCTGCGTTTGGTCTGGACCGCGTGCTCATGGTGGTCGCCGGCGATCCGTGGCAGAAGCGTGGCGAAGTGGTCGCATCGGCCGCTGACCGGCTCGCACTGGTGACCGCTGCGGTCGAGCGCGTCGCGGGGGTCGAAGCGTCCGCGATCGAGATCGAGCGTGGCACGCCGTCTGTCACGTACGACACCCTCGATGTGCTGGCGGCTCCCGATCGGGATCTCTTCCTCGTGCTCGGCGCCGACGCCGTCCGGAACATGCCGACGTGGCGCAAGCTCGAGGAGACCCGAGACCTCGCGACCCTTGTGATCGTCGAGCGGGCGGGCGACGCGCATGCTGAAGCCCCGGCGCCGGGTTGGCGGGTCGAACGCGTGACGATCCCGCGCCTCGACATCTCGTCGAGCGATCTGCGGGCACGCCTGGCCGAAGGCCGCCCGGTCGACGGGTTGGTCCCGGCGGCGGTGGTGCGTGCCATCGCCAAGCGCGGCCTCTACACTGCACGGTGATGACGACCGGCGAGGCTGCTGCTTGACAGGCGCCCCGGTCGTGCTCCGCCGAGTTGCCGTCGCCGCGGCGGCGGCCTCGGCCAAGAAGGGCGAGGACGTCATCGCCTTGGACGTCGGCGAGATCCTCTCGATCACCGACGCCTTCGTGATCGCGAGCGCGACGAACACGAGGCACGTGCGCACGATCGTCGACGAGATCGAGAAGGCGATGAAGGAGCACGTCGATACGGCGCCCAACAGCGTCGAAGGTCTCGACGACGCGACGTGGGTGCTGCTCGACTACGGCGACATCGTCGTGCACGTGTTCCTCGACGAGACGCGCGCGTACTACGAGCTCGAGCGTCTCTGGACCGATGCGCCGCGCATCGACTGGGAGCAACTCGTCCCCGCGTCGCAGACGGCGTCTGCTTAGGACATCAGGTACGGGCGCAGCGGTACGCCCGCGTCGACGAGCCCGGCCTTGAGCTCGCGCACACCGAGGTTCCGGTCGAAGCGCGGCGAGTACAGGATCGAGCTGATGATGGCGGCCTGTGCGCCGCCCGCCGTGAGCCCGGCCGCGATGTGCTCGACCGTTCCCGCGCCTCCCGACGCGATCACGGGAACGTTCACCGCGTCGGCCACGGCGCGGGTCACTTCGAGGTCGTAGCCGCTTGCAGTTCCGTCACGGTCGATGCTGTTGACGACGATCTCGCCCGCGCCTAGCTCCTCGCCTCGCCGGACCCACTCGAGTGCGTCGAGCCCGGTCGCCTGGCGCGCGCCGTCGATGAACACCTCGTACCCCGACGGGATGCCGGGCCGGGGCCCGACCAGCTGGACCTGCGTGCTCAGCACGATGCATTGACTGCCGAACGCCTCGGCGCCGTCGCGGATGATCTCGGGGTTCCGGACCGCCATCGAGTCGACGCTGATCTTCTCGGCGCCCGCCTTGAGCACCTCGAACATGTCGTCGACGGACCGGATCCCGCCGCCGACCGTGAACGGGACGAAGACGTGGCGTGCGACGCGGCGCACGGTCTCGAGATCGATCTTCCGCCTCTCCGCGCTGGCGGTGATGTCGTAGAAGACGATCTCGTCGATCTGGTCGTCGTAGAGCCGGGCCGCGAGCTCCTCGGCCGGCGCAACGTCGATGTTGTCCTGGAACTGCTGCGCCTTCGTCACCCGTCCCTCGACGACGTCGAAGCAGGCGATGAGGCGCTTGGTCAGCATCGCCCGTCCCACGCGGCGAAGTCGGTGAGGAGCCGCAGCCCGAGCCGGCCGCTCTTCTCGGCGTGGAACTGGGTCGCGATGATGTTGTCGCGCGCCACCACCGAGCAGAACTCGACGCCGTACTCGGTGCGCCCGAGCGCGTCGGCGGGATCGCGCGGGTCGGCGTAGTACGAGTTGACGAAGTAGAAGTGGCCGTGCTCGGGGAGCCCGGCGGTCACGGGGTGCGAACGTGTGAAGCGCACCTCGTTCCACCCGATCTGCGGGACCCGCAGGGTATCGGCGAATCTGCGCACCGTGCCCGGGAGCCAGCCGAGGCACGGCGTGTTGCCTTCCTCGCTGTGCTCGAACAGGACCTGCAGTCCGATGCAGATGCCCAAGAACGGCACCCCCTCGACCTGGACGCGCTGGGTGAGCGCGTCGAGCAGGTCGGACTCGCGCAGCGAGTCGAGCGTCGCTGCGGCCGCGCCGACACCCGGCAGGACCAGCCGCTCGGACTCGGCGATCTCCTCGGGCTTGGCGACGAGCCGGCACGGCAGCCCGAGGCGCTCGAGCGCGTAGATCACGCTGGGGGAGTTGCCGGCGCGATAGTCGATCACGTCGATCATGTCCGCCTCAGTCTACGGATCACATTCGGTACTCCTTGAAGAGATGATGTCGACACAGCCCATGGGCGCGGCGCGGCGTCTCACATCCGTCGACCGTGCACGGCCGCACCCGCTTGGCCCGATGCTCCCAGTAGTCCATCAGGCGTCCTCGCCAGGCGAGGTACTGCTCCCGCTTGTAGGAGGCCGGCAGATGCTCATCCATGAAATGGACGACTTCATTGAGTAGATGGGGGGCAGTAACACTGAAGTTGCACTCGTCGTCGTGGTGCGGCTTGCGTCTTGGCGAGTCGTAGATGTGTCCAACGCCGAGGAACCCCCGTAGGAGCCCGCACATCTCGCGGTCCGACGCCCCGAGGCCCACCTCGAACACGTAGCGACTGCGGTCAGATGCTCCGCTGAAGCTTCCCTCTCCTGCTACGAATCCGGAGAGGAACGCGGCAAGCGCGTCAGTATCCGGTCGCACGGTAGTAGTGGCTCCGGCACAGCATTCGGCCGCGTACGGGCTTCTCGCATCCAGGCACCGAGCACGGCGACGGTCCCTTCCCGTACCGGTTCGGGTGAGCGAGGTCGTACGAGATCAGGTGATCGCGCCACTCCTCGAACTGTCGTCGCTTGGCGCACGGGAGCAGGTAAGCCTCGGCAAAAGGGATCGTCGCGTTGCGGTGCGCCCAGATCGAGTGGATCCGGAGCGTGCTCGTCGGTTGCCAATGTGCGCGAGCGCGCCGGTGATGCTGGATGGAGCCGTAGCCGAGAAACGAACGCAGCGTTTCGAGGAGCGGGAGATCGCGCTGCGCCATCGTCATACAGAAGACAAACTTCAAGCGGGGTTCGCCGTCGCCATAGGGACGGCGCTGACGGACCGTGGTGAAGCAGCCCTCAGCGGCGACCAGCCCGCCGAGCGTGTAACCGGTCAGCCGCCATGTATCGAGGAAGCTGGAAAAAAATGGTGGAGGCGATGGGGCTCGAACCCACGATCCTCCTGCGTGCCACGCAGGCGCTCTACCAGACTGAGCTACGCCCCCAGGGTCGCCAACGGTACCAGCGGCGATTCGGGCCTCGAACGCCTCGCAGACCGAACACATGTTTGCATCATGACATCCAGGTATGACATCTACCCGTGACCTGACGCGCGGCGCCGGTACGCTCGCCGCGCAATGAGCGACACGACAGCGCGCACCGACGACGCCCCTCCGTACCGGTACACCGCGCGCCTGGCCGACGAGATCGAGCGCAAGTGGCAGGACCGTTGGGAAGCGGAACGGACGTTCTGGACGCCGAACCCGAGCGGGCCGCTGTCCGGCGACTTCGAGCGCGCCGCCAACCGGGAGAAACTGTACGTGCTCGACATGTTCCCGTACCCGAGCGGCGCCGGCCTCCACGTGGGGCACCCGCTCGGCTACATCGGCACTGACGTGTACGCGCGCTTCCAGCGCATGGCGGGCCACAACGTGCTGCACGCGATGGGGTACGACGCGTTCGGGCTGCCCGCTGAGCAGTACGCCCTCGAGACTGGGCAACACCCGCGCGCCACCACCGAGCAGAACATCGCGACGATGCGGCGCCAGCTGCGCCGCCTCGGCCTCGGGCACGACCCGCGCCGGGGCGTCTCGACGACCGACGTCCAGTACTACCGGTGGACGCAGTGGATCTTCCTCCAGATGTTCAACGCCTGGTTCGACGACGAGAGCAACTGTGCCCGTCCGATCGCCGAGCTCGTCGCGAATCTCGAGTCAGGTGCGCGGCCCACACCCGACGACCGACCATGGGGTGAGCTCGACACCATCGAGCGCCGTCGGGTCGTCGACTCCTACCGGCTCGCGTACCTCGACGAGGTTCCCGTCAACTGGTGCCCTGCGCTCGGCACGGTGCTGGCCAACGAGGAGGTCACGATCGATGGCCGGAGCGAGCGTGGGAACCACCCGGTCTACAAGCGCCCGCTCAAGCAGTGGATGCTGCGCATCACCAAGTACGCCGAACGGCTGCTGACCGATCTCGAGCTGCTCGACTGGCCGGAGTCGATCAAGATCATGCAGCGCAACTGGATCGGCCGCAGCGAGGGCGCCGACATCGTCTTCCCGGTCGAGAGCCACGAGGATCTCGGCATCCGGGTATTCACGACGCGGCCCGACACCGTGTTCGGCGCCACGTACATGGTCGTGGCGCCGGAGCTGGACCTGGTCGACGAGATCGTCGCCAGCGAGTGGCCGCGGGACACCCCGCTCGCGTGGCGGGGCACGTTCGGCATCGACGTCTCGCCACCGGAGGCGGTCGAGGCATATCGCGAGTTCGCCGCGACCAAGACCGACCTCGAGCGCCAAGCCGAGGGACGCGAGAAGACCGGCATCTTCATCGGGGCCTACGCGATCAACCCCGTCAACGACGAGCGCATCCCGATCTTCATCGCCGACTACGTGCTCGCCGGCTACGGCACCGGCGCGATCATGGCGGTCCCGGGTCAGGACCAGCGCGACTGGGACTTCGCCGACGAGTTCGACCTGCCGGTCATCCGTACGGTGCAGCCGCCGCCCGACTTCGACGGGCAGGCGTACCTCGGCGACGGGCCCGCCATCAACAGCGGGTTCCTCGACGGCCTCGACGTCGACGACGCCAAGCGCAGGATCACCGAGTGGCTCGAAGCGACCGAGAACGGCCAGGGCTCGGTCACCTACAAGCTGCGCGACTGGCTCTTCAGCCGCCAGCGGTACTGGGGCGAGCCGTTCCCGATCGTGTACGACGAGACCGGCCTGCCGGTCGCGCTGCCCGAGTCGATGCTCCCCGTCGAGCTGCCCGAGATCAGCGACTTCCAACCTCGCATCGTCGCCGACGACGAGGAGACGCTCCCGGAGCCACCCCTCGCGCGGGCCGAGCAGTGGGTCACGGTCGATGCCGACCTCGGCGACGGACTCAAGACATACCTGCGCGAGACGAACACGATGCCGCAGTGGGCGGGATCGTGCTGGTACTACTTGCGCTACCTCGACCCCACGAACGAGAACGAGATCGTCGACCCCGCGGTCGAGCGCTACTGGATGCAAGGTGACTCGGCCTCTGGCGGCGTCGGCCTCTACGTCGGCGGCGCCGAGCACGCGGTACTGCACCTGCTGTACGCCCGGTTCTGGCACAAGGTGCTGTACGACCTCGGTCACGTCTCCACGCCCGAGCCGTTCGCCCGGCTCTTCAACCAAGGCACGATCACGGCGTACGAGTACCTCGACGAACGCGGCATGTACGTCCCCGCGACCGAGGTCGAAGAGCGCGACGGGCAGTTCTTCTTCGAAGGCGCGGAGGTGACGCGCACGCAAGGCCGGATGGGCAAGAGCCGCAAGAACGCGGTGACCCCCGACGACATCTACGAGGGATACGGCGCCGACACACTGCGGCTCTACGAGATGTTCATGGGGCCGCTCGACGCCAGCCGGCCCTGGAACACGGCCGACATCGTTGGCGTGCACCGCTTCTTGCAGCGGTTCTGGCGCAACGCGGTCGACGAGGAGACCGGCGCGATTCGCGTGTCGGACGCGCCCGCCGACGAGGACACCCGTCGCGTCCTCCACCGGACGATCGAGGCCGTCCGAAACGACATGGGGAAGCTGCAGTTCAACACGGCGATCGCCCGGCTCTTCGAGCTGAACAACCGGCTCACCCAGGTCGTGGGGGAGACGGGCGCCGCGCCGGTTGAGGTCGTCGCCGCGATGACCCTGATGCTCGCCCCGCTGGCCCCGCACCTGGCGGAAGAGGTGTGGGCCCGACTGGGACACGCCGACACGCTCACATACGAGCCGTTCCCCGAGCCCGACCCGGCCTACCTCGTCGTCGAGGAGGTCGAGATCGTGGTGCAGGTCGACGGGAAGGTGCGGGCCCGGGTCAAGGTGCCCGCCGGTGCGAGCGAAGCCGACCACGAGACGGCGGCGCGCGCCGACGAGCGGGTCGCGCAACTGCTCGATGCTGTCGAGGTCCTGAAGGTCGTCATCGTGCCGGGGCGGCTGGTCAATTTCGTCACGCGGTAGCCGGGTGATGCCGCGCCGGCTCGACGCCTCCGAGCGCGCATCCTTCGACCACATCCCGCCTACCGATCTCGAGCGGGCTCGTCTCGTCCGCGTGCCAGTGCTCACGCCGGGGATCGCCGGCATGACGCTCGACCGGTGGATCCTGCTGCGGCGCGGCCACGAGCACGATCGTGACCTGATTGCCCACGAGCTCGTCCACGTCCGCCAATGGCGCGAGCTCGGCAAGGTGCACTTCCTCGTGCGGTACCTGGGTGCGTACGCGCGGGGTCGGTGGCACGGGCTGGGGCACCAGGCCGCCTACGAGGCGATTCCGCTCGAGGCCGAAGCGCGCGCCCTCGCGGGGCGCTGACGGGCCTTTTCCTGCGCTGCCGGGCGCGATACCGTCACCTCGGCTAGAGGCGGTCCACCTCGCCAGCCCGTTTCCTTCCCTCGTTCTTCCTCCGGTCTTTGCACGCGCGCGCCCGGAGGTCGCCATGCCCGACTCGTCTCGCACCGTCAGCGTCGAGCGCCACGCTCCCGACGCCGAGTTCTGGGGACCGTCCGACGGATCCGAACGGCCGGCGGAGTTCCCACCCCGACCCGCCGAGTGGGGCGGACCCATCGAGCGGCTGGTCGACCGGCTCCGCGGCCTGCGCGGCGACCCGCGCGCCAGCATTGCCGCGCTCCTCGTCGTCTCGCTCGTCGCCGGGTTCATCTGGTACCGGCTCGGCGTCGGTGAGGGCAGCAGCTCGCCGACGACGCGCCGCACCCCGGCGTCCACGGCTGCGCGCGACAGCGCGACCGGGACGAGCGACACGAGCGCGACCGGTCGCACGAAGCAGGGCGACCGCGTGACGGTGCACGTCGCCGGCGCCGTCGCCAAACCAGGCGTGTACGAGCTCGGGGGTGGATCACGCGTCATCGACGCGGTCGAAGCCGCCGGCGGCGGCGCGCCCGAGGCCGATCTCAACCGGCTCAACCTGGCCGCCAAGGTCGCCGACGGTCAGCGGGTGCTGGTGCAGCGGGTGGGCGAGGCGGTGCCGGCGGGCTCCGGGGCCCCGGACGGGAGTGGCGGCGAGAGCGCCGATCCGTCCGGCCTCGTGAACCTCAACACGGCCACGCAAGCGCAGCTCGAGGCGCTCCCCGGCATCGGCCCGACGCTCGCCCAGGCGATCATCGCCGAACGCGAGCGTCGCGGTGGCTTCCGCTCGGTCAACGAGCTCCGTGACGTGCGCGGTATCGGCGACAAGCGCTTCGCCGACCTCAAGGACAAGGTGACGATCTGAGGGCCAGCCACGCGGCGGGCCCGATCGCCCTGGTCGCGGCGGCCGTCGCCGGCGCGCGCCTCGGGGAGTACCTCGGTCCCGCACCGGCCGCGGGCTTGCTCGTCGCCGGGCTGGTTGCGGCGGGCGTTGCCCTTGTCGCGCGGCGCGGCTGGGGTCGCATGACGCTCGCGATCCTGGCGATCGCCCTCCTCGGGGTGGCGACGATGCAGCGGGCGCTCGATGGCGTGGCGCACTCGCCGCTGACGGGAGCTCGCGACGCTCGCGACTCCGCGACCATCGCCGCCACCCTCGCCGAGGATCCCGAGGGCGGGCCGTACACCGCACGTGTGCTCGTGCGCGTTGCTCGGCTCGACGGGCGCGCCGCCGGATCGCGCACCGTGCTCGTCACCGCGAGCGGCGAAGCGGCGAGCCGGCTGCGTCTGTTGGAGGCAGGCGACGGGGTCGAGATGTCCGGCTGGCTCCAGCCCCTGGCCGGCTTCGACCGCCGGCTCCGATGGCGGCACGCCGTCGCCCACTTCGACGCCGTCGAGTTCCGAGCGTTCGAGCCCGCGACCTCGCCGCTGGACCAAACAGCGAACGCCCTGCGCTACCGCGTGCTGGCCGGTACCAGGCATCTCCCTGCCACCGAGCGGGCGCTCGTCGCCGGCTTCCTGCTCGGCGACACGCGGGCGCTGCCCCGTGAAGTCGAGGAAGAGTTCCGCGCGTCCGGCCTCACTCATCTCCTTGCCGTGTCCGGGGAGAACGTGGCGTTCGTGATTGCGTTGACACGACCCGTGCTCCGGCGGCTGTCGCTGCGGGCGCAATTGCTCGGCGGTCTCGGCGTCCTCGTGGTGTTCGGGACGATGACGCGCTGGGAGCCGTCGGTGCTGCGTGCATGCGCGATGGCCGCGTTCTCCATGACAGCGCTCTACCTTGGGCGCCCCAGCACGACACTCCGGGTACTCGCTCTGACCGTCGTCGTCCTCCTGCTGGCCGACCCGTTCCTGCTGCACTCGGTCGGGTTCCTGCTCTCGTGTGGCGCGAGCGCCGGCATCGCCGTGCTGGCCGTTCCGGTGACGGCGCGGCTGGGCGGACCGCATTGGCTGCGAGAGCCCTTCGCGGTCACGCTCGCGGCGCAAGTCGGCGTGGCGCCGGTCCTCATCCCGGTGTTCGGTTCGGTGCCGCTCGCATCGCTGCCGGCGAATGTGATGGCCGCACCCGTCGTCGGGCCGCTCACGATCCTCGGTGTCGTCACCGGCCTGGCCGGCGGCGTGGTCGAGCCGTGGTGGCCCGGGCTCGCGGCCACGCTCCAGATACCGACCGGCCTGCTGGCCACGGCGGTGCTCGACATCGCTGCGATCTGCTCCCGCGTGCCGGTGGACATCGACGCGCGCGCGGCGTGGGGTCTCATCGCCGTCGTCGCCCTGCTCGGCGCGGCGAGGCTGCGCTCACAGCGACGCCATAACCTCCGAGTCGATGACCCGCTTCCGACTCGGTGACCGCGTGTACGACGTCGCCAACCGCGTGCTCGTCATGGGCATCCTCAATCGCACGCCCGACTCGTTCTACGACGCAGGCGCGACGTTCGAGCTGGACGCGCTGCTCCGGCGGGCCGCGCAGCTCGTTGCCGAGGGCGCCGACGTGCTCGACGTGGGCGGCGTAAAAGCCGGGCCCGGGCCTGAGGTGAGCGAGGCCGAGGAGCTCGACCGCGTCATCCCGCCGCTGGAAGCGCTCCGAGACCGGTTCGACACGCCGTTGTCAGTGGACACGTGGCGGTCGGCGGTGCTGAGGTCGGCGTGCGACGCCGGCGCCGTGCTCGGCAACGACATCAGCGGTTTCTCCGATCCCGACTACCTCCCGACTGCCGCCGATCGCGGCGCCTCCGTCGTCGCCACCCACATCCGGCTTGCACCGCGCGTGCCGGACCCCGAGCCCCACTACGACGACCTGCTGGGCGAGGTGCGCGCCTTCCTCCTCGCCCGCGCCGCGGCCGCCGGCGCCGCCGGGCTCGCGTCCGAGCAGATCGCGCTCGACGCCGGCCTCG
>WNGA01004492.1_pt1 | contig 20524 bp, 18 predicted proteins | sample 5400061 | NCBI WGS metagenome assembly WNGA01 (sample SAMN13153366, study PRJNA577476) | soil metagenome | isolation source: 100 cm soil or saprolite under grassland replicate 2 | place: USA:California | collected 2016-06-15
CGACCTCGGCAACTTCTCGCTGAACGCAAACACGATCCACACCGGCAAGGCGCTCTTCCCCGGCCCCTACACCGTCAGCGAAAGCGAGCCGCCCGCCCACTTCGCGCTCGCCGACCTCCACTGCGACGACAACAACTCAACCCGCGACCTGCTCACCCGCACCGCCACCATCCAGCTCGACCCCGGCGAGACCGTCCGCTGCGTGTTCGAGAACACCGATCCCGACCTCGAGCCGAACGGGAAAGGCCTGGTGCTCGTGGAGAAGCAGGCGCCGGCCACCAACAACCAGTTCCTCGAGCCCAGCGGCGCCACCAGGTTCGACGGCGGCTTCAACGTGATCACCTCCGGCTCCCAAAACTTCCTTCCATCGGTCAACCCCGGCACCCACACACTCAGCGAAGACGCCCCGACAGCCCCCGACGAATTCGTCTCCCTCGTCTGCGACGACCCCGAGACCACCTACGGCGCCAACCGCAGCGCCACCCTCGACGTCGACCCCGACGAAATCATCCGCTGCGTCTACGTCAACCAGGATTTGTCCGGTCAGGGCGCTGCCACGAACGTCGCGCTAACTGACGCGCTTCCGGCCGGCCCCGACCTGAGCTGGTCCCTGGATCCGGCGGTCCCGGGCTGCTCGATGGCCGGTCGACTGCTCTCGTGCTCCTTCGGCAGTCTCGCCGACGGGCAAACCGTCTCGGTGCACGTCACCAGCCCGACCACGATCGCAAGCTGCGGCCGCTACACGAATACCGCGGTAGCGCGCGCCGACAATCGCAACCAGGTACAGGCGACGGCGTCTCTGACGGTTGTCTGTCCGACCAGGATCGTGGTCGAGAAGCACACACTCCCCGACGGCTCGCAGCAGCTGTTCGGCTTCTCCGGTGCGATCACCGCCTCGCTCGGCGACGGGCAGAGCGAGGGCAAGACGGTCGCCCCGGGCACCTACACGGTCTCGGAAGTAGTTCCGGGCGGGTGGGATGCCTCGGCCATCCAGTGTCAGGATCCCTCCGGTGACAGCAGCGGCTCGGCCGTCCCGGTCGGGCCGGGGGGAACAGCGTCGGCGACATTCCGAGCGGCAGCTGGCGAGACCGTCACCTGCACGTTCACGAACACGAAGCGCGGCCGCGTCGTCGTCGACAAGGTCACGAACCCGAGCAGCGATCCTCAGTCCTTCAGTTTCGACGCGAGCGGCGGCAGCTACGCCGACTTCAGCTTGACCGACGCGGCGACGCCGAACAGCCAAGAACTCGCTACTGGCAAATATGCAGTGAGCGAGACAGTGCCGAGCGGCTGGGACCTGACCAGCGCCACCTGTACCAGTTCGATTGGCGATACAGAGACGCCGGGCAACATCGAGCTCGACGCAGGCGAGACCGTCGCCTGCACATTCACGAACACAAAGCGCGGCTCGGTTACGCTCAAGAAGACGACCAACGGGGTCGTCGACCCGTCGAAGGACATCAACTTTGTCCTCACCGGACCCGGCTTGCCAACCGCCGGAATCACAAGATCCACCTTCGGCGACCAGGACGGCGTGCTCGACTTCGGAACCGGGAACCTGATCGCCGGCCAGACATACAAGATCTGCGAGTCGCCCGTCCCGGCCGGCTTCACGTCCTTCTGGAAGCTCGATGGAGTCATCGTCACGCCCTACAACCCGGACGCGAGCCGCAGTCCGCCCGAGGACCTCGGCACCCGCTGCTACGACTTCTCGGTCGCGCCCGCGCAGGTGCGCGCCTTCGAGGTCGACAACTCGCATCCGGGCGGCGAGCCGCGCACGATCGGCTACTGGAAGAACTGGAACCGCTGCACGAGCGGAAACCAATCCGCGACAGCGCAGAAGAACGGGGGCGCGGCTGCCGGCTTCTTCCTCGTCGAGGACCTCCTCCCGCAGCTGATCGGGGACTTTTCGGTCACAACCTGTCAGCAGGCGGTCAAGCTGCTCTCGAAGCAGGATCAGAGTGGCAAGAGCAAGTCGAGCGACGCCGCCTACGAGCTCGGCGCGCAGCTGCTTGCCGCCCGCTTCAATCTCGCCGCGGGAGCCGAGACTTGCGCTGCCGTGCAGCAGGTGCTGCTCGACGCTCAGACGCTGCTCGACCAGATCAACTTCACCGGTACCGGCGACTACCTCGGCTCGAAATCGAAGGACGCGCGGCGCGCCCAGGCGCTTTCGCTTGCGGCGACGCTCGACCGCTACAACAACGGCAACCTCTGCTGAGCCTCAGCGCGCCCGGCGCGCGATCGCCTCCGCGTCGAGCACGGCAGTTCTTCCCCGTCGCAGCTCCACGGTTCCCCGTTCCTGCTCCTCGCGCAGCACCCGGTTGACGGTCGCTCGTGAAGTGCCCGCCATCTCGGCCAGCTGCTCTTGTGTGAGCGGGATCACGGAGTCGCGACCCGCGTAGAGCGCGCTCAGCTCCGAGATCCGACGCAGCACGCGCCGCTCGACCGGAACGTAGAGCGCCTCGAGCAGGAGCTCGTTCTGCCGGTCGAGCTCCTCGGTGAGAAAGCCGATCAGCACCTGGTTGACACTCGGCTGTTCTCTGCATAGGCGCCGGAACTCGGCGACGTAGACGGCGAACGTCTCCGCCTCCTCCATCGCCTCGACGGTGGCCGAGCGTTTCCTCCCCTCGGCGACGAGCGCCATCTCGCCGAAGCTGTCGCCCGGCCCGCGGATCCCGATCGTGACCGTATCGCCGAGCGGGGTCACCACCCGGATCGCGAACCGGCCTTTGCTGATCAGATGCAGCGAGTCGGCCGGATCCCCGCGGTGGAAGACGACCTCGTTGCGCGTGAAGCGCCGCCTGCGAGCGACCGAGAGCAGACGGCGCACCTCCTCCTCGGGAACGCCGCCCATCAGCCGCCAGCGCACGCGACGAACTATCTCACGCCCTGACAGAAGGTCCTTGTCCGCCCGAGCGAGCCATCAGACCACGCTGGCGCACGGAGTGTCACGTTGTGCATTTGATAGACAGACAACCGGCGGGATCTCGCGCGCGTGCATAGTCTCATGCATGGCCGACAGCGCCTGGGAGCGCAGCAGCGTCGGCGCAAGGAGCTCGTGCTCGGCCCGGACCTCGATTCCCCTCACCCGCCAGGCGGAGGACGACGCCGCAGGCGACGACGAATCTGGTCATGGAAGTCCACCGCACCGCGCACCCCGCGGGGCTCGCGGGCTCGCGTGCTGGTGACGGTCGCCGCGGCACGTATTCCATCGCGCTCTTCCGCCGCCCGGAAAGGAGCCAATACAGACAACAAGGATGGATCTACGACGGCCGCCAACGGTTACGGCGCACCGACGAGTTGCTGCTCCAGGGCGAGGAACGTGCGCTCGAACGCGCGTCGGATACCGCGCCTGAGCAGGACGCGGTCCAGCAAACCTGCGATCCCGCGACGCGGCTCGTACTCGACGATGAGCCGGTAGACGAATCCATCACCGTCGGGCTCGAAATGGCGCTCGTGGTACGCGTCAGGCAGGCCAGGCTGCGTGCTGGTGTAGCTCACGAACCGGTTCGGCTCGAACGCCCTGATCGTCATTGCCAGCTCGCGCTCGCGCCCGAACAGCCGCGTCACGAGCCGTGCTGTGTCACCGCTGGCACCCCAGCGCGATCCCTCCTCGACGCGAACGAAACCGGGCCAGAACTTCGACCAGTTCGCCGTGTTCGTGATGAAGGCGAACCCACGCTCGACAGGGACGTCGTAACGATGAGCGGCTTCGACCCGCTGCATACGCCGGACCCTACTCGCGCCGCGATCAGGTGCCGTGGACTGAGCAGGACGCGGGCTAGCCCGGCTCGACCGCAGCAAGCCCGAGCCACCAGGCGAGGTCCTCCAGCTCGGTCTGCACGGCCCTGGTCATCGCGCGGGTGAACCTCACGTCCTCATGGATCGCGTGCACCCGCAGCACGGAGACCTTGCGATCGGCCGCGGCGTCGACCTTCCCGACCAGCCGGTCGTCGTGGAGAATCGGCAGGGCGTAGTAGCCCCAGCGCCGCTCGGCGGCAGGCTTGTACATCTCGAGTGTGTACTCGAAGTCGAACAACTCCAGCGCTCGAGCGCGGTCGTGGATGAGCCGGTCGAAGGGCGAGAGCAGTGCCGTCCTTCCCTCGAAGTCCGCTTCGAGCACGGCGGGGTCGACGCGCCACTCGCCCTTCACGCCCTCGACCACAGCTGGCTCGCCGGCCTCGCCGACGTCGACCGGCTCGACCGGCATCGCCCTGGTCTTCTGCCGGGCGATGCCGAGCGAGGCGAGCCGCCGCTCGTTCTTTCTGCGCACTGCCTCCTCGACCGACGGGACGGCGACGTCGGCCGGGTAGATCCGCTCGGCTCGGTCCCACAGCCGCTCGCGCCCGAGGCGCCCGGCGATCGCGACCTCGCCGCGCATCATCAGGAACTCCAGCATCTGGGTGACGTTGCGGTTGTTCGTCCACCCGGTCGAGGCCCACGGCACGACGCACGTGTCCGGGATGTCGCGTGAGCTCAGCGGCCCGGAGCTGCCGAGCAAGTCGAGGATGTCGCGCCGGAAACTGTCGTTGTCGCGGAGCCACGCGCGCTGCTTCTCATAGCTCGGCCAGTCGGCCGCACCGGCGAGGTACAGGTCCAGGTCGCTCATCGGCCGTACCAGCGCGCCGAGCTCGAACAGCGTGCGGTCCTGCTCCAGGGCCTGTTTGAGGTGGTCCGGCCGAAAGGCCGAGCCGAGGCGGCTCCAGGCGACGAGGTCGGCGCTGGGCGCGACGGCTGCGGTCGGGTCGATCTGCAGCATGGTCAGCTGCTGCACGACCGCGAGCAACTCGGTCGGCCGGGGTGCGTCGAGCAGCTGCGCGCGCACCGCAATGCGCCGAGCCTGGGCCTTGGTGAGCCGGTGCACGGACGGGAGGCTACGTAACGCGGCGACGGCGCTCAATTTCCCCAGAGCGGGCGGACCTCGACGCTCAGGCCGTTCGCAGCGCCTCGATCGTCGCCATAGGGACGATCCCTTCCATCCGGCCGCCAGTTCCCCGTCCAGGTTACGAACCGTCTGCCTGCAGCTGCGTGAGTGCAACGTACTCGGCGTCGTAGGTCTCGGCCCACCCCAGCTGCTCCGCGACGTGCCAAGCGTCTGCTCCACGGCACGGGCGTGGGTGCGCGCGACCGGCGTAGATCGGCCCGCGTACTCTTGCGGCGTGAGCGAGCTCTCGTGGTGGTTCGCGCCGCACCCGAGCTGGGAGCCGACCGAGGACTGGCCGGAGGAGGTCCCGGTCGTGCGGTACGAGACCGACTCCGAGGTCGTGCTGATCGACCCATTCCTGCCGCGCGACGGCAGCTTCGACCCGGACGGGAAGCCGGTGCGGGTGCTCCTCACGCAACCGGCGCACTACCGCGGCACGACCGATTTCGTCAAGCGCTACGGCGCATCCGTGTGGGTGCCCCCGCGCGCCGCCTGGAGACGGCGCCCCAACCCGGCGACGACCGACGAGCTGCCGCGCGGCGTCGAGGCGATCGAGCTCGACGGCGAGCCTCACCAGGTCCTGTTCTTCATCCGCGAGCACGCGACGCTCGTCAGCGGCGACGTCCTCAGCGGAACCGGGGGCAGGTTGCACGTCTTCGTCGACGAAGCCGACCCGGAGCGCCTGCTTCCATCGCTCGACGCGCTCGCCGATCTCCCGATCGAGCGCGTGATCATTCCGCATGGCGAACTGATCCTCTCCGGGGGCGCCGCTCGCATCCGCGCCGCGGTCGCCGAAGCACAGAGGCGCTAGAGTCGCCGCCCAACCGCGGCCCACCCGACGAAGCCGCAACTCGGGCAGTGATGGCCGTTTGAGCCAGCGTGCGGAATGTTCCCTGACGAAAGGTGCTAGGCCCGCCGGTCTTCGGGCGGAATGTTGTGTGCGATCCAGGCTCGCTGGCGCTTCGGTCCCCAGCACAGCTCGATCGTGTACGGGGCGTTGTAACTCCAACAGAGCGCGCGGGGATTGTTCCGGTAGACCTCGTCGGGCTTGCCAAGGAGACGCAGCACCTGTGCCGGCGTCATCCGGTTCTGCGCCGCCTGAAAGTCGCGCACAGCCGCCGCCGTGCTCTCGGCATAGGTTGGCGGGTCAGTCGCCTGCCGCGCCTCGCGATAAGCGGCGATCGCAACCGCGAGGCCAGTCACCGCGACCAGAAGCGCTGCGCCTATCAACGCCTTCGCCACAACACGTCGATGATGCCACGCGTCGGAGGCATCTTTCGGCAACCGCTCCCTGCACGAGCGTGCTGTCGCTCGAGTGCTTTCAACGACCGTGGATCCCAGGCTGCTCGATGGTAAGTAGCCCCGGCGGCGCGAGCGGCCGCTACCGCAGCGGGGTGAAAATGCCCAGCCGTTAGCGAGCCCCTGGGCCGTTCACTGCTCCGCGGAGGGGGCGAGGTCCGCGTCGACCTTTGTAAGTACGGGATCGCTGCAGCAATTTTCGCACGCGCGGACGCGTCGCGCGTCGATTTTCACCTTAGGCAGAGCGGTTCATCCGCACGCTGCTCGGCGGCTGGGCGTACGGCGCGGTCTACGCGAGCTCCGAGGCACGAACCACCGCCCTCGCAGGCTGGCTCGACTTCTACAATCGCGGCCGACCCCACGGCAGCCTTAGCCACCAACCGCCCATGAGCCGCTTACTCCAGCTCATGAACAACGTCCCTGGGTCCTACAGCTAGTCCGAAGCGTTCGTGACAATTGCCGCAAAATGGCGACCCCGTTCCCGTTCCGGGTAAGGACTTCGTAAGGACCGCAGGAGCCGTTCGGCGGCTCGCGTATCCTCTCGCGCAATGCCGACCGCCGTCGTCACCGGGGGCGCGGGCTTCCTCGGCTCGCATCTCTGCGAATACCTGCTGGCGCACGGCTACCGCGTCATCTGCCTCGACAATCTCGAGACCGCCTCGCTCCAGAACATCGAGCACATCCGGGGCGAAGACTTCGATTTCCGCAATGCCGACGTCATCGAGGAGATCAAGGTGGACGAGCCGGTCGACGTCGTCTTCCACCTCGCCAGCCTGCCGAGCCCGATCGACTACCTGCGCCTGCCGCTCCTGACGCTCAAGGTCGGCGCATACGGGACGCACCACGCGCTGGGCCTGGCGAAGTACAAGCGCGCCCGCTTCGTGCTGGCCTCGACGAGCGAGGTCTACGGCGACCCGAAGGTCCATCCGCAGCCCGAGACGTACTGGGGCAACGTCAACCCGATCGGGCCGCGCGGTGTCTACGACGAGTCGAAGCGCTATGCCGAGGCGATGACGATGGCCTACCACCGCCAGCAGGGCATCGACACGGCGATCGTCCGCATCTTCAACACGTACGGGCCCAGAATGCGCCTCAACGACGGCCGCGCGATCCCGACGTTCCTGCGGCAGGCGCTCGACGGCCAGCCGCTGACGGTCTTCGGCGACGGCATGCAGACCCGTTCCTTCTGCTACGTCAGCGACCTGATCCGCGGGCTGATGCGCCTCGCCGAGTCGGGCGAGCACCTGCCGGTGAACCTCGGCAACCCGGAGGAGTTCACGCTCCTCGAGCTCGCCGAGACCGTGCTGCAGGTGACGGGCTCGAAGAGCGAGATCGTCTACGAGGCGCTGCCGGTCGACGATCCGCAGCAGCGGCAGCCGGACATCACACGTGCGAAGCAGATCCTCGGCTGGGCGCCGGAGATCGGGCTCGAAGAGGGGCTGCGGCGCATGATGGCGTCGCTCGGGAGGACGCCGGTCGGTGTCTAGGAGGTTCGGGGGGGTCGCGGCGTTGCTCGCCTGCGTCGCATCGCTGTCGTGCGTGCCGTCCGCCGGCGCGCAGCCGCACATGCTGGTCGGCCTGCTCGACGAGAGCAGCACGCTGTACGGGAATCCGGACCGGAACTTCCCGATCCTCAAGCGGCTGCGCGTGCAGATCCTGCGGGTCGACTTGTACTGGGGCGGCAAAACCGGGGCGCCGCGCCGTTTCGGTGTCGCGCGCTCGAAGCCGGAGGACGCCACCGATCCGAGCGATCCCGCCTACGACTGGTCGCTCTACGACCGGACGGTCAACTACGCGGCCCAGTACGGGGTCAAGCTGATGTTCACGATCTACGGGACGCCGACGTGGGCGAACGGCAACAAGGGGCCGAACGTTGCGCCGAAGAGCTTCAAGGCGCTGCAGGACTTCGCCTACGCGGCGGCGACGCGCTACGCCGGCGACTTCCCTGCGGAGGACGGGCGACCGCTGCCGGCGGTGCGCTACTGGACGGCGTGGAACGAACCAAACCAGCCGTTTCAGCTCACGCCCCAGTACAAGCGGGTCGGCGGAAAGTGGGTGATCCAGTCGGCGCGCGACTACGCGAAGATCTGCAACGCGGTGTACACGGGCGTGCACTCGACGCTGCTCGCAAACGAGAAGATCGCCTGCGGCGTCACCTCGCCGGGCGGCAACAACTGCCCGACCTGTAAGCACGCGTCGCCGTCGCCGCTCTCCTTCATGCGCGCCGCCAAGAAGGCCGGGATGCGGCGGTTCGACGCCTACGCCCATCATGCGTACCCGCGCAAGCCGACCGAGACGCCGACGACGAAGCCGCCCACGAACGCCGTCACGCTGGCGAACATCGGCGACCTCTCGAAGGAGTTGAAGCGGCTCTACGGCACTAAGCCGATCTGGATCACGGAGTACGGCTACCAGACGAATCCGCCCGACCGCACGTTCGGCGTCTCCTGGGCGAAGCAGGCGAGCTACCTGAAGAAGTCGTACGCGATCGCGCGCAAGAACCCGCGCATCCAGATGATGCTGTGGTTCCTGCTCAAGGACGAGGTGTTCCTCGGCGGCTGGCAGTCCGGTCTGATGACCACTTCCGGACGGCTCAAGCCGGCCTTCAACGCCTTCCGAACCCTCCCGCACTGACGTACCCCGCTCGGTGGTACGACACGTTCCTGCGGGGAATCCCCGAACAGCGGACGCGTGACCGCCGTTCTTCCACGAGCGGCAAGGTGCATAGGAGATCAGGCCCGGGATCGTGGAGAAGAAGGCGGTCGCGGGCGACCGTCTCAGCGTTCGGCACGACTACGGCTTCGAGTTGACATGGCGGCTCTACGAGCCGGATGAGCTGTCCGCACTCACGGGGCTCACGCTCTGGCTCGTCGAGCGCGCAGACGAGTCGCCGAGAATGCGCGTCGTCCTCCAGGCCTCCCCGGCGAGCAGCGGTGCAAGCGCGGCCGCGCCGAGCACCAGCGACGCGACGGTTCGGTAGGCCGCCCACTTCAGCGTCAGCTCGATCGGTACGACGGAGATCCAGAAGACCAGGACGATCCCGAGGAACGACAGGATCGCCCACGTCGCCGCGAACGCCGAGAGCCGCCAGCGCCTGGCGACGAGCGCGGCTGCGAGCGAGACGAGCGCGAAGGGCACGAGCCAGCCCCAGCGGGACGCCCAGACCTGGTGCCACACACCTGTCAGTGCGGGATGGACGCGTTCGGAGCGATCGGCGAGGTAGGAAGGATCGAGGGCGTCGCCGAGGCTGTACTCCGGATTCTGGAGGTGGTGGACGGCGACGTAGAGCCGCCACGGTGCATAGATCAGCGCGACGCCCAGTGCGGCCCAGACGAGGTCGCGCCGCCAGGCGGCGAGCGCGGCGACCAGGGCCGCGGCCGTGAACAGGAGTCCCTCGGGCTTCGTCAACGTCGCGGCGCCGAGGAAGAGGGTTGCCGGCGCGAGCAGCCGCGTCTGCCCTTCGAGCAGCCAGCGCGCGAGGCAGACGACGCCGAGCGCGACGAAGAACGCGAGGGGGATGTCCGCGAGGTTGCCGGCGAGTTGGCGCAGGACGGAGTCTGCGGCGACGATTGCGAGCACGGTCGCTCCTGCGAACGCCGCCGGTACTCGCTCCCGCAGCAGCGTCCAGAGGGCGACGGCGAATCCCAGCGCGAGCAGCGCCAGTTGGAGATGGATCAGCGTTCCGTCGTAGGTGCCCATCGCCCGGAATCCGGTGGCCTCGAGCGACGGCAGCAGGAGGGGATGCTGCAACGGACCGTACGGCGCGGTCGTGAAGACGTCGTGCTGCGCGCCGCCGAAGTCGTAGAGCGCCCGCGCCTTCATCGCCCAGATCGCCCAGCCGTCCCATTCGACGAGCGGCCGCACCGTGAACGCCCGCGTCGCGTGGACGAGCAACGCCGCCGCGGCGACGAACAGGATCGCGCCGAACAGATCCAGCCGAGCTTCTGGCTCAGAGCCACTTGCTCGGCGGCGCCTGAGGCGCCAGACGACGAGTGCGAGCGCGACGACGAACAGCTCGACCAGCCCGATCGGTACATGGACGAGCGCGAGATGCGCCGTTCCGATCCCGACGACCGCGACGCCCACCATGTAGGCGAGGCCGGTCCGGCGCGTCAGACAGGCGCCGACCACGAAATAGAGCGCGTTCGCGACGAGCAGCCCGGTCAAACGCCTACCGCGCCGACGTAGTACTGGCCGCCGGAGAACTTCCAGACCCGGGTGAGCGGGACGCCGAAGACGTGCGGGTCGAGTCCCACCGTCAGCACGAAGTCGGCGCGCCGCGGTTCAGCCACCTGGATCGACGGCAGCAGGTAATAACGAGAGAAGATCCGTGCCGCCTGCGCGCGGTCGACCCCTGCCTGGAAGCGTCCGGGCCTGGCCGCGATGAAGTAGCGGTCGCCCTGACGCAGGTGCGAGCGGAAGAAGTCGAACGCGTCGACGGGCAGCAGCTGTGCAACGCCCGGCTCCTGCGCGCGCTCCGTCTTCGACAGGTGAACGAACTGCGATCGCTGCCCGGTCAGCCAGTTCCAGGTACCCCGGTAATCCTTGAGGCCCGAGACTAGTGCGACCGCCAGCGCAAGCGTGGCGGTCGCGCGCGCAGCCGTCACGCGCGAGCCTCGAGCAACGAGCGATAGAGCCTGTCGACGTCGTCGACTAGCCGCTCGACCGCGTAGCGAGGAAGCACGCGCTCGCGCCCCGCGGCGCCCATGCGCTTGCGCAGCGCCGGGTCATGCGCCAGCGCAGCCAGGCGTTCCGCGAGCTCGTCGACGTCGCCCGGGTCGACGAGGAAGCCATCCTCGCCGTCGCGCACGACGTCCGGCACGCCACCGACCCGCGTTGCGACGACCGGCGTGCCGGCCGCGAGTGCCTCGATCGTGGTCACCGGCGTTCCTTCGTTGGCGGACGGAAGCATGAACGCGTCGAAGGCGGCGAAGTACTCCGCGACGTCGTTTTGGTAGCCGAGGAAGAGCGTGTCGCGCATCACGCCGAGCTCGTGCGCGCGCCGCTCGACCTGGTCGCGGTCGGGCCCGTCGCCGACGAGGCAGAGGCGAGCCGCGACGCCGCGCTCTCGCAGTGAGCGAAAAGCGAGCAGCACGTCGTCGGTGCGCTTGACGCCGGTCATCCGCCCGATCCAGCCCACGGTGAACGCGTCCGGTGGAATTCCGAGCACGCGACGCGTCTCCTCGCGGCCGTCGCGTTTCGACCGCACGCGGTCGCCGAGCTCGATCCCGAGGCGCACGACGGCGAACTTGTCTGCCGGTGCGACGCCGAGCCGCACGAGGTCGTCGCGTACCTGCGGCGACACGGCCACCAGACAGGTCGTGCTGCGCGCCAGCCAGCGCTCGAGCAGCGAGAACCCGCGCGAGCGCAGCGCGCCGAAGTAGCCGCGGAGGACGTGCCCGTGGAACGTGTGCACGATGATCGGCGGGCGCGCTTCGCCCGCGAGCATCGCCGCGATCCGCCCGACGGCTCCCGCTTTCGCCGTGTGCGTGTGCAGGATATGGGGCCGGACTCGGCGGATGATCCGGGCCAGCCGGACGATCGCCAGCAGGTCCCTGAAGGGCGAGATCTCGCGCTGGAGCGCTTCGAGCCGCTCTACCGGAATCCCGAGGTCGTCCGCGACGAAGGCCATCGAGTCCTCTCCCCGGGCGAGCGTGCCCGCGACAAGCGTCGTGTCGTAGCCGCGCTCGCGCAGTCCCGCCGTGAGGTAGGCGACGTGCAGCGCGGGCCCGCCCATGTTGAGGCGAGCGATCACGCGCAAGATGCGGACTGGATCAGTGCTAGTCGACGACGGGTGCACGCTCGAGGAACCAGTCCGCAGCGCGCTCGAGCCCCTCGCGCAATCCGACGCGCGGCTCGTAGCCGATCAGCCGCCGCGCCTCGCTCACGTCCGCCCAAGAGTGCAGGACGTCGCCGGCGCGCGGAGGCAGATACTCGCGCTCGACGGTCCGGCCCAGAAGGTCGCCGAGCGTCTGCGCAAGCTGGTTGATCGTCGTCTGCTGGCCCGTCGCAACGTTCAGCACCGCGCCGCTCGCCTCCGGCGCGTCGGCGGCGAGCAGGTTTCCGTCGATCACGTTCTCGACGAACGTGAAGTCGCGAGACTGCTCGCCGTCCCCGTCGATCGGAACCGCCTCGCCCGCCGCGATCGCGGTGATGAAGCGCGGCACGACTGCCGCGTACTGAGAGGTCGGGTCCTGGTGCGGCCCGAACACGTTGAAGTAGCGCAGGACGACGGTCTCCATCGCGTACACGCGGCTGAACGCGACGCAGTAGCGCTCGGCGGCCAGCTTCGCCACGCCGTAGGGCGACTCGGGATCCGGAGGGCTCGACTCCACGCGCGGAAGCGTGCCGCTGTTGCCGTACACCGACGAGGAAGAGGCCGCGACGACGCGGCGGATGCCTTCGTCCCGCGCGGCCAGGAGGACGTTCAGCGTGCCCTCGACGTTCACGGCGCTCGTGGTGAGCGGATCCTGGACGGAGCGAGGGACCGACGGCAGCGCGCCCTGGTGGAAGACGAGCTCGACCCCGCGTGTCGCCACGTGCACGCGCTCGTAGCTGCGCAGATCGCCTTCCACGAGCTCGATGTCCTCCCAGACGTCCGCGAGATTGGCGCGATTCCCGGTCGCGAAGTTGTCGAGCACGCGCACGTCGTCGCCGCGGCCCAGCAGCGCACGCGCGAGATTGGAGCCGATGAATCCGCCGCCGCCTGTGACCAGGACCTTGGCCATCAGGTGCGCACCGTAGCGACTCGGCAGGCCGCCGCCACCGCGAACCCGACGCCCAGCCAGGTCACGGCGTCGAGCGGGATGCCGGACGTGAAGCCCTCCGCAGTCCAGAGGCCCATCACGAGCAGGATCCACGTCAGCCCCACCGTCGCGAGTGGAGGCGGCCCCCGCCAGGCGACCCAGAGCGCGGTCCCGAAGAAGGCAAGGAGGCCGACGAAGCCGATCGCGCCGAGGTCGGCCAGCGCTTCGAGGTAGAGGGTCTGGACGCCGTATGGATGCGCCGGGGAGGGATACGACTGCGCGACCTGGTTGGGCCAGCGGCGGTGCAGATCGTCGACGTACGGGCGCAGGTTGTGAAACTCGTCCGTTCCGTGCCAGCCGACGCCGAGCACCGGATGGTCGAGCCAGACCCGCGTGCCGAGGTACGCGAGCATCGTGCGCTGTGCGTACGTCTGCACTCCCTTGGGCTGCTCCTCCTGGCGCAGACCGAGGAAGCGCGTGAAGTCGGCGACGTCCTTCGAACGGATCGCGAGGACCCCGACGCTTGCGATAGCGATCGTCGCTGCGATGAGGAGCACACGGCGGCTGCGGGCGACCAGGACGAGTGCGATTCCCGCCGGCACGAGCCCGAGGATCCCGGCGCTCGCTCCGCCGAGCACGAACGCGGCAAAGCCGACGGCGAAGCACGACCACGCCCACGTCCGCGACGGAAACAGCGGCGCGTCGAGCACGAGCGCGACGAGCCCGGCGAGCAGCGCCGCGCCGCCCACGGCTGCCAGGTCGTGCGTGCCGACGAACGACGGCTGGCGGCTGCCTGCGCCCCACGCCTGGAACCAGTCCGCCCCGAAGAACTGCGTGACGCCGACGACTGCGGCGAGCCCGACCCAGGCGGCCAGCATCCCGAAAACCAGGTGCTCGTCGCGCCGCGCCCGCAGCACGAGCGCCGGGACGATCGCCAGCAGAACGTACTCCTCCCACTTGGCCGCGCTCAGCAGATGCTTGCCGAGCCGGTAGCCGGACCATTCGTGCTTGCCGTACAGCGTCGCAAGCAGTATCCACGCGAACAGCGCGCCGGTCGCGAGCCACACGCTGCGCGCCGGGCGCAGGCGGCCGAGCTCGCGCCTGTACGCGACGAGCGCGTATCCGCCCACGACGAGCAGCATGACGTCGGAGAGTTGCACGGTCGCGGCGCCGATGTCGAACGTCGGCTGGTACCTGATGTGCGTGAAGAGCGGCGGCAGCGCCAGTGCGAGCAGCGCAGCGCCGAGGCTCGGAAAGCGCGAAGCCACGGGAGGAGGCGCCACTATAGTCGGCCACGATGCGCGTCCTCGTCGTCAGCGGGATCTGGCCGCCGGACGTCGGCGGCCCGGCTTCACACGCGCCCGACGTCGCGCGCTTTCTGCACGAGCGCGGTTGGCGTGTGGAAGTCGTGACGACCGCGTCGGCGGCGCCGCCGCGAGAGCAATACGCAGTGCATTGGGTGTCGAGGCGGTTGCCCCTCGGCGCGCGTCACCTCGCCGGCGTCCGACTCGTCGCTTCGCGGGCGCGGCGCGCGGACGTCGTCTACACCACGGGGACGTTTGGGCGCAGCGGCGCCGGTGCGACACTCGCGCGGCGGCCTTACGTCCTCAAGCTCACTGCGGATCCTGCGTTCGAACGCGCACGCCGGCGCGGGCTCGTGGACGGAGACGTCGAGCAGTTCCAACTCGGCGGCGGCGGCCTGCAGGCATGGTTCATGCGGCAAGCACGAGATGCGGAGCTGCGCCGCGCGGCGCACGTGCTCACGCCGAGCGCGTATCTCCGCCGCTTGGTTCTCGAATGGGGCGTGGCGCCCGAGCGCGTCTCCGTGCTGCCGAATCCCGCACCGGACGTCGCGCTGCGTGCTACCCGGGGTGAGGGTCCCACGTTCGCGTTCGCTGGACGGCTCACCGCCCAGAAGGCCCTCGGGGTCGCGTTGGAGGCGCTCGCACGCGTGCCGGACGCGACGCTCGCCATCGCCGGCGAAGGGGACCAGCTCGAAACCTTGCGCGCGCGCGCGCGCGAGCTCGGGCTGAACGGGCGCGTGCAGTTCCTCGGCGCCCAAAGGCGCGACGAAGTCCTCGAGTTGTTCGGCTCGGCGCAGGCGGCACTGCTGTCTTCGGCCTGGGAGAACTTCCCCCACACAGTCGTCGAGGCGCTCGCCGTGGGGACGCCGGTGATCTCGACGGATGTCGGCGGGGTGCGCGAGGCCGTCGAAGACGGCGAGAACGGGCTGCTCGTGCCGGTCGGCGACGTCGATGCGCTGGCTGCAGCGATGCAGCGCTTCCTCGATGACGACGCCCTGCGCGTCCGCCTCCGAGCTGCAGCGCGACGCTCGGTGGAGCGATTCTCCGCGGGCGAGGTCTTCGGCGAGCTCGAGTCTGTCTTGAAGCGCGTCGCGCGGTGAAGCCGCGCGTTCTGCTCGTCGGGCGCACGCGCTACGCGCTGCCGCTCTCGGAGCCGCTCGCGCGTCGATTCGATGCGCTGCGCGCTCAGCTGGAAGTGCGTGTCTTGGCCGCGGGCGACGGACGCGACGAGACGTTCCACTTGGTGCGTGAGCTCCCGGCTGTCGACGGTCTCGCCTTCTACGCCTCGCTGCCGTTTCGGATCGCCCGGGAGCTCCGCTCGTTCCACCCGGACGCGGTGCTCGCGCAGAGTCCGTACGAAGGGGCAGCCGCCCTCGCGGCGCGCCGGCTCGTCGGGGCGAGTACGCCCGTGGTCGTCGACGTGCACGGCGACCCGCGTACCTTCACGCGTCTCTACGGCTCACGCGCGCGACGCGCGCTGTCCCCGCTCGGCGACGCCCTGGCGCGTCGGACGATCCGCCGCGCGGACGCCGTCCGCACGGTTTCGCCGTTCACGACCCGCATCGTGCGCGAGCTCGGCGTCGAGCCGGCCGACGAGTTCCCGGCCTTCATGGATCTCGGCGCGTTCGCGGGCGAGCCGCAGCCGCTGGCCGGCGAGCCGCAGGCGCTCTTCGTCGGCGTGCTCGAGCGCTACAAGGGCATCGACGTGCTGCTGCGCGCCTGGGACCGCGTCCCGGCGGGAACGCTGCGGGTCGTCGGGAACGGCTCCCTGTCCGGGTTGGTGGCTCAGAGCCACAAGGTCGAGTGGAGCCGGTTCCTTGCGCCGGAGCAGGTCGCGCAGGCGCTGGACGAATCGTGGTGCCTCGTGCTGCCGTCGCGCTCCGAGGGGATGGGGCGCGTGCTGGTCGAGTCCTTCTGCCGCGGCCGTGCGGTGGTCGGGACGCGGGTCGGCTCGATCCCCGACCTCGTGCGGAACGGCGAGAACGGCCTGCTCGTGCCGGCCGACGACGACGTCGCGCTCGCCGAGGCCCTGTCTCGGCTGCTCGGCGATCGCGCGCTCGCCGAGCGGCTCGGCGCAACGGCGCGCGCATCCGCCGAGCTGTGGCTCCAGACGCCAGAGCAGTGGGCAGCGCGGACGCGCGCGCTCGTCGAGAGAGTTCTGCGGTGAAGCGGCTCCTCCTCGTCACGCGAGATCGCCATCCCTGGCCGCTCGACGAGGCGCGGAGGCGCAAATACGACGCGCTCGCCGAGCTCGTCGACCTGCGCGTCCTCGGTGCCGGGCCCGAGCACGACGACGCGCGCTTCCGTCTCTTCCCGCCGCGGCCGGTTGCCGATCTCGCCCTGCTCCCGCGGCGCGTCGGCCGCGAGCTCCGCTCGTTCCGCCCCGATGCCGTGCTGGTGCAGGGAGTGCACGAGGCGGCGGGAGTGCTTGCAGCTCGGAGGTTCTCACACAGCGGTGCACGCGTGGTTCTCGACGTCCAGGGCGACTGGCGCGGCGCGGCCCGTCATTACGGCTCGCCGGCGCGCCGGCTCCTCGCGCCCGCGGCCGACGCGCTCGCGCCGCTTGCCGTTCGCCGAGTCGACGCGGTGCGCACGGTCTCGCGGCAGACGACCGAGCTCGTCCGCGCGCACGGCATCGAGCCGGCCGCGACGTTTCCGTCCTACGTCGACCTCGAGTCCTTCGGAGGCGAGCCGAAGGCTTTGCCGCCGGCGCCGCGCGCGCTCTTCGTCGGCGCGCTCGAGCGCGTGAAGGGCGTCGACCTCTTGCTCCGAGCCTGGCCCCGCGAGTCCCTGCGCGTCGTCGGAGACGGCTCCCTTTCCGGCCTAGTGGCTCAGAGCCACAAAATCGAATGGAGCCGGTTCCTCGAGCCGGAGCAGGTCGCCAGGGCCCTCGACGAGTCGTGGTGCCTCGTGCTGCCGTCTCGGTCCGAGGGCCTGCCCCGGGTCGTGCTCGAGGCGATCACGCGCGGGCGGGCCGTTGTCGCAAGCCGCGTCGGAGGAATCCCCGACGTGATCGAGGAGGGGGCCAACGGCCTGCTCGTTCCACCCGGCGATGCGACCGCGCTGGCGGGAGCGCTCGAGCGGGTCCTCTCCGACCGTGCGCTGGCCGAGCGACTCGGCGCGGCCGCGCACGAGAGCTCGGCGCACTGGCGCACGACGCCCGAGGAGTGGGCCCGCCGTATCGCCGCCCTCGTACACTGATCACGTGCGCGCTGAACGTGCGAAACAACTGCTCAAGAACGGCGTCTACCGCTCCCTCGGCGAGGTTACGAGCGGGCTGGGCGTGGTGAACGGCGACGCCGACCGCATTCTGCGCGTGCTCATGTACCACAAGATCAACGACGTGGCCGAGAACCCGCTCAGCGTTCCCGTCTCGCTCTTCGACGAGCAGATGGCGCAGCTGAGAGAGCTCGACTACTCGGTCGTCGACCTGCAGCAGGTTCTGGACCACTACACCTCCGGGAGCCCGCTGCCCCGCCGCGCGGTGCTGATCACGTTCGACGACGGCTACCGGGACAACCTCGAGAACGCAGTCGACGTGCTCCGCCGCTACGGCTATCCGGCGGTCCTGTTCATGCCGATCGGCTTCCTCGACACGACGCTGCCGCTTCCGCACGAGGAGCGGCTCGCACAGCGTGGGATCGTGAACCGGACGCTCGACTGGAGCGACCTGGCCGAGCTCGAGCGGGGCGGGATCCGCGTCGAGGCACACGGAATCTCGCACCGGCCGCTCGCCGACCTCGAGGTCGACGAGGCGGCCCGCGAGATCGTGCTCGCAAAGCTCAAGCTCGAGGAGTCGCTGGGCCGCGAGGTGCGCGCGTTCGCATACGTCAAGGGCTCGGAGGCGCACTACAAGCCGGTGCATCTCTCGCTGCTGCGGCAGGCGGGCTACGCGGTCGCGTTCACGTCCGTCTCCGGTGCGAACTCGCCGCGGACGGATCCGCTGCGTCTCCATCGCTACAACGTCGAGCCGTACCCGGCGCGGACGTTCGAGCTCGTGCTCCGCGGCGCCTGCGACCTGATCGCGGTGAAGGACACGGTGACGGGTACGTACGCGCGCCGCGTGCTGAATGCGGCGCTCGGCACCTCGACGAAGTGATCGCCGCGGAACGGGAGCCGTTCCTCACGGTGATGCGCGACGTCTACGGCAGCGCGATGTCCACGGCCGAGTTCGACTGGTGGTTCGACCGCAACCCGGTCGGGCCACGGCTCGTGACCGCGTCGGAGGCCGACGGGCAGCTGCTGGGCGTTTCCGCGATGTCGTTCTTTCGCATGCACCTCGGCGGCGTGCGGCGCGATGTCGCGTTTGCAGTGCACGCCGCAACGACACCGGCGGCGCGCGGCCGAGGCGTCTGGTCGGCGCTCGAGCTGCACAACGAAGAGGAGGCGGCACGGGCGGGAGCGCCCTGCGTGCTCGGCTTCACGAACCCGATCGCCGGACCGATCCTCGTCGGCAAGCTCGGCTGGCGCGATCTCTGCCACCTGCGTATCTGGGCGCGGCCGAAGCGGCTGCGGCGGACGGGGCGCGGCGGCCTGGACGGTGGTGCGGCCCCGCAGTTCGAGGGGCGTCACGGCGGGCTCGACCGGACTGGAGCCAATCGCTTCGTGAAGGACACGACGTACCTCAGCTGGCGTTACGCCGATTCGCCGCGCGCCTATCGCCTGATCGACGGTGAGCGCGGATACGCGGTCGTCGGCCATGCGCTGCACAAGGGGTACTCGGCCGGGCTCGTGTGCGAGCTCGCCGGGCACGGGCGGGCCGCGTTGCTGCGGCGGTGTGCGCGCGCAGTCGACGCCGACGTGGTGATTGCATTCGTGAACCGCGGCGAGGAGCGGTTGTACCTGGCCGCCGGCTTCGTGCCGACGCCGGAGTCGATCCGGTTCATCGGCAAGGCGCTAGCCGAAGGCGTCGAGTTGCCCGCGAGGCGCGAGGCCTGGCACTTCACGCTCGGTGATCTGGACTTCTTCTGATGCGGCGCCTCATCTTCGTCACGCAGAAGGCGGATCCCGCCGATCCGGTCCTCGGCGCGACGGTGCCGAAGATACGCGCGCTTGCGGCGCGCGTCGACCAGTTGATCGTCCTCGCCGCAGCGTCGGTCCCGGGATCTCTGCCGGAAAACTGCCGCGTGTTCCATTTCGGAGCGGGGAGGAAGGCGCTTCGCGGCGTCCGCTACGAAACGGCGCTCGTGCGTTCCCTGCGCCCGCGTCCGTTGGCGCTCGTCGCGCACATGTGCCCGATCTACGCCGTGCTCGCCGCGCCGATCGTGCGGCCTTTGCGAGTTCCCATCGTGCTCTGGTACGTCCACCACGAGATCAAGCCCACCTTGCGCGTGGCGACGCGAGTCGTGACCCGAATCGCAAGCGTCGACCGCGCGAGCTTCCCGATTCCGACGCCGAAGCTCGCGGCGATCGGCCACGGGATCGACGTCGCTGCGCTCCCGTGCGTCCCCAGCCGGCGAGAGGGGCCGCTGCGGCTGCTCGCGCTCGGCCGTTACTCGCGTGTGAAACGGCTCGACGTCGTGCTGGAGGCAATGGCGCGCGCGGACGCCTCCATCACGCTCACGGCACACGGTCCCGACGGTAAGGACGGCTACCGGGCCGAGCTCGCCGCGCAGGCAGCGACCCTCGGGGTCGATGCCCGCTTCGACGGGCCGGTGCCGTATGCGGAGGTACCCCGCCTGTATGCCGAGCACGACGTGCTCGTCTCGAACACACGCGGCGGTGCCGACAAGGTCGTGCTCGAGGCCGCAGCATCGTGCAGACCTGCTCTTTCGTCGTCGCCTTCGTTGGCGCCGCTCGTCCAGGACCTCGCCTACACGGGGCCGGACGAGCTTGCTGCCCAACTCGATCGGCTCGACGCCCTCTCCGGAGACGAGCTCAGCGCGCTCGGAAGGTCGCTTCGCGAACGGGTGGAACGTTCCCACAGCGTCGACTCGTGGGCGGACGCGATCATTCGCCTTGCGGAACGGTGAGCGTCAAGGTCGTCCACCTCCAGAAGGTCGCCGGGATCTCCGGCTCCGAGGCGCACCTGCTCTCGCTCCTGCCCGCGCTCGCCGAGCGGGGCTGGGACGTGCGCTTGCTGATGCTCCACGAGCACGAGCCGGGCGCGTGGGACTTCGCCCGCGAGCTCGAGGCCCGCGGCGTGCCGCTCGACGCGATCCCGATCTCGGGCGACGTCGATCCCGTCGCGTTCATGCGCCTCGCCCGCTTCGTCGCGCAGGCACGGCCGCAGATCCTCCACACGCATCTCG
>WNGA01005351.1_pt1 | contig 20517 bp, 20 predicted proteins | sample 5400061 | NCBI WGS metagenome assembly WNGA01 (sample SAMN13153366, study PRJNA577476) | soil metagenome | isolation source: 100 cm soil or saprolite under grassland replicate 2 | place: USA:California | collected 2016-06-15
GTAGGTCGTAGCCCGGATGAGCGTCAGCGAAATCCGGGGGCTGAGTTCCCGCATTTCGCTTCGCTCATGCGGGCTACGGTCTGCGATCCTCCGAGCCTTGCCCACGCTTCGGTGGGAAGCATCCCCGCACAAATCCGACTTCTCCAAGGGCCTTCGCAACCGATCTTGCGGAAGTCATGTCGCAGAATCAGGCATTTACCTCTAATGCACCCCTTGTGGGACGCATCCCGCCACTCATCCCATTTCTGCGATGGGACGTTTTGTGGTTGACGATGATCCGGCGGCTTGGTTCGCTTTCGTTGCCATATCGACCCAAAGAGTCGGCGCGAAGCCGCGATCCAGGGTCGAAGCGGAAACGTCCGGCCGGCCATGAACGACGCCATCCTGAGAGAAATCTCCGATTTCTGTCGCGAGACCGGGCTCGCCGAGTCGACCTTCGGCCGGCGCGCCGTCAACGACGGCAAGCTCGCCAGCCGCTTGCGCAACGGCGGCCGCATCACGACCGATACGCTCGACCGCATTCGCGCCTTCATGGCCGAGAACCGCGGCCCGTCTGCTCACGCCCGCAGCCCGGTGATCGCGCGCAACAACGCGGCCAGTATCGCCCCTGTCATCGCGCCGGTGCCACGGCCGGCCGCCCCGAGTCCGGCCGCGGACGATCCGCAGCGCAACTTCCGCTTCTTCGACAACCGGCAAAAGTACCTGCTGTTCGTCAACACCTGCAGCGAAAAATGGGTGATCGCGAACCGCGTGTCGCTCGAGCTCGCCAACATCCATCCGCGGCCGCCGGCGGTCAGGCTGTTCGATGCCGGCGTCGGCGACGGCACCGTGCTCTTGCGCGCGCTCCGCGCCATGCACGACCGCTTTCCCACCATGCCGTTCTACGTGGTGGGCAAGGAGATCAGCCTGGAAGACGTCCGGCTCGCCATGCAGAAGATGTCGGACCGGTTCTTCGAGCATCCGGCCACCGTGCTGGTGCTCACCAACCTCGCCTACGCCGACGCGCCGTGGCTGGTGGTCAAGTCGCTGAGCGCGGCCTCGAGCCTGGTCTGGCACGAGGTGCCGCTCACCGGCAATTCCGCCTACCGGTTCGAGCAGCAGATCACCGATCTGGTGCCGTTCCTCGCCCAGAACTGGAAGGCGCGCGTCAGCGGAAAGACCGGGAACCCGGTATACGAGCGCCCGGTGGTGCTCGTGCTCTATCGCGAGGACCACAAGTTCCTGCTCGACCCGATCATCCCGCGCCCCGGCGGCACGGTCGCCAACTACGACCTGGTCATCGCCTCGCAGCCCTATCGGGCGCGCTCGCCGCTCGAGTTCAAGGCCAGGCGCGTGATCGCGCCGCTCGCCAGGGCGCTGGGCTCGGGCGGGCGCCTCATCGCCATGCATTCGCACGGCAACGACCCCGGCATGGAGATCATCCAGAAGGTCTGGCCCGGCGACAATCCGTTCACCCATGACCGCCACCAGATCCTCAAAGCCGTGAAGCACGAGCTCGGTCCGGCCGGCCGCGACCTCAATTTCAACGCCTACGCCGATAACCGCTCGCTGTTCCGTTACGACATGCACACGCTGCCGTCGGAGATCTCCGAATCGATCGGCACGTCGACCCTGCTGGCGGCGTGGAATGCCGCGATCTACGTCGCGCAGGTGGAGGACGATCGCCTGAACGAGGCGGTCGCCGGCGGCCGCTACATCGAAGCGACCCGCGACGTGCTGCGCGATCGCGGCGGCCTCTGGTTCTACGACGAGTCCTATGTGATCTCGCGGCGACGCGAATAGGAGCCGAGCAGATGGCGCTGGCCTCTCCCCAAGTGCCCACGACACCGCGGCCCGACACCATCAATCACATCGTCGCGCTCGCGCGCGGCTGGTCGCTCGAGGCGACGCTGCCGAACGATGCCGACGTCGCGTCCCTCGATCCCATCGTGCGGCCGGGCGCGCCGGTCTATCTCACCGCCGTCCCGACGCACGATCCGGTCGCGCAGATCGACGCCGCCGCGCGCCTGCACGCGGCCGGGTATGCGCCGGTCCCGCACGTCGCGGTGCGCAATTTCGCGACCGTGGCGGCGCTCGATTCGTTCCTTGCGCGCATGGCAGGTGAGGCAGGGGTCCGCCGCGTCCTCGTCATCGGCGGCGATCGCGATCAGCCGGCCGGTCCACTCCGCAGCGCGGTCGAGGCGATCGACAGCGGCGTGCTGCAGCGGCACGGCATCGCCGAGATCGGGCTTGCCGGCTATCCCGACGGCCACCCGCGGCTCTCGCCTCAGGAGCTCGACCGCGCGCTCTCCGAAAAGATCGAGATCGCGGCGCAGATCGGCCTTAACGTCCACATCGTCACGCAGTTCTGCTTCGATGCGCGGCCGATCGTGGCCTGGATCGCGCGCCTGCGCGATTTCGGCATCGAGCATCCGGTCAAGATCGGGCTCGCCGGCCCGACCAACTTCGCCGCGCTGTTGCGCTATGCGCGCCGCTGCGGCGTCTCGGCCTCGGCCCAGGGACTGGCGCGGCAGTCCGGCCTCGCCAAGCACATTTTCGCCATGTCGGCGCCCGACGCCCTCGTGCGGGCGCTGGCCGACGCGCGTGCCCACGGACATCTGGGCGACGTCGCGCTGCATTTCTACTCGTTCGGCGGCGCCGCCGCGACCGCGCGGTGGGCCGCCGCCGTTGCGGCCGGCCGGATCACGCTCGACGCCGACGGCTTCCAGGTCGCGCCGCCGGGGCAGGGGCGGTAGGGTGGGTTGAGGCGCCGGGCACGGCGAGCGCCGAAACCCGCCGTGCGACCGCGAGGCTTTTCGGTTTCGTTTCGGCGCGTAGCGCCGAGATGACGGCCGCCTCAACCCACCCTACGAACCTTCCCAGGTCGCGCCGCCGGCGCAGGCGCGCTAATATAAGGCCGGCGATCATCAGGGAGCCGGCTTTGCTTTTCGTCGTCCACGCCACCGACCGAAAGGATGCGCTCGCGACTCGCGCCAAGCACTATCGCGCGCACCGGGTTCACCTGGACGAAGCCGACAGCCACCATGTCGATGTGGTGACGGCCGGAACCCTCGTTGCCAGCGACGGCGAGACGCCGGTCGGCAGTATTTTCGTCATCGATGCCAAGGACCGCGCGACGGTGGATGCTTTCACCCGCAGCGATCCCTACCACGTCAATGACGTGTGGGAGACGGTGCAGATCCACGGCTACAACAAGAAGCGCGGCACGCCCATCACCAGCCGACGAAGCCCGTAGCCCGGATTGAGCGTCAGCGAAATCCGGGATCAGTCGTGCCGGCCGCGGGATATATCCCGGATGTCGCTCCGCTCCATCCGGGCTACTACGCGCCGCGGCACGCCGATCACGAGCCGACGAAATGCTTGATCGCGGCGAGGAAGGCCTGCGGCTGCTCGAGCGGCGGACAATGGCCGCAGCCCGGAAGCTCGACATAGCGGGCGCCCGGTGCCTTGTCGGCGATCAGCCGGTTGAGCGCCGGCGGCGTCGCCTGGTCGAGCGCGCCGCAGACGACCAGCGTCGGCACCTTCAGCTTGGCCAGCAGGGGCACCAGGTCGACTTCGGTCAGGACCTTGCAGGCGGCGCAGAAGCCCGTGGGGTCGACGGCCAGGAGGACCGCGCAGCGCTCGTCGACGGCTTCAGGATGCTGGGCGAGATAGGCCGGATGGAACACGCGTTGCGCCGCGATGCCGGCGATTGCGCCGAGCCCGCCCTCCGCCACCTTCTCGGCCATGATGCGGAACGCCTGCCTGCCTTCTTCGGGGAATCCGGCCGCGACGTCGGCCAGCACGAGCCTGCTGATGCGGTCGGGATGGGCGAGCGCAAAGGAAAGCGCCACCGTCCCGCCGAATCCGTTGCCGATGAGGACCGCGTCGGGCTTGATCTCGAATTCCTCGAAGCCGGCCTCGATGCGGGCCGCATAGGCGTCGATCAGCGCGGTCACCGCCTGCGAGCCGTGGAAGCCGGGAAGGTTGAACAGCGTGACGCGGAATTTCGCCGTCAGCGCCGGCAGCACCGGATCGAAGGCGCGGCGATCGGTCAGCAGCGAGTGCAACAGGACGAGGTCGCGGCCCTGTCCGGTTCGGGCCGCCGTGAGCAGACCATGCGCTGCGGTGAGGTTTTCCACGATCGTTTAAGCCAACCCGGCGATCTGTCGCGCTTCTCCGGTCAGCACGTAGCCCGGATTGAGCAACGCGAAATCCGGGGGCGCCTCATTACCTTGCCGTCCATCCCGGATTTCGCTTCGCTCATCCGGGCTACGGCTCACGGCAATCCGGTGATCCGCCGCGCGTCTCCGGTCAGCTCCAGGATGTGCAGCCCGGTATTGGCGCGGTCGACGACGTAGACGTAGCCGCGGTCGTCGGTCTCCACGTTGTTGCTCTGGATCGCCACCTTGCACAGGTCCTGACCGTCCACCTTGATGCACCGCTTGTCGGTCGCCTCGGTGATCGCCGGGATGAAGTAGCCGACCTCCTTGGGCTGGAACGGATCGCGCACGTCGATCGCGCGCACGCCGGCATTGAACCAGGTGACGAAGGCGAGCTTCTTGTAGAACACCGGCGCCATGCTCTCGTTGGAGGAATGCGAACCGAAGCGCCCGCCGCGGTCGCAGAAGTTTCCGCTCGCCTCCGGCACGTTGAAATTGGAGATGACCATGGGGCGCGTTTCCACGGTCACGTCGACGAACCACACCATCTGCCGCGTCTCGGCCGCCTGACACTCGTTGACCAGCGCCTCGTCCACGAGCATGACGATGTCGCGGATGCCGCCGGCCTTGTCCTTGGCGAACTCGGCGATCCGCATCTTGCCGAGCGGGAACGAGGTGTGCGCGCCGTTGAGCGGCAGCATGTCGAGCTGGCCGACGACGGGATAACGCAGGTTCTCCGGCGTCGGCTCGCGCGGCCCGTTCAACAGCTTGTCGCGGTCGACGATCTGCAGCACGCCGCCCTTGTTGGTGCCGTAGGCGAAGTAGACGCGATTGCCCTGAGCCCCGGTCGAGATCGCGCCGTGCAGGTCGGTCGGCACCGCGCCTGTCGCGCCGGGCTGCTGTCCGGGAAGGCCAAAATCGCGAATGTGCACCGGTTTGGAGGGGTCGCTCAGGTCGTAGACCTGGGTCATGCGGCGCGGGCGCCATCCCTCGATGCCGGAGACCAGGAAGGCAATGCCGGTGTCGCATTCCCACCAGTTCTTGTGCGTGTCCTTGAGGCCGTTGATGCGGGTCAGGATGGACGGGTTGGCCGGGTCGGTGACGTCCCAGACCTCGTGCGCCCTGCCGCCGAACACGCGCAGCAGGTAGACCTTGGCGGGATCGCCCTTGGGCAGGTCCTTGCCGTCGCATGCGCGCACCATCTGCGCGCCGCCGTCCTCGTAGTGTCCCTCGAGGCCGGGAATGTGCCGCAGATATTTCGGATTGGCCGGATCGGTCACGTCGAGTATCGAGGTGCCGTTGAACTCGGGCTGGCCGGTCAGCTTGTTGACCGGCTTGGGCACATCGGGCGTGCCGCCGTGGTGGCCGACATAGGCGATGTAACGGTTGCCCTGCTTGTGAATGGTCGGCTGATAGGCGCTGCGCGCCTGCAGGTCGTTGTATCCGACGAGGCGCATGTTCTTGGCCTCGGGCGCCTCGCCCACCTTCTGCGATTGCGCCGCCGCCGGCACGATCAAGACCCCGATTACGACCGCGGCGCAGCCGGTCCGAAAGCAAACGGCGCTTTGCCTATCCATGACGTGTCCTCTCCTGTTGCGGCGTTCCCGATTGGCTCGTTGCGGCGCAGGATAGCAACAGCCGGCGGGCTTGGGCAGGCGGCCGCGCGCCGCGGGGCGGGGCGCGGGTCGTCATGCCCGGCCTTGTGCCGGGCATTCACGTCTTAAACTCGCTTGAAAGACGTGGATGGCCGGGACAAGCCCGGCCATGACGACACGGATGGATTACCGGATCATCCGCTGGAAAGCGGTCGCCCTCACGCCGCTTCGCGCCAGATGCCGAGGGCTTCCTGCGCCGGACGGTCGGAGATCGAGAACAGCACCGACTCCTTGGCCGCCGTGTGGGAATACATGATCCACGGCGGCACCACGAACACGTCGTTCTGGCCCCATTCCAGCACCTTGTCGCCGACCTTGGTCGTGCCCTGGCCTTCGGCGCAGACGAAGACCATGCCGTCGGTCGAGCGATACGGCTCGCCCTTGAAGCCCTTCGGCAACAGCGCGAGGTTGGCGCCCATGGTAGGGAGCACCGGCCCGCCGGTGATCGGGTTTGCATAATGCACGCGGGCGCCGTGGCGCTTGTCGATGTCGCCGGCCTTCTTGAGCCGCTCCAGGATCGGCCGCGTGCGCGCGTAGGTGTAGTTGATGACCGGCGTGCGCTGTTTCATTTCCACGGCGACGCCGTCGGGCAGCACCCCCGAGCCGTAGAAGGCGAGCGAGTCGCCGTCCTCGCGCCCGGTCGGCTGGGTCTTGTCGGGGTACTGCTCGGCAAACGAGGTCTCGAAGAAGTTGACCATGGGGAAATCGAGCACGTCGAGCCACAGCATCGGCTTCTTCGAATTATTGCCGTGGTCGTGCGGCGCCCAGTTCGCCGTAATGACGAAGTCGCCGGGGGACATGATCGCCTTCTCGCCCTCGACCGCCGTGTAGGCGCCTTCACCGTCGAGCACGAAGCGGATCGCCGAGGACACGTGGCGGTGGGCCGGCGCGACCTCGCCGGGCAGGATCATCTGCACGCCGGCAAACATCGTGTTGGTGGCGCGCGACTGGCCGCGCAATGCCGGGTTTTCCAGCACCAGCACGCGGCGGTTGGCCTCCTCGGCGGTGATCAGGTCGCCCGACTCCATCACCAGCGCCTTGATGTCCTTGAAGCGCCAGACCACCGGCACGCAGTGGGTCACCGGCTCCTTGGTGACGACCGATTCCATCACTTTCCACAGGGGCGCCATGTCGTATTTGTCGATGCGGTCGTAATAGGCCTGCCGGACCGCCTCGATATTGTGCTTGGAGTCCTGCTTGCCGTTCTGTCTCTTCGCGGTCGCGACCGCCATGACGTCCTCCATGAAGCTCATATGCCGATGGGCAGCGTGGGTCCGACTATAGAACGAATCGATTGTTACCGGAACAACCGGGAAAGCCCGCCGGGGCCGGGGCTGCCATTGCGTCTTTTAGGCTGTTTACTTAGGTATTGTTGGTGCCGCCGTCGACCGCCAGCACCTGGCCGGTCATGAAGTCGCTGTCGCTCGAGGCGAGGAAAATCAGCGTGCCCAAGAGGTCCTCGGGATATTCGTCGCGCTTGATGGCGCGGCGCTGGAGCGCGGCCGCCCGCGATTTTTCCACATGCACGGCGTTCATGAGGCCGGTGTCGCTCAACGTATAGCCGGGGGCGAGCGTGTTGACGCAGATGCCGTGCTCGCCGAGCTCGCGGCTGATCGCCCGCGTGAAGGCCGTCACCGCCCCTTTCGAGGTGACGTAGTGCGAGAACTCCGGGATTCCCCGGGCGACCGTCCCCGAGCCGATATTGATGATCTTGCCGGACTTGCGCGCCATCATGTGCGGGACGACGTGCTTGACCATGAGGAACGGTCCGCGGATGTTGACCGCCATCACCTGATCCCACAGCTTAACTTCGATGTCGGTGACCTTCAGCGTCGGCAGCGGCGCGTAGAGGGCGGCATTGTTGACCAGCACGTCGATCTTGCCGAAGCGCTCGATGGTCTTCTCCACCAGCTGCTTGACCTCTCCCTCGTCGCTCACGTCGAACACCGCGCTCGCGACCGAGTTGGCGCCGTGCTTCGCCGCCAGCTCGGCGGCAAGCGCGGCTCCGTCCACGATGTCGGCGATCATCACCCGGGCGCCTTCGGCGGCGAGTGCCTGCGAATAATGTCGCCCGATGCCGACCGCCCCGCCGGTGACAATGGCGACGCGTCCGTTCAGTCTTGCCATGGGCGATGCACTCCAGCCGACAGGCTCGTCATGGCCGCGCTTGTCGCGGCCGTCCACGTCTTGATACGCCTATCCTGCAAGACGTGGATGCCCGCGACAAGCGCGGGCATGACGAACCGGGAACCATCCACATGTCAAACGAGTCCGAAACCTTCGACCGCCTGACGATCCGCGAACTGATCGAGAGTTGGGCGCTATGGCGCGATGCCGGGATGTGGGACCGCCTGCGCACTGTCTGGCACGACGATGGGCGCATGATGGCGACCTGGTTCCAGGGGACGGCCGACGAATTCATCGCGGCAAGCCAGGGGAGTTTCGCCCGCGGCGTGCGCTCCCAGCACAGTCTCGGCGGCACGACGATCGAGATCGCGGGGCACCGCGCAGTGGCGCAGACCAAGATGGCGATCCTGCACCGCGCAACCGTGGAGGGCGTGGCGTGCGACTTCACCTGCATCGGCCGTTTCTACGATTTCTTCGAGAAGCGGAGCGGCCGCTGGGGCCTGGTGCTGCGCCAGCCAATCTACGAGAAGGACCGCATCGATCCGGTCGATCCCGGGACGAAGCCGAAGCTCGACAAGACGCTGCTCGCCCGCTTCCCGGAAGGCTACCGCCACCTCGCCTATCTGCAGACCAAGCACGGCTATACGGTCAAGCCCGACATGCCGGGCCTCGCCGGCCCTGAACTCGAGGCGCTCTACCAACGCGGGGCGGCGTGGTTGGCCAACGGCATCGACCGCTGACTCACTTCCGTCACCCTGAGGTGCTCGCGACCCCGGACTTGATCCGGGGGAGCCTCGAAGGGCGACGGCCCAGGTGGGGCCGACATCCTTCGAGGGCCGCCCTCATCCTGAGCCGTCACCCTCATCCTTCGAGACGCCCGCTTCGCGGGCTCCTCAGGATGAGGGTGACGGTCGAAGGACGCGGCCGCCTCAGGATGACGGTCAACGTCAAGTGCCGGTTCACCCCTTCCCGCAGATCAGCCGCACGAACTTCTCGAATGCCGCCAGCTGCGCCTTGACCATGTCGATCGTGGGCTGGTCGGTCAACTCGAGCGTCTTCTCGTCGAATTTTTTTGCCGCGAAGTTGACGATCACCTCCGGCCGCCCGAACCAGATCACGTCGACAGAGATGAGCGACTGCCGCAGGTGATACTGCATGCGCGCCCCGCCGAGCAGCCCGCCCGCGGCCGACTGGACCGCCACCGGCTTGTTCGCAAAGGGCTGGTCCTTCATGCGCGAAACCCAGTCGATCGCGTTCTTGAGCGCGCCGGGGATCGACCAATTGTACTCCGGCGAGACGATGATGATGGCGTCGGCGGAGCGGATCGCATCGGCAAACGCCGTCACCCCGGCGGGAAAGCCGGTCGAATTCTGGATATCGAAATTGTAGTGCGGAAAATCGTCGAACGGCGGCGCCGGCCGGAATGCCATCGAGCCCGGCGCCAGCTTCGGCAGCATGCGGGCGAGCGCCGCGTTGTACGATCCCTTGCGCAGCGATCCGCAGATCACCAGCATATCGAGCTTGTCTGAGTTCGCCAAAATCAACCCCCCCTTGCGACGGCGCCATGCACACGGCGCCGGATTGACCACGGATCGGCCTAATTCCGCAAGAAGGGCGAAGCTATGACATCGAGCCAGCGTCTGTCGTCATTGCCGTCCCCGGACTTGATCCGGGGATCGGACCCGGCAATCTCGATCAAGTGGGCACGGCATTGCCAATCTAAGCGAGATCACCGGGACTGATCCCCGGATCAAGTCCGGGGACGGTGATGACGACGAAGCAATCCTCCGGATTACGTATCAGCTCTTCGGGCCCACGTGCGCGATGAATTTCGCGAATGCCGCGAGCTGCTGCTTGATCAAATCGCGGGTCGCCTCGTCTTTCAGCTCGCCCGTCTTCTCGTCCACCCGCGAGGCCGCGTTGCCGACGAAGATTTCCGGCTTGTTCAACGTCAGCGCATCGAGAAAGCACAGCATCTTGCGCAGGTCGTACTGAACCCGCGCGCCGCCGACCGGTCCGGGCGAAGCGGACTGGATGGCGATCGGCTTGCCGGCGAACGGCTGGTTCTGCAGGCGCGACACCCAGTCGAGCGCGTTCTTCAAGCCGCCCGGCAGGGAGAAATTGTACTCGGGCGTGTTGAAGATGACGCCGTCGGCGGCACGGATCGCATCCGCGAGCGTGGTGACCGGCGCCGGGAAGCCGGTCGAATTCTGGACGTCCGCGTTGTAGAGCGGGAATCCGGCAAACGACGGCGCCTCCTTGATCGACATGCCGGCGGGCGCGAGCGCAGGCAGGGCATTCATCACGATCCGGTTGAACGAGCCTTTGCGCAGGCTGCCGCAAATGCTGACGACGTTGAGCTGCTTGTCGGCCATGATCGCTCCTCACGATTCCGATGTGTGGATAAACTGCGCGCTCACTTCAAATTTGCGACCGATGGACAAGTGGGCCGCTCGCTCGGCGCACTCCCTCCCCCCTTGTGGGGGAGGGTTGGGGTGGGGGGTTCAAGCGTGACTCAAGCATGACCGACCCCCCTCCCTGTCCCTCCCCCACAAGGGGGGAGGGAACGCAGCGGCATCGCATCGCTTCTCGCTCCACTCTCAGGGTCGCTCACCCCGCCTTCTCGTCCTCGATCGGGTTGCGCAGCACGCCGATGCCCTCGATCTCGACCTCGCAGGTATCGCCGTGCCGCATCCATACCGGCGGGTTGCGCGCACCGCCGACGCCGGACGGCGTGCCGGTGACGATGATGTCGCCCGGTTCGAGCGTCATGCCCTGGGTGATGTAGGCGAGCGTCTCGGCCACCGGGAACATCATGTTGTCGGTATTGTCCGACTGCATCACGCTGCCGTTGAGCCGGGTCTGAATTTTCAGCCCCTTGCCGCCGGGCGGCACGTCGTCGGCCGTCACCATCCATGGACCGAACGCGCCGGTGCGGTCGAAATTCTTGCCCATGTCCCATTGCGTGGTGCGGCGCTGGAATTCGCGGATCGAGCCCTCGTTGAAGCAGGAATACCCGGCGATGCACTCGTACGCATTCTCGCGCTTGAGGTGCTTGGCGCGGCGGCCGATGACGACGACCATCTCGGCCTCGTAATCGAGCGAGTCGGACGCGAGCGGCCGGACGATCGGGCTCCCATGCGGGGTGAGCGAGGTGCGGCAGCGCATGAACACGCTCGGAAACTTCGGCACGTTGTCGGCGTAGCGCCCTTCCTTCACGTGCTCCATGTAATTGAGGCCGAGGCAGACGATCTTCGGCGGATTGGCCACGGGGAGGGCGTATTTCAGCCCCTTGAGCGGCTTGCGTGCACCGGCGGGAGCGCGCTTGGCGAGCTCCGCCAGGGGTTTGAGATCGCCGTCGTGCCGCGCCAGCCATTCGGTGAGGTCGCTCGGCGCTTTGTCATCGGCCGCCTTGAGGTCGATCACCTGGTCGCCCTCGACCACGCCGAGCCGCAATTCGCCGTTGCTCTCGAAACCGACGATTTTCATGACGCATCGCTCCCTACTCGGCGTAGACGCCTGCCTTCCTGATGATCGGTCCCCACTTGTCGATTTCCGCCTTGAGGTGCGCGCGCAATGCCTCGGGCTGCGCCCGGTCCGGTCCGGCGGTTTCGGCGCCGGCTGCCGCAAAGCGGTTTTTCACCTCCGGATCCTGCAGCGCCTCGCGCAGCGCCGCCGCCAGCTTGTCGATCACCGGCTTCGGCGTGCCCTTGGGGGCATACATGGCAAACCAGACGGTGATTTCGAAGCCCGGCAGGCCCGCCTCGGCGGCGGTCGGCAGATCCGGAAGCACCGCAAGCCGCGTTCTGGTGGTCGCCGCGAAGGCCTTGAGCATGCCGGCCTTGACCGGCTGGAAAACGTTGAGCGTCTGGTCGCACATGAAATCGAACTGGCCGCCGATCAGGTCGTTCAGCGCCGGCCCCGTGCCCTTGTAGGGAACGTTCGTGACCGTCGTCTCGATCGCGCTGAAGAACAACAGGCCGCACAGGTGCGACGCCGAGCCGATGCCGGCGTGTCCGTAGGTCACATTTTCGTTCCTCGCCTTCACATGCGCGACGAAATCCTTGAAGTTGCCGGCCGGGAAATCCTTCTTGGCCACGAACGCCATCGGCGACTCGGCGATCATGCCGATCGGCTCGAAATCGCCGACCGCGTCATAGCGGAGGTTGCGATAGAGCGCCGTATTGGCGGCATGGCCCAAGTGCATCACCAGCAGCGAGTGGCCGTCGGGCGCGGCGGCGGCGACCTTGGCGGTGCCGATGGTGCCACCGGCGCCGGCGGTGTTCTCGACCAGGAATTGCCGGCCGAACACCTTGCTCATGCCCTGGCCGATGGTCCGGGTGATCGTGTCGCCGGGCCCGCCCGCCGCATAGGGCATCATCAACGTCACGGGCTTGGACGGAAATTCCTGAGCGGCCGCACCCGTCGCGATGACGCAGACCATGCAGGCGATGGCAACGATGATCCCGACCATTCGACGTCCCCCCGGTTCATTCGACCGCGTATGTGCGCAAATTGCGCGTAAGCCGCGGTCGACCATGATCGCCATCCCAGTATAGTCGGTCGGAGCGGTCAACCGTCGAGCACTCTTTGACCAGATATTGGTCGGCCGGCGCCGGCGAGGAGTTGACGATGCCCGAATACCTTTCGCCCGGCGTATACGTCGAAGAATTTGACGCCGCGCATCATCCGATCGAAGGCGTTACGACCAGCACCGCGGCATTCCTGGGCGAAACCGAACGCGGCCCGGTCCGTCCGCAGCTTGTGACGAGCCACGCCGATTACACCCGATGGTTCGGCGGGACGTTCGCGCAAGGCAAGTACATGCCGCACGCGGTGCGCGGGTTCTTCGACAATGGGGGCCGCCAGCTCTATGTCTGCCGCATTACCGGCAAGACCGCGACCGCGGCCTTCCATGATTTCGGAAGTTTGCGCGTCGCCGCCACCGGCCCCGGTGCTTGGGGCAAGCGAGTCTTCGTTCAGCTTCTCCCCAGCACGCTGCCGAACCCGGACAATGCCGGCTCCAAAATCCGCGTGGGCTTTCGCATTCAGGCGGCCTATTGGAGCACGTCGCCCGCCGGTTTTGCTCCGTTCAATCCGCTGAGCCCCGCGCATCGCAACAAGAAACCGCGGCCCGACGTCGTAGAGGATTTCGACAACCTGTCGCTGTTCGAGCGTTCGCCGAACCACTTCGCAAAACGCGTAAACGGTACCTCGACCCTGATCGGGCTCAGTATCAATGCCGCGGGTGAGCCGCTCAAAGTTCGATTGGGACGAGGGTTGGCGCTCGATTGCGAAGGAAACGAGGCAAATCCGCTCGATGCGGATTATGAGGGCGACGATCCGGACCCCGACAAGAGAACCGGACTGTCCGCGCTCGCACTCGGCACGTTTCGCGACGTCGCGCTGGTCTATGCACCGGGCGTGACCGCGCCGGGCTCAAAGTCCATCTTGGAGAGGATTATCGCGCACTGCGAACGAGGCGGGCGTCAGTTCGCCGTCGTGGATTGCGCGCCCAAGGCGCGGGACGTGACGAAGCTCGATCCGCGCAACGACATCACGCCAAGCTCTCATGCGGCTTTTTACTATCCGTGGATCGTAACCCCGGATCCGCGAACCGGCGCGAGGCAAACAGTTCCGCCCGGCGGCCATGTGCTCGGCATCTATGCCCGCGTAGACGCCGAGCACGGCGTGTTCAAGGCGCCGGCGAATGAACCTTTGCGCGGAGCCGTCGATCTCGAATTCCAAGTTGACGGGCGCGCGCTGGAGATCGCGATAGCGCGCGGCGTCAACGTCATTCGGCGTCTTAACGACCGAAGGGTGGTCATATGGGGCGCCGGGACATTGAGCACGGATTCGGAATGGAAGTACGTCAACGTGCGCCGGACCTTGATTTTCCTTGAAGCTTCCATCTACGAGGGCATCCGCTGGGCCGTGTTCGAGCCTAATGACGAGCGGCTATGGGTCAGAGTCAGTGAGGCAATCGGCGATTTTCTCACCACGCAATGGCAGAGCGGCGCGCTCATGGGCGCGACACCCGACAAGGCGTTCTTCGTCAGGTGCGACCGCACGACCATGACGCAGGACGATATCGACAACGGGCGCCTCATCTGCGTTATCGGTGTCGCGCCGGTGAAGCCCGCAGAGTTCGTCATCATTCGCATCGGCCAATGGGTCGGACAACATAACGACGATTGAAGGACCTCAACCATGCCGGACATCAAGATCATCAACCCCGACACGCTGGGCAAACCCTTGGGCCAGTACTCGCAGATGACGCGGGTGAGGGCTTCGGAATTCCTGTTCATCGCCGGCCAGGTCGCGACCGACAAGGACGGCAAGACCCCGGACGATTTCGACGCGCAGTGCGTACAGACCTTCGCCAACATCGAGGCGGCGCTCAAATCGGCCGGCGCCGGCTGGGGCAATGTGGTCGAGTTCACGACCTATCTGGTCCATTCGCAGGACATCCAGAAATTCATGAAGTTCCGCCTGCGCGAGTTTCCAAGAATGTTTCCCAACGGCGCCTACCCGCCGAACACGCTGCTGGTCATCGATCGGCTCGTGCACGAGGCGTTCTTGATCGAGGTGCAGACGACCGCCGCGCTGTAGGGTGGGCTGAGGCGCCTGACGGACCTTCCGGCTCGCCCGCTGCCGTGGCGCGCCGAAGCCCACCGACCTACGGCGCGGCCCATGGTGGGCACGGCGCGGGACGCGGTCATCATTTCGACCTTGAGCTGATGTGGCCGCGCCTTTCCCTCGCCGCTGTGGCGGCTCGCCCACCCTACGCGCGCCTACAATCTTGGTGCCGGGCGGGGTGAAAAGGGCTATCCTGTTGCAAGAAGTCGCGCGTCAGCAATGAGAACATGCGCCTCATCGGGGAGGACACCATGACGGACGAGACGCTTCCACGCCGCCGATTCCTGCTCGGCGCGGGCACCGCGGTTGCGGCGGGCCTCGCCTCACCCGCTCCGACGCCGGCCGAGGCTCAGGCGCCGGCGACGGCCGCGGCCCCTTCGGCACCGGAGCCGGAGCCGCTGCTGACGCTGACCGCGAGCGAGCACGCCTTCATCGTGGCGGCGGTCGACACCCTGATCCCGGCCGATGAGCTTTCCCCGTCGGGCAGCGAGTGCGGCGTGGCGACGTTCATCGATCGCCAGCTCGCCAGCGCCTGGGGCGGCGGCGCCAAGATGTATCGCAGCGGCCCGTTCCGCAAGGCAAAGCCCGAATACGGTTACCAGCTGCCGCTCACGCCGCGCGAGTTTTTCGCGGCCGGCATTGCGGCAACCAACGCGTGGGCGCGCAAGACCTACGGCAAGGAGTTCGACCGGCTCGCCCCCAAGGAGCGCGAAGCGGCCCTGAAGGCGCTGGAGCAGGGAAAGGCGGAATTCGCCGAGTTCAACAGCAAGCAGTTCTTCGAGGCGCTGCTCACCATCACCATGGAGGGCTTCTTTGCCGACCCCATCTACGGCGGCAACCGCAACAAGGTGTCGTGGCGGATGGTGGGCTTTCCCGGCCTGCCGGCGACCTACGCCAACCTGATCGAGCAATACCGCGGCCGGCGCTACGTGGTCGAGCCGCAGTCGATTGCCGACTTTTCGTGAGGAGGGCGCCATGGCGACGCGATTGAACGAAGTCGACGCGGTCATGGTCGGCATGGGCTGGACCGGCAGCATCATGGCGCGCGAATTGACCAAGGCGGGCCTGACCGTGATCGGGCTCGAGCGGGGCGAGGACCTCACGCCGCGCGAGCACTTCGCGCTGCCTGGCATTCGCGACGAGCTGCGCTACTACCAGCGCCTGGAGCTGATCCAGGATCCGGCCCTGGAGACCTTGACGTTCCGCCACCGCCCGTCGGAATCGGCGCTGCCCATGCGCCGCTTCGGCTCGTTCCTGCCGGGCAACAGCGTCGGCGGCGCCGCCAATCACTGGGGCGGAATCACGTGGCGCAACCTGCCGAGCGACCACGTGCTGCGCACGCACCTCGCCGCGCGATACGGCGCCAAGGCCATCCCCGAGGACATGACGATCCAGGACTGGGCGATGACCTATGACGAGCTCGAGCCCTATTACGACAAGTTCGACAAGCTGTGCGGCGTCGCCGGCAAGGCGGGCAACCTGCGCGGCCAGAAGATCGAGGGCGGCAACTTCTTCGAGGGACCGCGCAGCAACGAATATCCGACCCCGGCGCTGAAAATGGGCTTGGCCGCCACGATGTTTGCGACCGCCGCGAAGGAGCTCGGCTATCACCCGTTTCCGCGCCCGGCCTGCAATTCGAGCCAGCCCTACGTCAACAGCGAGGGCCTAACCCTCGGTGCCTGCCAATATTGCGGCTTCTGCGAGCGCACGGCCTGCGAAGCCAATGCGAAGGCGGGACCGCACGTGTGCGTTCTGCCGAAGCTGCGCGACGATCCCAAGTTTACCCTGCGTCCGCGCGCCTGGGTGAGCCGGCTGATCTACGACAAGGCGGCGCGCAGGGTGACCGGTGTCGTCTTCACCGACACCCGCACCGGCGAGGAATACGAGCAGCCGGCCGGATTGGTGGTGCTCTCGGCCTACGTCTTCAGCAACGTGTCGCTGTTGTTTCACTCAGGGATCGGCGAGCCCTACGACCCGGCGAGCGGCAAAGGCGCGGTGGGCAAGAACTATTGCTACCAGCTCTCCCGCATGGGCGTGACCATGTTCTTCGAGGACAAGTATTTCAATCCCTTCATGGGCGCGCCGGGCGCGCAAATGGTGATCGACGACGCCAACGCGGACAATTTTGACCACGGCGGGCTCGGGTTTGTCGGCGGCGCCATCATCCAGTGCGGTCATAGCGACGGTCGGCCGATCACCAACCGGCCGGTGCCGCCGGGCACGCCGCGCTGGGGCTCGGCGTGGAAAAAGGCGACCGCAAAGTGGTACCAGCACGCGGTCAACGTCAGCGTCGCGGGCTCGAACTACGCCAACCGCAACAACTATCTCGACCTCGATCCGACCTACCGGGATCAGCTCGGGCGGCCGCTCTTGCGCATGACCTATAATTTCGTCGAGAACGACTACAAGGTCGGCGAATACACCCTCGGCGTCGCGGTCAAGATCGCGCGGGCGATGAATCCGTCCATCATGGGCCAGCCGCGACTGCGCCGCGGCGATTACGACATCGTCCCCTACCAGTCGACCCACAACACCGGCGGCACCATCATGGGGACCGATCCGAAAGGGAGCGTCGTCAACCGCTATCTGCAATCCTGGGACGCCCACAATCTGTTCATCATGGGCGCCTCCACGTTCCCGCAGCAGGTCGCCTATAACCCGACCGGCCCCCTCGGCGCGCTCACCTACTGGGCCGCCGATGCGATCGCCACGCGTTACCTCAAGAATCCCGGTCCGCTGGTGCACGCATGACCAGCCGCGCAGCAATCATGCGTCTGATCGGCGCATCGGTCGTCGCATGGGTGATGGCGGCTGCGCCCGCCGCGGCGGCCGATGCCGAGCATGGCAAGGCGCTGTATCAAGCCTGCATCGCCTGCCACACCGAGAAGCCCGATGCGCTCGGACCGAGCCTCAAGGGCGTTTTCGGCCGCAAGGCCGCCGCGCTCGAGGACTTCCGCTACTCGAACCCGATGAAGCGGGCCGACCTCGTGTGGGACGAGGAGAACCTGCGCGCCTATATCGCCGACCCGCAGGCCAAGGTGAAGGGTAACCGCATGCCGTTCGGGGGCTTGCGCGAGCCCAAGGACATCGACGACGTGGTCGCGTATCTCAAGACCTACCAATGATCCGTCTTCCAAGTGATCACATCGGGTCGTCCCCGCGCATGCGGGGACCCATGCGCCGTATCCGCGAGGTCAGAAGCGATGCAGCGCCGCTGCGTTCCCTCCCCCCTTGTGGGGGAGGGACAGGGAGGGGGGCGGCAAATTCCCCTGTGAAGGATTCACGCTTGAACCCCCCACCCCAACCCTCCCCCACAAGGAGGGAGGGAGCGTGCCGAGCAAGCGGCACATTTATCCATCGCCCCTGGCCGACGATCCTGCTCGGCCTGGCGATTATGCTGGCCGCAATGGCTCAGGCGTCGGCGGGCGATGCCCGCGGGCCCGGGTACCGCGCGCCCGAGCGGGTACCGCTCGCGTTGCGCACATTGTCGAAGCGGTCGGCGGCAACCCTCGCCGGCGATCCCTGCTGGCGCGGCTGCACCGCCGAGTGCGGCTGGTATTTCCAGGGGTGCCTCCGGATGTATCGGCTCGACGGCTGCGTGGCGCACAACAATCAATGCGAGCTGTCCTGCCTCAAGCAATGCCGTCTGTTGGGCGGGCCGTTCGTGAGCTGGACGGATTGGTGACGAGGAATCACGGAGGACGTCGATGAGGATGCTCGCTCGGCTGATGGCGGTCGCTTGCTCCGCGCTGGCGCTGGCCGCTCCGGCATGGGCGCAGGCCTGGCCGACGAAAACGGTTCGGGTGATCGTGCCGTACGCTCCGGGGAGCGCGACCGACATCGTCCCGCGCACGGTGTTCGAGCAAGTGGCGGCCCAGGTGGGCCACACCATCCTCATCGACAACCGGCCGGGCGGGGGCACCACCGTCGGCACCAGCGCCGTGGCCAAGTCGGACCCGGACGGCCATACGATCCTCGATCAACTACGCGGCCGCCGGGATCGGGACGCCGCCCCATCTGACGATGGAGCGCTTCCGCCTCGCCGCGGGATTCGAGGGTCAGCTCGTTCCGTTCAAGGGCGCGCCGGAGGCGCTCACCGAAGTGATAACCGGCCGGGTCGACGTCTATTTCTGCCCGATTACGCCGGCCATGCCGTTGATCCGCGACGGCAAGCTCAAGGCGTTGGCGGTGAGCAGCTTCAAACGCGCCTCCGCTTTGCCGGAGGTGCCGACGACCGTCGAGGCGGGCTATCCCAATTCCGATTTCGACTTCTGGATCGGAACGTTCGTGCCGAAACAGACCCCGCGCGACCTCGTCGGCAAGATTTACCAGGAAATCGCAAAGGTGCGGGACGATGCGGGCATGAAGGAGAAGCTCGCCAAGCTCGGCGTGGAGTCGATGGCCATGACGCCGGAGGACTTCGACGCGCAGGTGGCGAAAGAGGCTCCCATCGCGGTGGAGCTCGCCAAGGCGGTCGGGATTGCGGCGAAGTGATCGTTTCAGCCTTGCATTGTTGGGTCTCGTGAAGCACTCGACTCGACCTCCAGGCTCGGCAAATGCGTAGGTTGGGTCGAGCCCTTGCGAGACCCAACAATGACTTGAAAGGGCGATCATGTTCTTCGAAGGTTTCACCCGCACCGAGATTGCGACCAGCGGCGCCCGCATCGTCACGGTTTACGGCGGCAAGGGGCCACCCGTGCTGCTGATGCACGGCAACCCGTTCACCCATCTCAATTGGCACAAGGTGGCGCCGCGGCTCGCGCGCGAATTCACCGTCGTCGCCACGGATCTCCGCGGCTACGGCGATTCGGAAAAGCCGCCGGGCGGCGACGACCATTCCGGCTATTCGTTCCGCGCCATGGCGCAGGACCAGGTCGAGGTGATGGCGGCGCTCGGTTTCACCCGTTTCTACGCCGCCGGCCATGACCGCGGCGCGCGCGTGCTGCACCGCATGTGCCTCGACCATCCGGACGCGGTGGCGCGCGCCGCGATCCTCGACATCATCCCGCAGCACCATTTGCTCAACCACGTGACGCGCCAGTTCGGCACCTTTTCCTGGCACTGGTTCTTCATGATCCAGCCCTACGACTTTCCCGAGCGGCTGATGAGCGCCGATCCCGAATATTTCATCCGCCGGAAGCTCGCCAAGACCAAGCAGGGCCTGAGCTTCTTCGACGAGGCGGCGCTCGCCGAATATATCCGCTGCTTCAAGAATCCGGCGACCGTGCACGCCATGTGCGAGGACTATCGCGCGACCTTCGGGGTCGACCTCGACATGGACACTCGCCGATGGTGCGTAGGCGCCCTGGTAGTTCACCGCATCAGCGGGTACTCTCGGGCTCGCCACCGGAAGATATAGGCAGCCGCCGATGAACGACGTCACCTTCGAGACGGCACTCAGCACTCGCGTCGATGCGATGCTCGACGCCTGCACCCGGTGCGGCAAGTGCGTCGAGGCGTGCCCGAGCGTCGCGCCGGCCGGTCTCGCCGACGCCGATCCGGAAGACGTTATCACCGGCGTGCTCGACATCTTGCGCACCGGCGACGGTCCCGAAGCCTCGCGCAAGTGGGCGAGCTCCTGCATGCTGAGCGGCGCGTGCATCAAGGCCTGCGACTACGGCGTCAATCCGCGCTTCCTGCTGGCCATGACGCGGCTCGCCATGGTCAAGGCCAAGAACGGGCCGCCCGATCGGCGCCGCCAGGGGGTGCTGACCTTCCGCAACATGGGCCAGGACGTGAGCGTGCTCTCGCGCCTGCAGCTCGACGGCGCGGTGCTGGAGCGCCTCGGGCAAAAGTCGGCTTCCGTGGCGAAAGCCGACGAGCCGCCCGACTTCGTGTTCTACACCGGCTGCAACGTGCTCAAGACCCCGCACATCGCGCTGCTCGCCCTCGACATCATGGATGCGCTCGGCGTCACCTACCGGGTCATGGGCGGGCCGAGCCATTGCTGCGGC
>WNGA01011462.1_pt1 | contig 20517 bp, 22 predicted proteins | sample 5400061 | NCBI WGS metagenome assembly WNGA01 (sample SAMN13153366, study PRJNA577476) | soil metagenome | isolation source: 100 cm soil or saprolite under grassland replicate 2 | place: USA:California | collected 2016-06-15
TGACCGGTCCGTTGGAAAAGCACTAAACGTGCGGCGGTCGTCGTGCCGCCCTGTACCAAAATCGCCGGCCCCTGGCGCCGGTCGCACCGAATTTCGGACCTGAGAGCGTTGAGCCACCGATTCAGGTCGAGTGGTTCTTTAGGCACCGCCGGTCCAGGCGGCTCCGGTGCCCGTGCCGTTGCGCCTTAACCAGGAGGATCTGAGCGCCGAACGTCGGCGTCCGGCGTGTGCTGCCCAGGAGACAAAGACGTTGCGCACGGGAAGATTTCCGTGAAAACACTCCCTGGCGCTTCCCCTTGTCGGACGCCATGCAGCGGGACGCGGAAAGTGCCGGCGGTGTTTAGGCCAGCCTCGGACGCCGCCGTTCGAAGATGACCTTGATCGAACCCTCCGATCTACCCCTGAACGCGAGGACCAACAGCACTGGTCCTCGCCCCGGAAAGGCAGTCCTATCAAGACGATTCCGGCGTGCGCCGGATTGGCTTTCAAACGAATAGAGAGGACATCATGAGGGAGTTCACACGTAGACAGTTTCTGATGTACAGCACGGCCGCGGGCGCAGCCGGCGCGGCCGGGCTGTTGATGCCCTGGGCCGTGAAGTTTCCGAGTGCCAGGGCTGCCATGGGTGGCAGCCTGACCAGGTACATCGAGCCGCTGCCGGTGCCGGGCGCCGGGATCGTCGTAGCCAAGGCTCAGAGCGTCAAGAATGGTGTGACCAAATACGCGTTCACACAGACCCAGATCTCCAGGCAGCTGCACCCGCAGCTTCCGCCGACGCCTTTCTGGGCCTATGACGATGGGTCCGGGCTCGCCGGCCAGGCCGGCTCGTTCGGAATGGCGGTGGTCGCCCAGACCGGGTCACCCGTGGCGGTCGACTACACGAACCGCCTTCCGCAGACCTACCCGGCCTGGATCCCGGTCGACACCCGCCTGACTCCTCTCGGCAACCAGGTCCGCCTGATGACGCACCTGCACGGGGCGTTTGTCGCCGCGGACAGCGACGGCAATCCCGCGATCACGCCGAATGGGTTCGGGTTCGGCCAGACCCAGAGCGTCTACTATCCGAACCAGGGCCCGCAGAACGCGGCCACGCTGCTGTGGTTCCACGACCACGGCATGGGGACGACCCGCTTGAACGTCTTCGCGGGGCTCGCCGCGGCTTACCTGATCCGCGATCAGTACGACACAGGCGACGCGAGCAACGCCAACGGGCTGCCCTACGGGCCCTACGAGATCCCACTGGTCGTCCAGGACCGGCAGTTCAACGCGGACGGGACGTTCCGCTATCCGACCAGCGACATACCGGGCGTGACCTGGATCGGCGAGTACTTTGGCGACACGATGCTGGTCAACGGCAAGGTCTGGCCTTACCTGAACGTTCAGCCGCGCCTTTACCGGTTCCGCATCCTCAACGGTTGCAACGCCAGGATCATCAACCTCGACATCGCCGGCGCCCGGATGTGGCAGATCGGCGCCGAAGGCGGCATGTGGGATCAGCCGGTGCCGGTCTCACGGTTGGTGATGGCGCCCGCGGAGCGGGCGGACGTGCTCGTCGACTTCAGCCACGCGGCGGGCATGACCATCCAGTTGAAGAACACGAAGCCTCCAATCCCCGTCTCCAACCCGGCGCCTCCGCTGGCGCAGGTGATGGAGATTCGCGTGACCGCAACAACGCCGATGTCGCCCAATGTTCCGGACACACTCATCGGCGGCCGGAGGGCGATCCTCTCCGGGCCGACCAAGAAGCGCTTCATCACGCTCAACGAGGTGGGCGCCGAGACGGCCGGGTGGTTCCTCACTCTCAACGGCGCGCACTTCATGGACGACCCCCTGACCGAGACTCCACGCGTGGGAAGTGTGGAGGACTGGTACTACATCAACCTGACTGGGGACACGCACCCCATGCACACCCATCTGGTCACCTTCCAGGTGGTCGGACGCGTCCCGTTCGACGCCGACGCATACGCCGACGCAGTGGGCAGCGGCCCCGGCGGGGTCCCCGGTGGAGTCGACCCGTCGCCTTACGCGACGGGACCGATGATCCCAGCCGACTCGACCGAGCGGGGCTTCAAGGACACGGTCAAGGCAAACCCCGGCTACTTCACGATCATCAGGGCAAAGTTCGAGCTGCCCTCAGGCGTGCATGCGCCGCAGAGATATGTCCACCACTGCCACATCGTCGAGCACGAGGACAACGACATGATGCGGCCGTACGACATCGTCCGCTGAAAGCGGAAACCGCAAGCAGGGGCGTCGGCGTCATCGCCGCGCCCCATTTCGTTCGGCCTGGCGTCGCGTCTTGAACTGGACAGCCCGCAGGCTGCCGAGCGGCCTGTGCATCATGGCGGACAGGGCTTCGCGCAGTTGAGGATCAAGTTCAGGTGGACCAGGCAAAAAACCATCAGGTCTCTCACGGCATGTTTGCCAGCCCGGGATCGTGAGGCACAGCCGGCTCATCGCGCCTCCTCATCGGTGCGGCTGATTGTTCACGCTAGGAACCCGACTACAGCGAGCTGGCTCCGGAATGTGGCCTCCGGGGACCACTTGGTCGCACCCCATCGGCCCTCGACCCGCAGCTTACCCTCTGGGTACGGAAGCCTCCACCACACCACCCTCCGACTTCGCTGGCGCGATGGGGGTCCGACGCGTCTGAGTCAGGTGGACCCCGGCGGCGATCACCGCACCAACGAGCGGACCGACGATGTACAGCCAAAGATCGGACCACGAGGTAGCTCCGAAGATCGCGGCAGCGGCCGTCGCGGCGACGCCGACGGACGGGTTGAACGCGGCCCCCGAGATGGGACCAGCGGCAAAAGCGCCCGCGGCAACAGTGAAGCCGATCGCAAGCCCATAGAAAGAGTTGCCCTCGGTGGCTTTGGTCGCCGCCACGTTGAGCACTACCAGAACGAGCGCCGTGGTGAAGACGATCTCGACGGCCAGCGCCGAGGACCAATAGACACCGGTGCCCGGATGAATGCCGGGAGTGTGACCGGTGACAAGGTATCCGAACGTGAAGGCCAGGACGCCAGCGATCAACTGAGTGATCCAGTAGGCAACCATCGTGGGCGCGTCGATTACCCTCCGCAAGAAGAGGCCGAACGAGACTGCTGGATTGTAGTGAGCACCTGAGACGTGGCCACCCATGTACACCATGACCATCAGGGCGCTGCCGATGGCTAGGGGCGAGATCGGTCCGATCGGACCCGACACGGCAATCACGCTGATGAAGACGAACGTGCCAACCAGCTCAGTCATGAGCTTGGCAGGGAGCGTCATCTCGGTTTATGGTAGCCAGCTACGGACGCCGACATCACCGCCGGCTGACCTTCTTGTTGAGAGGCTCCGTGGTCCACGTTGTACATGAGCGTGCCGAGCTGATTGCATACGACGTCACTGCGTCACCCCGAGGCTGCCGTCGTCAACCAGGGCACCGCATCACTTGTCATGTGCCGTGAATGGAAGCCGAGTCGACCCGAGGTTATGGTGTAGGCGGCGTCGCCGAGGAGATTCGGCATTCTGTGACTGAACTGCCCTGGGTCTAGTGGAGCCTCCAAGAACCCGGGGCGATTCACGTCGGATGGTCGTTCGGCTTTTCGTGTTTGCCTACTACTGCCTCTCCAAGGTTCAAAAGAGCTTGGGCATTGGTGGCCGCGAGCCAGTCCCGATATCGCTCGGGCGCCCACCCCCGTTGCTGGACCAGCAGGTCGTAGACCGCCGGCGAGTTGGTGGCCCACAACATATCCCCGGCCTCGTCGATCGAGAGCCCCGGTCTGAGGGCCCCGCTAGCCGACAGGTGCTCGACGATCATCTTCATCCCCTCCAGTCGCTGCGCCTCCAGTTGGCTCCAGACCCGCGATAGCTCAGGGTCGGCAGCGCTCGCCTCGATCAGCACGCGATACAGGGGACCGGCCCGTGCGTGGATCCCCGGCTGGGTGGCGGCATGAAGTTCGAGCAACCGGCGGGGCTCCCGCTCATCGATCATCGCCTTGACGGCCGGTCGGTCCTCGATCGGAACCGTCGCCCGAGCAGCGCCGCCTGCGATTGCGGCTTCCACAACCGCCTTGAACAGAGCAGCCTTGCTGCCGAACACCCGGTAGATCGTCTCTACGGCCACGCCGGAAGCCCTGGCAATGGCGACGATCGATGTTCCCACGTAGCCCCGAGCCAGGAACAGCTCGAGCGCCGCGGCGACGATGTCCTGTCGGGTCCGGGATGCCTGGGCCCGTCGACGAGTGGAGTCGTAGCGCCGGCGGGACTTGACAGTGTCAGAATTCGGTGGAATACTCATGCCTCTAATACAGTATCGTTATCGCCAATCGTACCGGAAGGCGGGACAAGGAGGGCTCGATGGTCGCTGTGGTGGTGCGCGAGAACGGAGACGCAAAGCTGATCGAGGAAAGCGCAGATCACGTCGAGGCCAACGTCCTGCCGCGGGCGAGGCAGGCGCTGGGGATCGTGTCCGCTATCTGGACGAGCGACGGGGAGGGAGGCACGTTGAACGTGCTCGTATTCGACAGCGAGGAAGCGGCGCGAGCGGCGCTCGGCCCGATCAAGAACGCGCCCCGGCCCGCATTCCTCAGGTTCGAGGGCGCCCAGTTGCACAAGGTCCTGGCCCGCTTCTAACCTCGAGATGCCCTCCGCCGCGAGCGCGCATCGAGGGTTCATGTCACACACGCCAATGTCTTCCTGCAAGTGATGCGCGGCCGGGCCCGTAGTCCCCAAAGGAGGCGACTGCAGCCCGGTATCGGTCTCGATGTCGACCAGCGTGGCGTCTCTGTGACGAAGGCATCGAGGGTATTGACAAACATGGGGACATGGGCTATTAATTGGTCGGTCGACCGATTAATAATGGCAGTCAGGCAGCGAGATGCGATCGCGACTCGGGAGCGGATCCTACGTGCGGCGAGAGGCGTGCTTCGTCGCGATGGGGCTGCCCAACTCTCCACCAGGGCGGTGGCGAACGAGGCTGGCGTGCACCTGAGCCTGATCCACTACCACTTCGAATCGCGAGAGGGCTTGCTCCTGGGCGTGCTCGAAAGGATGAACCAGGAGCTCCTTGACCGGCAACAGGCCATGTACGCGAGAGCAGACATCAGCCTCGGCGAAAAGTGGCAGCAGGCCATCGCCTTTTACCGCGAAGACCTGGAGTCTGGCTACGTGCGAAGCCTCATGGAACTGGCCGGACACGGCTTCGCCAATCGGCGCCTTGGTGCAGCCGTCAGGGATCTGATGCGAGGTTGGCGGGACCTTCTGACAGAGGTCGCTGCTGAAGCCTTGCCACGCCTTGGTCTTACTCACGTGGCGCCGGCCGTGGTTGCGTCAGCCATCGTGACCTACTGGTACGGAATGGAGCTTCAGCACTGTCTCGAGGTGCCGGAAGACGAAGGGAGCTTATGGCTGACGGTGGAGACGCTCGGGCGCCTCATCGAGCGTCAGGAAAATGGTGGGAGGCGAATTCGGCCAGTCAAGAAACTGGCCAGGAGGAAGAGACATGGCAACCGTGACCGTCCGTAACGGCATCAACGTGGATCAATTGGTGGGAACGATCGGAGCCATCCAGAAGGAGCCGGGGCTTGCGGAAATGACCTTCAAGTCGAATACAACGTGGCAGAAGGGCACGAACTCAATCACCGAGATCGGTCCATTCATGCACGCGGGGAAACAAGATGACTCGCGCCACGCAAGCCAGTTCAAGCTCCAGGGCGATGAGCCTCCTGTGCTCCTCGGCAGCAACATGGGGCCCAACGCAGTCGAGCTTTGCCTCGCCGCACTTGGCTCGTGCTACGCGGTCGGATACGTGGCCAACGCCGCCGCCAAGGGCATCGAAATCGACAAGCTTTCTTTCGAGGTTGAGGGCGACATCGACCTCCACGCCTTTCTCGGGTTGGGCAAGGGCCGGCCAGGATTCACAGCGATCCGGGTCAAGAGCCGAGTGAAGGCTCGCAACGCCAGCCGAGAGGATCTCGAATCACTTTGCCAGTACGTTCAAGACACTTCCCCAGTCCGCGACATACTGGCCAACACAGTGCCGGTCAAGACCGAACTCGAGGTCGACTAGAGAGCTGAGAGCGAGACAGCCCGACCAGAAGGGATACGTCGAGCGAGCCGGCGTCAGGGTCTATTACGAGACCTTTGGCGCCGGCGCCCCGGCGGTGCTGCTGCTGCCGACCTGGTCGATCATGCATTCCCGGCACTGGAAGGCCCAAATCCACACTCTCGCTCGATACAACCAGGTCATTACCTTCGATCCGCGCGGCAATGGTTTGTCCGATCGGCCGGCCGAGCCGGCCGCCTACGCAGATCGGGAATTCGTCGCCGATGCGCTGGGGGTGCTGGACGCGGTGGGAGTCAAGCAGGCGATCGTGGTCGGCTTCTCGACAGGCTGCTTCCAGGCCCTCCTGCTCGCGGGGGATCACCCTCAGCGCACTTTGGGTGCCGTATTCATAGGCAACAGCATGCCCATTGCGCCACCGCACGCGGAGCGGGCGAAGTGGGTGCGCCGATTCGACGAGCTGGTCGACAGCGAGGACGGCTGGGCGAAAATGAATCGCCATCACTGGCTGCGCAACTACCCCGATTTCGTCGCTTTTTTCATGGCGCAGATCTTTCCCGAGCCCCACTCCACCAAGCAGATCGAGGACACCATCGGTTGGGCCCTGGAAACGACGCCCGAGGTGCTGATCGCGACGATGGAGGCACCCAGCCTGACTGAGGAGGAGATACTCGGCGTCGCCTCTCGAGTCAGCTGCCCGGTTCTTGTCGTTCACGGCAGCCACGACCTGCTGAGCCCGGTTCAACGGGCAGGTGTGCTTGCCCACGCGACCGGCGGAACGTGCGTTGTCCTGGAAGGGAGTGGGCATGCACCCCACGCCCGAGATCCCGTGAAGGTCAACCTGCTGCTGCGCGAGTTCATCGATTCCATACACAAGCCCATGCGGTCGCAGACCTGGAGCCGGGGTCGCAGCCGAGCTAAGCGAGCTCTGTATGTCTCTTCTCCAATCGGACTCGGCCATGCTCGTCGCGATATCGCAATCGCGACGGAGTTGCGCAAGCTCATCCCGGGACTGGAAATCGACTGGCTTGCGCAGCATCCAGTGACTGAGCTGCTGAAAGCGCACGGCGAGCGCATCCATCCTGCCAGCGGCCAACTTGCCAGCGAGACGCGTCACATTGAGGAGGAATCTCGCCCTCACGAGCTGCACTGCTTTCAGGCCTGGCGCCGCATGGACGAGATCCTGATCTCCAACTTCATGGTCTTTCATGAGGTTGCCTGCGAGGGCAATTACGACCTCTGGATCGGCGACGAGGCCTGGGAGGTCGACTATTACCTGCACGAGAATCCAGAGCTCAAACAGGCTGCTTACGCGTGGCTCACGGACTTCGTCGGCTGGCTTCCAATGCCAGAAGGCGGCGCCGAGGAAGCACGGCTGACCACTGACTACAACGCAGAGATGATCGAGCACATCGAGCGCTTCCCCCGCATCCGTGATCGAGCGATCTTCATCGGTGATCCCGCCGACATCGTTCCTGATGGGTTCGGCCCGAACCTTCCGCGGATCCGCAAATGGGTCGAGGCGCATTACGACTTCTCCGGATACGTGACCGGCTTCGATCCCACGTCGCTCGGGAGCCGGGACGACCTTCGCGCCGAGCTTGGCTATGGCGTCAACGAGACGGTCTGCATCGTCACCGTCGGTGGCTCAAGCGTCGGCAGCAGCCTGATCAAGCGCGTGGCCGATGCCTATCCGTTGGCGAAGAGCAAGGTACCCGGTCTACGGATGATTGTGGTGGCCGGACCCCGCATCGACCCTTCTGTGGTGAGCCTCCAGGATGGCCTGGAGGTCAGGACGTTCGTGCCGGACCTCCACCGTCACCTCGCCGCATGCGATATCGCGCTCGTGCAGGGCGGCTTGACCACCACGATGGAGTTGACGGCGAGCCGCCGACCGTTCATCTACTTTCCGCTGCGGCTTCATTTCGAACAGAACTTCCATGTCCGGCATCGACTGAACCGGTACCGAGCCGGCAGGTGCATGGACTACGAGGGCGCGACTCCAGAGAGGATCGCGGACGCCATCGGCGAGGAGTTGAATCAAGCTGTGGGCTATGCAGCCGTCAAAACCGAAGGCGCGCACCGAGCCGCCGCCCTGATCGCAGAGCTGTTGTGATGGTTGTGACCGGGAGTTGCGGACCGGGCGTGTAAGCGTCATCCCCATAAACCCGCTTGGCAGATAAGCGGCGAGGACTCCCAAGGTCTCTCCTCACGATGCGCGGTCGGCGGTCAGGGAAGCTTCGCTTGCGTATCCGCGTCGATGACACGCTCGAGCGTATATCGCGGAAGCTCGACGCCATCAACTCTTCGAGCTGCGACCGACCGACGCAGAAGACGGAGCCTCGCCTGACGGCTGAGGACTACGTCGAATTGACGTTTGAGATCGGATCGCAAACCTGCCGGTGCAGTTCGATGAGGCCCGTTGTGGTTTCCGGGTCTCGCCGGCCCCAGCCACACTCTGTTGACACACCGAAGTTGGGCGTGACCTTCTGCGCGGCGACAATCCGGCGCTGCGTGCCGTCGCGACCATCGGTGAAGTGAACCAGGCCGAGGTAGAGCTCCGTGCCTTGTGGGACCTTAAGACGAGCCATCGGAGCAAAGTACTTGTCGGTCGCCGCCCGGGGCACTGGCAAATGGAGGAAGTCAATGCGCCGCGACGTCCGTTCGAACAAGGCGTTGGCGAGCTCTGTCACGCCAGTGGCATCACCTGGCGGTCCCGCAACTCGATAACTCACCTCGCGCAGAAACTTTGACACCACCGAGCGCACCAGCCGGCTCCGCGGGCGACCACCAAGGCCGAGAATGAGGTTGCCCGTGTGTTCGTAGTCTCCATGGCACAGGTGATAGCCGAGCTGGACGCCATCAGGAACGGAAGCCCCGAGACGGAGCAGGCGATCGAGGATGCCTCCGCGTTCATCCTGGAACCAAGGCTGGACGAGGAACGAAGGTAGATTTCCACACCAGACACGCACCTCCCAAGGCGTATCCCATTGAACGGCGAGGTCTGAGCTCGGAATCGCCTGAACAATCGATTTGACCTCCGCCATCATCGCGGCCTCGTACGCACTCTCAATGTCAGGAATGTCTGCCTTGCTCACAACCATCGCGAGGCAGTTCACCGGGGTCGGGAGGCTCACCTGGAAACGCATCCCTGGGCGAATCAGCCCCCCTGACCTGAGCCGGACAAACACCTCGTAAGACTCGACTGCTGCGGTCGCGAAACCAAGATCGTCGAAGTGGATGGACGCGCGATCGACCCCTTGCCGCAATCGGCGCGGCCTCACAACCTCCATCAGCCGCCGGCCAGGAACTTCCTCGAAACTCGGATGGCGCGCAAATGTCGCCACCTGCCAGCCGGCGAATAGGGACCGTTCGCCGGTCTCACCGTCGGGGATTCGCCGTAGCCGGTCACCAAGCCTCACGCCAACGGTGCGAAAGACAGTCTCGGCCGTGTCCAGCGGAACGCTCCCCACGAGGTGGGCTCCCTGAGGCGCTCGGCTGAGTTCAGTCATCTTCAGCTTCCTTTGATATTGACGGCCTCGGCTTGAACAGCTTGGCACACGCCCCATGTCCTGGTTGAAGGACAACTTCGCTCGAATCCAAACCCGCCGCAGCCTCGCGACTCAGACCGACAACACGAGAATTGGTGACGACGAATCGGCGCTGCCTTGTGGCGCGCGACCCTGACTCCGAGAGGCGACTGCCCTATCTCGTCTGCCTCCCAACTCCTCACAGCAGGTCCGCGAGGTTCCTGTAGCTGATCGCGAGGCTCTCGAGCGAATCGTGCTCGGTCTCGTCCTGCTCGACGATCAACCATTCCACGCCAGGTTTCGCGGGACGCACTCAGGATTTCCGGCCAGTCGAGATTGCCGTTGCCGACCTCGGTCTGCACCGCGCGACCGTCCACGACGGTCATGTCTTTGAGATGTACGAGGGGGACTCGACCCTTGAGCTTCTCAACCAGGTCGCCGGGCTCGCGCCTGCGGCCTGCAGCCAGTAGGTGTCGAGCTCCGCCCGAAGTGTGTCGCCTGGCGCCGACTCGAAGAGGATCTCGAGTCCCGTCTTGCCGTCCCTTCGCTCGAGCTCGAAGTTGTGGTTGTGATATGCGAGCCCATGAGTCGAGAGCTGCCTACCGATCTCGGCGGCCTCCTGCGCGAAGCGTCTGAATCCGGCGGCGGAGTGATACTGCTGCGGCACGCTCGGGACGACCACGTACCTGCATCCCCAGGCGCGGCAGCGGCCGGCCACCGCGGACAAGTCCTCGGTTAGGCGTTCCAGCGACTCGTGCGCGGGCGCATGCCTTGAGGCCTGCGCGAGTCAGCTCCTCGCCGAAGTGGTCGGCGGCGTCGGGACCGAGGCTCGCAACTTCGACTCCCTCATAGCCGATTTCGCGCAGCCGGCACGGTCCCGAACCCTACGTACCTCGTGTCCTCCCGTGTCCCGCCGGTTCCTCCAGGGTCCTCCTGTACTCAATATCGCTGAGCGTCGGGTCCTCTCGTGTCCTTCCATTTCCTCCCGGTTCCGCGAATGCGTGACACATCTGTGACGCCAAGGCGCGGCTGAAGCCACACGGCTCAGCGTGGTTAGCGGGATTGGACTACTCCGGTGTGAAAGGACCGAACTGCTCAATGAGCTCGCGCGCAGCCCGACGGATTTCCTCGGCACGCTCGGCAGCATTGTCCTTCGGGGGAAGCCCGGCAGCACGTCGCTGTTCCGGTTCACCGACAAGGGGCCAAAACCCACCCATCTCATCGACCACATCTATCTCATTGAGGAAGTCATAGCAATCACCAGATCCAAGCTGCGCAATCTGGCGTCCGCCTTCGAATGGGTCGACCTCTTCGATCAAGATCCGGTTGGCGAGGCGTATTGCTCTTTCGACAACCCCTTCGCAGGGCGTTCCCTTAATGCGGGCCATCGCATCCGCGCTTGTGAGATGCCAGGGTCTAAGCTGCCTCGCCTCCGACGGACAAGAATAAGTTTCTCGATGCTTCGCCTGGGCAAACGGGCCCGCGCCCTTTTCATCAGGCTCGCGTGATGCGGGTCCGTCATGGAGTTGGATGAAGCCGAAACCGTCGACCTTCGGGTCCCCGCAACGCGTGGAAATGCCGGCGATCAAGGGTCAGGACGTCCAGAACTCGGTGACGTTCGGCAAGTACGACTACCGAGGCATCAGCCAGGCCGATTGCGAGCTCCCGATAGCGCCTGATGATCACAGTTGCTGAGGCCACATCGCCTGACGTGAAAGGTTCTAGCTGGTAGGCACCTCTACCAACTTCGTCAAGCAGAGCGCGCTGTGCCTTCGCGCTCACTCTGGCCGCGAGCAGGTAGTCGAGTTCAGCCAGGACGAAGGGCGACAAGAGTAGCGGCCCACCGGCTTCGTGCAGCGCAGCCGCCGCGTCAGCGTGCTGGTTCTGACTGCTGTCAATGGCAGTCAGCAACCCGCTGGTGTCGAGAAGAATCACTCCTCGCCGAAGCCGTCCAGCAGCCTGTCGACGTTCTCCGCGAGATCAGGTTCTCGCGGATCAGGTCTGCCTCGGTCCGGCCCTCTTCCTGAGCGGCTCTGGCGAGGCTGCTCTTGAGGTCTTCCGGCAAGTAGATGGTCGTCCGTCTCACGCCATACATTGTGCCATACGCTTGGAAATGTGTGACACGAGTCCCTTCCCACCTCAGGTGAATGGTCAAACGAGGTCCTTATCAGACATTTTTGGACCCGCCCTCTGCACCGGCAGCCTGCGGACGAAGCAGGCACGACCGCCGGCGTGTTTCCGGTCTTGAGCGGGAATTCGACTCCGGTCGTCCGTGCTTGGTCGAACGGCGTGGGTCGCGATGTGAGCCGGCAACACAGAGCGGGGCGCCTGGTGGCACGGCCCGGCTTGCCTCAACAAGCCGATCCCGGAATGCGCCGGGAGAGCGCTCGGCCGATCCCCGTTCCCAGACGCCCTTGCAACGAAAATATCACGCCTTTCGGCTGCTGCCAAGACGGGCAACATGCGACGACCCGCGCACTACGTCAGGCGACGAGCAGCTTCCCCTCCAGGACGGCCTGGTATGCGGCCTCGTAGCCAGACGTCATGGTCTCGGTCGAGAAGCGCTCCAGCGCTCCTGCTCGACAGACCGACCGATCGAGTCGTGCCACCTCGTGGCAGGCGCGGACCAGCGCCTCCTGGCCGGCGCAGAGAAAGCCGTCCACGCCCGGGCGGACGATCTCCGGGAGGGAGCCGCGAGGCGTGCTGATCACCGGCGTCCCGCACGCCAGCGCTTCGATGAAGCTGAGGCCGAAGGGCTCGTCCCAGTTCACGGGCATCAGGAGAGCCAGCGCCCGACCAAGCAGCTCGTTCTTGCCCGCGTCGTCGAGCTCGCCCACCCACTCGACTAGCGGATGCTCGAGCAGGGGGCGGACCTCGCAATCGAAGTACTCCTGGTCGATCGGGTCGACGCGGGCTGCGATCTTCAACGGCACGCCGGCCCGGATGGCGACGCTAATCGCCGTCACCGGGTCCTTCTCGGGCGCAATCCGGCCGAGAAAGACCAGATATCCTCCGCCGCCCTCGCCGAGTGTGTAAGTCGATGCAAGATCGAGGCCGTTGTGCACGGTGGCGATCCAATTCAGGTCGACGTCGGCGACCGGCCGCCGCTGCGCGTCTGATATTGAGATGAGCGGCCACTGGCCCATCGTCGCGAGCAGGGTGCGAAGCTCCGGCAGGTCGAGCCGGCCATGCATGGTCGTGATCACCGGTGCTCGGAGGCGCTCGCCAGCCAGCCAGGGCAGGTAGTCGAGGTGGGAATGGACCACATCGAATTCAGCCGATCGCTGCACCAGCTCTTCGGCCTGGAGCACACGGTAGGCGAGCGGGTCTGAGACTCCCATCTCCCACAATGGCGCCGGCGACGTCGCGTGCAGGTCCGCCGACGTCTGGGTTCCGCCGGCCGCAAAGAGCGTGATCTCGTGCCCGCGCGCGACGAGAGCTTCCGTCAGCGCGTGGACGACTCGCTCGGTGCCGCCGTAGCGCTCAGGCGGGATCCGCACGAACAGCGGAGCAACCTGCGCGATCCTCATCGTCTTCTCCCATGCGATGTTTGCACCGCTGGCTGGAGTCGGGCCATCGACCGGTCCGGCCAGCCCGCGCCGAAGTCATCCCTCAGCTAAGCTGCGGCTTGGCCTGGCGCCACCTGCCGAACACGTGTACTGGTCAGCGCTGAAGCAACTCGCAGCAAGACCAGCACCGCCATGGCGATCCATGTCCCGGGCTCAGGCAGTGACACCCGCAAAGCCTGGTCGAGCGAGATCGCGCCCGGTCCGGTTAGGGACCCCGATGAACTCGGCCAGGGCGGCGCCGACCCCCCAGGCGCCCGCCGGCCTGATATGCATCTGGGCGAGCCAGCCACGAAAGCCGGAGATCCTGGGCCTCCGAACCAGCCGAACAGCTCCTCTGCGCCGTGACCGGCCACCATCAGGCCGACGACGACCCTCAGAACCAACAGGCCGATGCTGACCATCGGCGATCACCTCCATTGCGTTATTGGCTCGGAATTACCCCGCCCATAGGCCGGTCAAAACATGGCCCGGGAAACCATGTTTAGCCGGTCGCGTCGACGTGGTACGGCAGCGGTGGAAGCGATTCGCACGCCTGGGACGCGCATGGGTCCGTGCGCCGGGATCGTCCATTGATATTCCTGCGTGTGTTGAAGCTGCATCAGACGTCGAAGAGATCTGGGCCCGCCAGCCGCTTGGGTCCTTCCGTTCGAGACCGTGACGCGTCACAGCCTTGACCACCGGGCCGACCTGCTCGACAGCTGCGTCGAATGGAACCGCCCAGCCGGCGGCCTGCAGCCGATTTCCACCCTTCGAATGCACCTCGAACTCCAGGAAGGCGAGCCCGTCGGAATCGCTCCGATACAGCAGCTCTTCAAGCCAGCGCACGAGCAGTTCCGTGCGGCTGTCAGCTTCCAGCTCGACATCAGTTCGCACTGTGCGCGCTGCTTCCGAAGTCGGCCGGAGGAAGCCCGCGAACATGCCAGCTGCGGCGCGGGCCAGACAGAGGTCGAATGTCGGCGCGGTCACCGAGATGCCTGTGTCCGCCGTGTGCGCGAGGCGTCTCACGCCATCGGGTTCGCCCTCGGTAGGAACCCGAGCACGCTCTTCGTCTTGCGCATGGCGGCCGCCGTCTGCAGCGGACGTAGCGGCCATGACATGACCTCGCTAAAAGAGGGGCTTCCGTTTTATGAAAACGCCCGACGCTCGAACGGCACTCTCGGCGGATGGCCTATGCCGCTGATGCTTCTCGCCTCCGGCACCATGCAGCGAAACACGGCGTCGGTAAAGCTGTCAATCCTGCGAGAGGGCGAGGCCACGGAGCGGCTTCCGTGGACGACGAGGCCGGGGTACGTACCTTCGGCCTCTCCTCCCTCTCCCGTGTCACCGCGTGTCACGCGTTACATCGCGGACACATTTAAGATGGCCGCGCGATGCCAACCGTCCATGAGTGTGCGGGTAACAGATTGCGGTCCTCGTTCAGAAGTCATCCCTTGCTGTTCCTGTAGTCGAATGAAGTGCGGCGCCAGCCCCCTATAGCGCAGGCGACTCGACGGGGGCAGGCACGGCCACCCAGCCCGACGGGCGGAGCAGCCCGCGAAGCCAGGAGGATGCGACAGCGTAGATGGCCATCACGATGAGGAAGACAATTCCGAGCGTAATCATCAGCGGCCGCGGTTCGCTGATGTCAGCAAGGCCGCCCATCCCCCATCCGACAAGCGCCATTGGGGTCAACGTGATCATCTGGTAAAGGCTCGTCGCCCGGCCGCGGAACTCATCTGCGACTGAAGATTGGATGATTGCCAGTGTCAAGGTCATGAACATCGCCTGCGAGCTGCCAACGACGAAGCCAAGGATGAGTGCATAGGTGACACTGGTCGTTGCTCCGAGCAGCGAGAGGGCGACCCCACTAAATACAAGCGCGTAGACGAACCAGAACGGCTGAAACCGCGGATCGGCGAACTGGGCAAGCCCCAGGCTGCCAATAACCGCGCCGAGACCGATCGAGGTGAGCAGGGCTCCGTAAGTCGACGGTCCCGCGTTGAGGTCCGCGACCACGAACATCGGCAGCATGCCGAGGTAGGACATTGTCAACGTGCAGTGAAGCGTCACTGCCCAAACCGCGACCCATGCCGCACCGCGCGAGCGCAGATGGCGATAGGCGACCAGTAGCCCGAAGCCGGTGTCTTGGCGGCGGCCGCCTCCACGCACCTCGCCGATCGGCAGGCACAGCGCTGCCGATGCGAGGTAGAGGAAGCAGCAAAAGCCCCAGGCCACGGCCGCGCCGCGGGCGGCCAAAATCGGAGTCGCAAGCAGAGGGCCAACGAACTGCGCACCCTGGATGCTCACCTGTGTCAGAGAGGTCGCATTCAAGAGCTCATCAGCCGGGACCAGGCTGGGGGTCAGGGTCGCCCGCACCGTCATCTGGGCAACAAACGAGAGACCAAAGAGCAGAGCCAGGACCATCCACACCGCCAGCAAATCTGCGTGCGCCCACGTGAGGACCGCGAAGAGACCTGTCACTGCGGCTGAAATCAGACTCGAGGCTACATTCAGGGCGCGTCGATCCATCCGGTCGGCGAGGGCGCCCGAAAAGGGAGCGAGGACGATCACGGGCCCCTGGGTGAGAAAAAGTCCCACGCCGACCCAGAACGACGATTGCGTCATCTGTAGCAGTTGGACGCTGAGGATGAGTACCAGGGTCCAGCGACCGGCAGAGCCGGCAAGGTTGCTAAACCAGAGCCAGCGAAAGCGCGGGTAGCGAAACGACCTCAGCAAGCTGTTGGATGGTCGCTTTCGCGGCACCGCAAAGGTTTTTGTCGACGGAATTGGCTGAATGCCGGCTCAGTCACGAAGCGCCTTTCGTGGAGGAGAGTAGGCGATGTCCATCACTCACAACCTCGCCGCCTCATCCGCTCGTCATTCCACGCATCATCGCGGGGATGCCGTACCGGACGAAACTACTGATCTTCTGAGCGCGTTAGCGAATCGCCTGCGTCACTGCGGATCGCTTGACGGAGCGGCGTGCGATAGGCGGAATACGATCGGATTCTCGAAGGTGTGCTAAACGCGTGCTACACCAGTGCAGCGGCATTGCCACGATAACTCCGCTTACAGGCGGGGCCTTTGAATTCTGGAATTGGTCGGGGGCCCGGGATTTGAACCCGGGGCCTCACGGTCCCGAACCGTCGTAGCGGTATGTCCTCCTGTATCCCTGCGGCTCCTCCAGTGCCCACCTGTACTCGTTTGCCCCTCCCTTCGTGTCCTTGCGTGTCCTTTTGGATCCGCCCGTTTCCGGGATTCTGTGACCCGGCTGTGACCCGGTCCCGTCGGGACGAGCTTTGCCAGAGCCGATTTCGAGCACGGCCTTAGCGATCTGCGACACGCTCCAGGACGAACGCTTCGACCTCTTCGGTCTTGCCCTTAACCGCGAACCTCCCAAGTGGACGGACCGTGGCGAAGTCGCGAATGAGCGCATACGTCGGTGCCGAGACCACGACCTGGCCCGCGATCGCACCTGTCTGGAGCCGCGCCGCAAGATTGACGGCGTCGCCGTGCGCGACATAGTTCCGCAGTTGCTCGCTCCCGACGTTGCCAACGAGCGCTGCGCCTGTCGCGATACCCACGCGGAATCGTGGAAGGGAGGGGTCCTCGGCGACGATTGCCTCGATCGCCCGCTGCATCTCCAGCGCCGTCCGAGCTGCGGCGAGGGCGTGGCGCGGCTGCTCGACCGGTGCGTTCCAAACCGCCACGATCGCGTCTCCAGCGAACTGGATGATCGTGCCACCATTCGTGAAGATCACCGGGACAACCGCACTGAAGTAGCGATTGAGCGCGAGAACCGTCTCGTGGGGCGGCCGGCTCTCGGTGAACGGGGTGAAGCCTGCAAGGTCAGCGAAGAGCGCTGTCACCTCGCGGTTCTCGCCGCCGAGCGCCGCGCGTCCTGGATCGGAGAGCAGCGACCGCACGATTTGCGGTGAGAGATACTGGCCGAAGAGACGGTGCACCGCTGCGAAGGCCCGATCGCGCTCGCGCACGAACGCGTAGAGGGCTGCGAACACCGCAATCGAGACCGCGCCGATGTTGACTACGAACATCCCGCGGATGAGACCGGTCGGAAGGTTGTTCGCAGTGCGCAGAGCTCCACCGAAAGCGCCGACAGTGACGACCAGCGCGACGTACGCGACGAACCAGCGCAGGGCTTCGCGTGGGCTTGCGAAGGCGAGCGCGCCCAGCGGCGCGACGAACGCCCAGAGGGCGACGACGCTGGACGGGACGAAGCCACCGAGCGCGACCATGAGCGCGAAGGGGAGCACGAGCATCAGGCTGAGCTGTGTGAATCGGAAGACGTCGTAACGCCGGGTGACCGTGAACACGACGATGCTCAAGAGCGAGAGGACCGTGTACGTCAGCGGAATCGCCCCGCCGAGCGGTTCCCCGAACGCGATGTACACGAGCCCCCAGAAGATCGCGAGCACGCTGATGGCCACCGCCAGGCCGACGAGGAGCCCTCGCCGCAGACGCCCTTCCTCCGTCTCGCCTGGGGTGGCGCCGATCGTGGCGAAGAGTGCGAGCGGGCTGTCCATCGTGTGGGTTTGGTAGATGCTAGCGCGGCGCTCGTGCCTTGGCGGAGTATCGCTCCGGTCGTCGCGTCGATCTGCTCAATGACTCCTTCGTTGGCGCGCGTGAGATTGGGGTGGACGCAAGGAGGTTCCCCAGGAATCTGTGACCCGGCTGTGACCCGCCGACTCCGAACAGCCTCAGGAAACGGCCCGTTTTGAATACAAGGTTGGTCGGGGGCCCGGGATTTGAACCCGGGGCCTCACGGTCCCGAACCGACCTGATGCCGTGTCCTTTCGTATCTCCGCGCCTCCTCCAGTGTCCTCCTGTACTTGTTTCGCCGCTTCGTCGTGTCCTTGCGTGTCCTCTGGGGTCGTCCTGGTTCCGCGAGTCTGTGACACGGCTGTGATCCGGCGCGGACCGTAAGCGTCAGCGTGAAATTGATCGACCTGGAATGGTGCGAAAGGATCCGGCTAGAAAACGATCATTTGGCGCCGACGATCGCGGCCGAGATCCCGAGGCGCGAACTGCCGCCCGTCCGAAGCTTCTGCACCGCCACCTGCGCGTCGCGCATTCGATTCACTTCGCGCGAGAGACCAATACAGCGCGATCAGCATTCCACCCAAGTTTCCAGAGCAAGTGGAGTGCCCAGTCAGACCGTCCCCTGCGTGAGCCTAGCCGTCAACTGCCCACGGGTCCGGACTCCGACCTTCTCGAAGACCGATTTCAAGTGGTCCTGCACCGTGTACGGGGAAATCGAGAGTTCGCGACTGGCCGCTTGCGTGTCGCGCCCGGCGACTACTAGCTCGACGAGCTGCGTCTCGCGCCTGCTCAAACCGTGCGTCAGACAGCGCAACCCGAGAACGTCATCGATGGTCGCATGCCGGATCACCACTGCGATCGCGCCTTCGTCCGCGCCCCGCAGCTCGGCACTCTCGACCACTACGTAGTCGCCGGCCGGAGTCCGGGCCCGGATCCGGTTCCCGGCATGGGTCGCGACGCCGCGGCGCAGCGCCAGCAGCCGGCTCGCCACCGCGTAAACCATCACCTCCGCCATCAGCCTCTGACCAGGCGGAGCGAGAGCATCGAGCCAGGCCAGCGCCGCCGGGGTCCAGCTTCGCATCGTCAGCTCCTCATCAAGGATGACCAGCCCTGGACCGCTGGGCGGCGCCGGCAACGCCATCACCTGGTCATCTGTGCGCTCCGACGCTCTTGCCTCAGCCAGCCTCAGAGCCCTGGCCAGCTTCGGGCCAATCTGGATCAGCAGGTGGACATCCTCTTCGCTGAAGGGACGGTCCCCACTCTCGCGCAGCGCCTCGACGAAGCCCCAGACTCCGTTGCCGTCAACGAGGGCGACGCGAAGCTCGTCGCCTATGGCCCACAAGCGCAGCACCTCGTCCCATCTCGCGCTCCGGGCGAGGTCGCCGGCTGTCTGTGACTGGAGCGTTGCTGCAGGACGCGCGCTCCGTGCCAGTAGCGCGACGGCGTTATGCGGGTCGCGGAGCTGCTCGATGAGAATCATCTTTGGGAGCAGGTCCCACTTCGCCAGTTCGCCCAGCCCCCCAAGCGGCAGCGCCGAACCTGGGTCCGTGGTGGGCCAGCACCACTGCTCGAACCCGATCGCGTGCCTCAGGGCCCCGATTACCTCGAGGCGCAGTTGGACCGAGCTAAGGCCCGCCCTGGAGAGCATCTCCACGCGCTCCAGGCACCTGGACCGCTGCCACGAGCTGCTCACCCTGAAAGGGTATGCCGCCGCCGCGGTCGGAAGACATCCCACATCTATGGGATTGCTTGCCACGCCGGCTGCGGGGCAGCATCCACCTCCTCAACAAGTGGATTACGGCGCAGGAGGCGCACAGGCATGAAGAAGGTTCTTACCGTAGTTGTGCTCGCGGTCTGGACGGCCGCTTCAGTTCCACTTGGGATGGCGATCTGGCCCGTGGCCGCGGGCCGGCCATCGACCGCTCTGCTGCCATTCTTCGTACTTGTCGGCGCCTTCGAGGGCGCGGCGTTCGGGCTTGGATTCGTCTGGCTCGTCTACGCGCGGGGGTGGCTGCGCTCGGCCGGGCACCGCGGCCCGCTGGCGACCGCCACCTACCTCAGCATCGCCTGGCTCTTCTTGAACTGGTGGCCACACGATGGCCTGCACCGCTCGGCATTCGGCCAGAGCTTCGCGGGCGTCGCGGCGATCGATGTCGCTTTCCACTGCACGCTGATTGCAGCGACGGTCGTCGTCGCCTGGTTCGCCGCCGGCCGGCTCGGAATTCGAATCGAGGGCGAACACAAGCGCGCGATGGCGTCCACCGGCTCTCCGAGTTGAGCCCGGAGAGCTCAGAGATGGCGTACTTCCTCACGCGATTGCAAGTCGGCGACTACGACAGTTGGAAGCCACAGTTCGACATGGACGCGCCCGGGGCGCGCAAGGCTGCCCTGGGCCACCGGGTATTGCGAGCGGTCGAGCACCCCGGCGAGGTTTACTTGCTCGTCGAGTTTGCCAACTTAGAGAGCGCACGCGCGGGCCGGGAACGGCTGCTCGGTTCGGGCGTCCTGAGGCGGTTCGCGGACCGTACGGATCCCCTACTGCTGGAGGAGGCAGAAGCCATGAGTTACTCGGTTTCCCCCGCGCCAGCTGTCGCCAGGCCGCCCTTTCTCCCGCCCGGCTTCACCCGGCGGCCGATGAACCGGTTGCTTGTCGCCCTCCTGGGCCACCGGGCTTCGAGGTGGCTCGCGCCGCGTCGGATGTTGTTGCTGACGACCATCGGGCACAGGAGCGCAAGGCGGCGGACTGCACCGCTTTTCTACGCCCCGGGTCCTGACGACAACGGCTGGATAGTGGCCGGCGGCAATTACGCCCGGGAGACGATGCCCA
>WNGA01005463.1_pt1 | contig 20511 bp, 18 predicted proteins | sample 5400061 | NCBI WGS metagenome assembly WNGA01 (sample SAMN13153366, study PRJNA577476) | soil metagenome | isolation source: 100 cm soil or saprolite under grassland replicate 2 | place: USA:California | collected 2016-06-15
TCGAGCGCATGGTACTGCGCGCGAATCAGATTGGCACTGTAGACGTAGGCTGGCGTTCCAAGGCGATCCGCGATTGCCTGGAGCAATCCCGGATCGAACCCTAGTACGCCTGCGCCCACACGGCCTCCGCCACGCTGGGCTTTCCGCACCACATGCACGTCTTCGGCGCCTCCTTGCTGCGGAACTCGGGATCGGGCAGCACGCGAATCGTCGCGTTGGTCTGCTGCTTGATTTCCGCCTCGCACGTCGGACTGCCGCAGAAGCCGCCGTACGCAAAACCGCCGCTCCCCTTGATGAACTCGAGAAACTGCGCTTTGGTGGCGCCGCGGATCGAGTTCTTTTCGCGTCGCTCCCGGGCGGCGCTGAGCAGCGCTGCCTGGATCTCGTCGAGCGCCGTAGTTACGGCGGTCTTCACGTCCTGCAGTGGCGCAGGCGCCTTTCCGCCGGTACGCCGCGCGAGCACCACCTGCCCGCTCGCAAGATCGCGAGGTCCGATCTCCAGGCGAACCGGAACACCGAACCCTTCCCACTCGAAGTACTTCGCTCCGGGCTTCATGTTCTCACGCACGTCGAACTCGACCCGCACACCAGCCTTCTCGAGATCGGCCTTGATCTGATTACCGACAACCGACAACTGATTGCGCTCGTCGTCGGTCTTCCAAATCGGCACGATCGCGACCTGTACCGGCGCCAGTTTGGGCGGCGCGACCAGGCCATTGTCATCCGAGTGCGTCATGATCAGTCCGCCGATCAGGCGCGTGGACACACCCCACGACGTGTTCCAGACGTAGTCGAGACCACCCGCCGCGGTCTGGTATTGCACATTGAACGCCTTGGAGAAGTTCTGGCCAAGGTTGTGGGATGTCCCCCCCTGGATGGCTTTGTTGTCCTGCATCAGCGCTTCGATCGCGTACGTGCGCAGCGCACCGGCGAACTTCTCGCTTTCCGTTTTCAGGCCCGTGAGCACGGGCATCGCCATCCACTCTTCCGCGAAGCGGCGGTATATACCCAGGATGAGTCGGGCCTCCTGCTCGGCTCCCGCCTCATCGGCGTGTGCCGTGTGCCCTTCCTGCCACAGGAACTCGGTCGTCCGCAGAAAGAGGCGCGTGCGCATCTCCCAGCGCACTACGTTGGCCCACTGATTCAAGAGCAGCGGCAGATCGCGATAGCTCTGGATCCACTTCGCAAACATCGCGTAGATGATCGTCTCGGACGTGGGGCGTACGACGAGCGGCTCCTCGAGTGCCGAGGTCGGATCGACCGCGATGGCATCCTTCCCTTCTTTGCCGGTCGCCCGTAAACGCGTATGCGTGACTAAGGCGACCTCCTTCGCGAATCCCTCGACGTGCTCGGCTTCCTTGGCCAGGAAGCTCATTGGAATGAACAGCGGGAAGTACGCATTGCGGTGGCCGCTGGCGCGGAACATGTCATCGAGCGCGCGCTGCATCAGCTCCCAAATCCGATAGCCATGTGGCCGGATGACCATGCAGCCACGCACCGGCGAATAATCCGCCATCTGGGCCTGCGTAATGACGTCTCCGTACCACTCGCTGAAGTCCTTAGCGCGTGGTGTGATTTTCTGTGCTTGTGCCATCAATCGAAATATCCGTTGAGAAGCTTGTCGAACGGTACCTTGGCCTCGGTTCCGGCTTTGAGATCGCGCACCACAGCCAGGCCCGCTTGGCGCTCGTCAGGACCGATGATGACCGCGCGCGGCGCACCGCGTGCCGCCGCCAGCTCGAGCTGCTTGCGAACGCCGGTGTGCCGGAGCCCGTATTCGACCGCGATCCCACGTTCCCGCATCGCATGGGCGAGCTTCAGCACCCAGGGCATATCGTCGCCTCCCACCGCTATCAAAAAGGCGCCGAGCTCGATCGACGCCTTGGGGGCTACGCCGCGCTCCTTGAGGAGCTCGCTGAGTACAACATCGCCCATGCCGAACCCCAGTGCCGGCAGGTCGGGCCCACCAGCGGCCTTGAGAAGCCCGTCGTATCGTCCGCCGCCGGCGATCGCGCGCAGCTTGTGCTGCGTGTCGAACAGCTCGAAAACAATGCCGGTGTAGTACGCGAGACCGCGGACGATCGTCAGATCGACTTCGACGAAGTCGCCCAGTCCCATGGTCGTGAGTGTAGCAACCGTCTCGCGCAGCGGCTCGATGGCCTGGGCCCCCCCAGGAAGCGAGCTGAGTAGCTTCGAGATAGGGTCCAATCCGATCAGGGACCGCCGGGGGATTGGGCGAGACGTCTGACCCGAACCCGTGTAGGCACCCCCCAGTTGCCACGTCACCCATTCCTCGTCCCAGTCTTGTCGAGCATGGCAAAGGCCTGCAACAGGCGATCCTCCCGGATATCGTAGCCGAGCAGCAAAGTGCGCAGCACCCGGCGATCGGAGATGCGCACCTTGAAATCGCCCGGCCCGAATCCGAATCCCCTCATGATGTCGATCGCGGCCGCGATCAGCTCCGCATCGGCCAGCGCGCTCGTCTCGCCGATGATGTCCATGTTGAGCTGGAAGTGCTCTTTGAGCCGGCCCCGCTGCTGGCGCTCGTAGCGAAACAGCTGGGGAATGGAGAACCAACGGATTGGCTTTTTCAGCGCTTGCCCCCGTGCCGCGACCATGCGAGCAAGCGTGGGTGTCATTTCTGGTCGTAGGGCGACATCTCGATCACCCTTATCGCGAAATGAATACAATTGCTGTTCGATCTCTTCCCCACTCTTTTTCGTGTAGAGATCCAGCGCTTCCAGCGGCGGGCCATCGTACTCCTCGAAGCCGTAGCGCCGGGCCACGTTACGCCAGGTCGCGAAGATGTGGTTTCGGAGGCTCAGGTCTTCAGGGTAAAAATCGCGAAAGCCGGGTAGGGCTTTTCCTTGCATCGCAACAACTTAACCGACGGGCGCGAAGCCCGGCAAGCGAGCCATCGCGTCGCCGACGGTGTGAAAGGATCCGGTGACAAGAACCGTCGCAGCCTCTTCCTGAATGTCGTGGAGCGCCCGCTCGAAATCGGGCTCGAACGAGACCTCAGGTCCCATGTCTTCGAGCGACCAGCGCTGCATGACGGGAATCGACGGCGGCACCGTCAGTACCAGTCGATCGACCACCAGCCGCAGCGTCTCGAGCATCGGGCGCCAGTCCTTGTCGTTCCGAATTCCCACGAGCGCGTGCAGCGGTCGCGGAATACTCTTGCCTCCATCCCTGATCGCGTCGGCGACCACTTTCATCCCGTCCGGATTGTGCGCCACGTCGAAGATCCACTTGCCCCGCACCTCGAAACGGCCCGGGATGTAGGCGTGCGCGAAGCTCGCCGGAAAGTGCTTTCCCGTGGGCCCGAACGGGCGCGGCAAGGCCTTCAGCACTGCGTGCGCCACCAGTGCGTTCGCGACCTGATGCCGCCCCCGCAGTCCCAGGTGCGTGTCGCGCCGCGGCCGCAGCGTCGTATCGACGATGATGATCGGCTCGGCGCCGCGGCGTCTGGCTTCCCACACCAGCTCGGCACGAATCTCGGGGTTGGCTTCACCGGTGACGAACGGCACCTTCGGTTTCGCGATGCCCGCCTTTTCGCGTGCGATGCCCTTCAGGTCATTGCCCAGGTAATCGACGTGCTCGAGCGCGATCTTCGTAACCGCGGTGACGAGTGGTGTGAGGACGTTGGTGGCGTCCAGCCGGCCACCCAGCCCGACTTCGATGACGGCGATGTCCACGTCACGGGCCGCCAGGTCAGCGAACGCGATGGCAGTGGTCGCCTCGAAGAAGCTGGCGTCGAGCCGGTCGATATGTGACTTGAGCTGCGTCGTCCATTCGGCGAACGCGTCTTCGCTGATGGGTACGCCGTCGACGGTAATCCGCTCACAGGGCGAAATCAGGTGCGGTGAGGAGTACAGGCCGACGCGCCAGCCTTGCGCGCGCAGCTCGCCCGCGACGAAGGCGCAGGTGGACCCCTTCCCGTTCGTGCCGCCGATGTGGATGGCGGGAAAGTGACGCTCGGGATGGCCGAGGACGTCGAGTAGCCCCTCGGTCGGGCCAAGGCTCCATTTGATACGACCGGCTTGCCTGGCGAAAAGAAACTGGCAGGCGTCTTCGAAGGTCAGTCGGCGGCCTCGGCCGGCCAGGCGCCGGTCATGTGCCGCAATAGCTGCGCGGCCGTGTCCCGCAATTCGCCACGGGGAACGACGGCATCGATCATCCCATGATCCAGGAGGAATTCGGCCGTCTGGAACCCTTCGGGCAGGTCCTGGCCGATCGTCTGCTTGATCACCCGCGGTCCCGCGAAGCCGATCACCGCACCCGGTTCCGCAAGAATCACGTCGCCCTGCATCGCATAGGAGGCCGAAACGCCGCCGGTCGTCGGGTTCGTGAGCACCGACATGAACGGCACCTTCGCCCCCTGCAGCTCGGCGATCCCCACCGAGGTCTTCGCCATCTGCATCAGCGACAGCACCCCCTCTTGCATGCGGGCGCCACCCGAAGCCGAGACCAGAATCAAGGGCGTCTTCTTGTCGATCGCGTGCCGCGTCAGGCGGGCGATCTTTTCCCCGACGACCGACCCCATCGACCCGCCCATGAAGCTGAAATCCATGACGCCGAGGCTGATCGCCATACCGTGCAGCCGCGCGTAGCCGGTGCGCACGGCGTCGAGCGGGCCCGCCTTCTTGATCGCGGCCTGCACACGGTCGGCGTAATTCTCGAATTTGAGGGGATCGGCGGACTTCAATGCGGAGAACAGCTCGTGCCAGGACCCTTCATCCACCAACAGGTCGATGTACTCCTGTGCGCTGATACGGCGGTGGTGGCCACAGTTGGGGCACACGTTGAGCGCGCGAACGAAGCGTTCGCGGATATCGACGTGGCCGCACTGATCACACTTTTCCCAGGCGTCTGCCGGGATCTCGAGCCTTACACGCTCGGAGGTGCGCGGCTTACGTTCCTTTTTGAACCAGGCCATTCGCGCCATAGTAGTGACGAAGCGCACAATTTGGGTCGGGTGCGGAAGGGGCGCCAGCCCCGATCAGCTAACCTATTGCCCCAGTTCAGCATAACCAGACTGCCGCGACTCCCAGGCAACACGTAGCGCGATACCGACGCCAATCGAGCACACCAAGAAGAAGGACCCACCATATGAGAAGAACGGCAGCGGAATGCCGGTGATCGGCATGAGGTTGATCGTCATACCGACGTTCTCGACGATGTGCGTGAAAAAGAGGCCGGCGATGCCGAAGACGCACAGGCTCGAGAACGGATCCGTCGCCTTGCGAGCCACGCGCAGCAGGCTGAAGAGCAGCCAGCAAAACAGACACAGCGCAACCAGCACGCCGACGAATCCCAGCTCCTCGCCGACCACCGAGAAGATGAAATCGGTGTGCTGCGCCGGGAGAAACGCGAGCCGCTTCTGCGTCCCCTCGGTGAATCCCTTTCCCAACAGCCCGCCGGAGCCTACCGCAACCTTCGACTGGATGACGTGCCACCCCGCCGCTCTCGGGTCCACGTCGGGATTCAGGAACGCGAGCAACCGGTTTTGCTGGTAAGGCGCCAGTCGGTTCCAAAACGGCAATGCGAGCACCCCGCCGAGCACGTTCAGACCCATGATCGCGATCCCTTCCCAGACGTAGGGTCGCCACCAGAGCAACAGCGCGGCCAGCACGGCGATCCACACGCCCCAGGCGACGGTCGAGAAGGCCAGCACGAGCCCGATCACGGGTGAAGCGGCGAGCAGCAGCAGCGAGGGCTTCGTCCCCGCCCAGAACAGCATGAAAAACAGGATGGCGAGGAAGATGATGGCGCTCCCCAAATCGGGCTGCTTGAGCACCAACAGGCAGGGCAAACCGGCGATCATGCCGGGGAGAATCAGATCGCGCAGGGTGGCCGGCGGCTCGCGCAGCGCGGCGAGCCACCGCGCGAGCATCAGGATCACGGCGAGCTTCGCCAGTTCCGCGGGCTGACCGAAGCGATGCCCGCCGATCGCGAGCCACGACTTGCTGCCCGCCGCCGTGCCCGCGCCCGTCCCGATGAAGAGCGTGAGCACCAGCAGGAACAACGCGATCGCGTACACAAACGGCGTCGCCCATTCCAGCATCCGCGGGGACGTGCGGAACGTGACACCCGCGAGGATGAGCCCAAGCCCCAACCAGACGAGCTGACGCTGCCAAATCGTGGCGACGAACGTCGGGATATCCGTCTGGCCCGCAGAGTAAAGGGTCGCGAGCCCGTACAGCGACAGCGCGGCGACCGCAACGACCAGCGCCTTATCGAGTTGGCGGACGCGCGACAGCACTGTCGGGGACGAATGGGCGGATGGTATCCGGACGGATGGAATCCGGGATCACTGGAATTTGGAACGGCGCCGGCGCGGAATCGTTGGGAACCGTCACCTGCAGGGTGGCTGCCGTGCGCTCGTCGATGCCGAGATAGTGCGCGATCGCGCGAGACACGAGCGGAGCGGCCACAGTCCCGTGGCGGGCGAACTCGATGATCGCGCCGACCACGATCTCCGGCTTATCGGCGGGCGCGAAGGCGATGAACCAGCCATGATCGAGACCGTGCGGGTTTTGTGAGGTCCCTGTCTTGCCGGCGATGGTGAGGTTGGCGAGGCGTGAGCCCCGGGCCGTGCCCTGTTCCACGACTGCAATCATGGCGCGCCGCAAGATCGTGAGCTGATCGGCGTTGAGATCGAGCGACGCGTGCTGCGGCTCATTGGCGCGGCGGACGACGAAGGGCGTGCGCATGCGCCCGTCGCTGGCCAGCTGCTGATACAAGCGCACCATCTGAATCAGGGTCTGCGCATTCTCGCCCTGTCCGATCGCGAGGTTCAACGCGACGGCCGACGTCCAGCGGCGCGGGCCGTACAGACGATCGTAGTACTCGGGGCCGGTGGGGAACTCGGAGGCAATCTCGTCGGGCAGGTCGATCCCCGTGCGCCCGCGAAAGCCCCATTCGTTTGCGTCTTCGAGCAGCGATGTCACGCCCAGCTTGATGCCCAGCTGGTAGAAGTAGACGTCGCAGCTTTGCGCGATCGCTTCGGTGAGCGTGAGATCCCCGTGCCCGCGGGCGTTCCAGCAGCGGAAGAAGCGATTGCCGTACTGCAGCCCACCGCGGCACGGAATGGGCATGTGGCTGCGCGGGCCCACGATGCCGCGCTTCAGCGCCATGGCCGCGACGGCAAGCTTCCACGTGGAGCCCGGCGGATAGCGCGCCTGAATCGCGCGGTCGAGCAGGGGTCGCGCTGCACTCTCGTTCAGCGAACGCCAGTACGGGGCGGAGATGCCGCCGACGAAGGCATTGGGATCGAATCCCGGAGCACTGTAGAGCGCGAGGACTTCGCCGGTATTGGGATTCAGCGCCACCACGGCGCCGCGTTGCCCGGGCGGGAATGTCTGCGAGATGTAGCGCTGCAAATCGAGATCGATCGTCGTGTGCAGATCGATGCCGGGCACGGGCGCGACGTTTGCCGCGGCTTCCGCTTCCCGCACCATCTGGCCGCGGGCGCTGACCTCCACGAAGCGCATTCCCTCGGTTCCGCGGAGCGTGTCGTCGTACTCGCGCTCGAGCCCATACTTTCCAACCAGCCCACCCAGCCGCACGTTGCGGAACCGACGGGTCCCGCGCTCGAGCTCCGTGACCTCGCCGACGTAGCCCACGAGGTGCGAGACGACCGCGGTGTCCGGATAGTAGCGCTTGGGCTCGGCCTGAATGAGCAACCCCGGGATCGCGACGCGCCGCTCTTCCAGCGCGGAGACGACGCTGAAACGCGCATTCCCGAGTACCAAGGCAGGCTGGTACGGCGCACGCCGCGCGCGCTGCAGCACGCGCTCGATTTCGGCGCTGTCGATGTTCGCGATCGACGCGATTAGCGCCAGGGTCGCACGCAGGTTCGCTTCAGGCCCCGGCAGCAGCGAGACGGTGTATCCCGGCACGTTCTCCGCCAGAACGTGACCATTGCGATCGTAAATGACGCCGCGCGGCGCCGGCAGTGGAATCTGGCGCAGCCGGTTCGTCTCGGATTGCAGCTGATACTTGCCGTGCCCGAGGATTTGCGTGCGGAAGAACGACAGCACGAGGATGCCTAACGCGATCCACACGGTGGTGCGCGCCATGCCCAGGCGGCGATCGAGCAGGTGCGGATGAAACGCGCTCATGCAGAAGCCCCCAAGGCGCCCGAGGCCCCCGGCCGCCGTGGCTGCAGCCAGCCGCGGAAGAACCACAGCACGGTGACACCCACCAGTGCGGTCGTCAGACCCTGCAACGGCGACCAGACGAGCAGCTCCCACGCGACCTGCGAGCTCTGCAACCGCCCCGATACCAGGAGCACGATGACGTTGCGCAGCCACGTGCCGGCGAAGAACAGACAGCCTTTGACGAATACGTGCTCGGCAAAGAAGACGGCTTTGGCCCACGACGACATGAAGCCGACGAGCGTGTGTGCCAGCGCCCCTGCCCCGAAGCTCGCGGGCGACAGCGCATCGCGCAGCAAGCCGAGCACAAATCCCGCCGCGGCGCTTTTCCCCGGCTCCGCCCGAATCGTGTAAATGAGCAGTGCCAGGAGCAGGAAATCGGGCGCGACGCGGTCGCCACCCAGATGGCTGCGGACCGTGAACTGCAGCAGCACCAGCAGCGTCATCATGAAGGGATAGCGATAACGGTCGGTCCGTCTCATCGCGGTGGTGCCTCGCTGGGAGGAGCACTGTCCTGCGGTATCGTAAAGGAGTTCCGCAAATCAGATCCCGCGGGACGCGCCGACGTCAGAATCATCACATGCGAGAGCTCGGCGGGATGAATCACGGGCCGGACAAGATAGGTGCGGCCCCAGCCCTTCTCTTCGCCCGCAGGACCGATCACCACACCGATCGGAATGCCGCGAGGAAACACGCCCCCGAGGCCCGAGGTGACGATCACTGTCCCGGCCGGTACTTGCTGGCGGTACAGCACGCCCTGCAGCTCGAGCAGCCATACGCCGGGCCCTTCCGCCCCGTGGGGAGCGGCGATCCCGACCACGCTCCCATCCGTCGCGATCGCGCTCGCGCGGAACTCGGGGTGCGCCCAACTCAGGACCACGCTGGTGTGCTCGTCCACCGACGCGACCAGGCCCACGAGCCCCTCGGGACTGACCACCGCCGCGAGCGGGCGGACTCCTTCGTGCCTGCCTGCCGACACCACGAAGCTGAGCGGATTGGTCGGTTCGGGCTGATGCAGGATCTCCGCGGGGACGTAGCCGCCGCCCAGGCGGGTGCTCAGACCGAGGAGGCTGCGGAGGCGGGCGTTCTCGCTGCGCAGCTCGGGGAGAAACGTGGCGGCCAGCGCCATCGAATCGCGCTGCGCCACGACCCCGTCGTAGCGGTAGCGTGCCGCGGCCAGGAGCTCGGTCTGGCGCTGCAGAAAAAGGAATGGCGCGAGCACGCTCTGCCGCAGTCCTTGCGCGAGCGGGTAACGCCATTGATCGGGGAGGCTCAGCGCCGCAATCGACAGCCCCACGCAGGCAACGAACAGCAGCGTGTCGCCCCTGGAAGCGTAGCGATCCGTTCCGATCGCCATGCGGCTACGTGGTCAGGACGTTGCGGTACTTCTCGGGCGAGTCGAGGATCCGCCCCGCCCCACGCACCACGCAGGTCATGGGGTCCTCGTCCAGGTGAATCGGCAATCCCGTCTCCTGCTGCAGCAGCAGATCGAGTCCGCGAATCAGCGCGCCACCGCCCGTCATCACGATGCCGCGGTCGACGATGTCGGACGCGAGCTCGGGCGGCGTGATTTCGAGAGCGCGACGCACGGCATCCACAATCTGCTGAATCGGCTCCTGCACCGCTTCGCGAATCTCGCTCGAGTGCACGCGCACGATCTTCGGAATCCCCGACACGAGGTCGCGACCTTTCACTTCCATCTCGCGCTCTTCACCGATGGGCGCCGCCGAGCCGATCTGGATCTTGATTTGCTCGGCCGTCGGCTCGCCGATCAGCAGGTTGTAATTCTTGCGCATGAACTGCACGATCGCCTGATCCAGCTCGTCGCCGCCGGTGCGGATCGACGTGTCGGACACGATGCCCGACAGCGCGATCACCGCGATCTCCGTCGTGCCGCCGCCGATGTCGATCACCATGTTGCCGGTGGGTGTCTCGACGGGAAGCCCGACGCCGATCGCCGCCGCCATGGGCTCGGCGACCATGTACACTTCCTTCGCACCGGCCGACTGTGCGGAGTCGCGCACGGCGCGCTTCTCCACTTCGGTGATGCCGCTCGGCACGCACACGATCACCTTGGGGCGCACCCGGAAGAGATGGCGGTCGATGATGGTCTTGAGGAAAAAGCGCAGCATCTTCTCGGTCACGTCGAAGTCGGCGATGACGCCGTCCTTCAAGGGACGCACCGCGAGCACGCCGTCGGGCGTGCGGCCGAGCATGCGCTTCGCTTCGAGACCGATACCTTTGACTTTGCCGGTTGCCTTTTCGATGGCGACGACGGAAGGTTCGTTCAGCACGATCCCCTCGCCGCGGACATAGACGAGAGTGTTAGCTGTGCCAAGGTCGACGGCGATTTCGTTCGCCGGGCTCCATGCACCCAATTTGAAATTCAGCCAGCGTGGCGGCACGTGATCGTCGATAAAAAGAGTGAGGCGGGTTGATGCGAACGCGCACAAGGTAATGAAATGCGTAACCTCAAGCAAGGATGAAGCTTGACGGCCCTTCCACCCCCGGCTAGGCTTTCGCCCATGCGGCGCGTGACGCCCGACACAATTGCGGTGGTGGACCTCGCGGTGTGCGACCGTTGCGGCCTCTGTCTACCGTTGTGCCCCCCCGAAGCGATCCATTTAGAGCTGAATGTCCTGACCGTCGATGACGCATCCTGCACCGGCTGTGAGAAATGCGTGGGTCCCTGCCCTGTCGGAGCCCTCGCCATGGTCGCCTATGCCTGATGTCGACGTCCTCGTCGTCGGTGCCGGGCCCGCGGGCGCGGTCGCGGCCTGGGAGGCGAAACAGGCGTCCCCTGAGCTCGACGTCGTGTTGCTGGAACGCGACAGGGCAGTCGGGTCCCCGGTGCGGTGCGCCGAGGGCGTGGGTGACGCTGGGTTGCGAGAGTTTGCCAACCCCGACGGTGCCGACTGGGCGGCGCGCAAGATCACGCGCGTCATCTTCCAGGCTCCCGACGACACAGAGGTGCTGGTGGCGGAGCGCGGGGTCGGGTGGATCCTCGACCGCACGCGCTTCGATGCCTATCTCGCGGCGGAAGCTGCGGCGGCAGGCGCTCAGGTCCTCGTCGGTGCAGAGGCGACTGGGATGTCGCGCAACGGTGACGGGCGGTGGCACGTGTGCGTGAAGGAGCGCGGCCAGGACGCCGTGTATCGCGCCCGTGTTGTCATCGGGGCCGATGGCGTCGAGACGATGGTGGGTCGGTGGGCCGGACTCGACACGCGGGTGCCGTCGCGCGACATGGAGTCGTGCGCGCAGTATGTGTTGCAGGGGATCGAGTGCGATCCCGATGCGATCTACCTGCAGTTCAGTGAGGCGATCGCGCCGGGCGGCTACGCGTGGATTTTTCCCAAGGCCGTGGGCGTCGCGAATGTCGGGCTGGGACTCGTGGCGCTGAAGACCGACGGGCGCAACGCGCGCCAGTACCTCGACGCGTGGGTGGCGCGTCGTTTCCCCACCGCCGCACGGACCGGCTACACCGTCGGGGGCGTCATCGTGCACACCACGATCAAGAAGACATACGCCGACGGCGTGATGGTCGCGGGGGACGCCGCGCACATGATCAATCCGTTGTCGGGAGGCGGCATCACGAACGCGATGAAAGCGGGGCGCCTGGCGGGCCGCACTGCGGCTGCGGCGATCTGCGAGGGTGATACCAGCGAACGGCGCTTGTCGACCTATCACCACGCGTGGATGGAGCTACTCGGCGAGGACCATCTCAAGTATTACCGGATCAAGCAGGCGCTGGAGAGCGTGGATGACGCGTTCTTCAACAAGTTGGCGCGGACGGTGAACAAGATTCCGAAGGAAAAGCGGTCGATCGGAAGGATCTTCGCGCACGCCCTGATCAGGCATCCGCAATTGATTCCGGTAGCGGCGCGCTTCTTCGTCTGATTGCCTGCATGAGGGTCGTGCCAACCGCGCACCGGTTCGCCAGGTGCGCGACCGTTCTTCCTACTCGCCCCACAACATCGTTTCGCAAACCGAAGGGGACGGCGGCGGCATCCCAGAAGTAGACCGGTATGCGCGGCACCCGCAACGGACTCCCGGTTCCCCTCACCCCTGCGAAGCCCAGCTCGTAGCCGCTCTGCCGTGCATGGCGGACGACGCGCTCGTCTACGGCGCCGAAGGGGTACGCGATGGCACGACCGGCGTCCGAGCCCAAGCGTGCTATCAGCATCTCGCGTGAGCCCTGGAGCTCGACCTCGACTGCCCCATCATCCAGCCACGTGAGGCGGCGGTGCGTGGCGCCGTGTGAGGCGAAATCGAACCCCCGCGCCCGCCAGTGCTCGATCTCGAACCACCGCAGGTGCTGAAGGCGATTCCAGGTATACCGCACGTCCCAGGTATTCGTCTTCCCGATGTAGTCGGTAATCAGAAATGTCGTGGCGGTGAAGCCGAGGTCGGCCAGAACGGGATAGGCGTGGTCCGCGAGGGAGGCATAGCCGTCGTCGAGAGTCAACAAAAACGTGCGGCGTGCGGCGTGCGGCGTCTCCGTCGCGAATTCGGCGAGACTGAGCGTCCGCCATCCCGCACGCGCCAGTGCCGTCATTTGCCGCGCAAAAACCGATCGGCCCACTCGTGTAACGCCCAGCTCGAGCGGGCCGCCGATGCGGTGGTAACAGAGGACGGGCGAGAACGGTGTCAGTGCGGCCACATCCACGTGAATACCGCGCAGGTGACCAGCGCGAAAATCACCCCATCGAACGTTGACTTGAGCGTCATGGCCCAGGAGCGCCGGTACCAGATCGACATCTGCCACAGGGCCAGGGTGTAGCCGAGGAACGCCGTCGTCCCCGCGAAGCGGCAAATGGCCCCCAATGGTGGGGCACCCGGTGGCACCGCGGAGCCCGCGATGAAGGCGGCGAACACGCTCACGACGACGCAGTACACAAACCACTGCGACAGATTCGACGCCAGTGATCCGCTCCAGGGCGGCATGACCGTCAGCAGCACCGCAGGACCGCGTTTCATCTTCTCTTGGAACTCGGTCGAGCGCATTTCGGCAGGATTGGCCGGGCGAGGCATCAGATAATCGCCGGGCGGAATGCCGATGGGACGTAACGCATCGAGCACGCGGTCTTCGTTGGGATAGCGCGGGTAGTCGGTCTTATGCCACAACGGGGTCATGTGGATGATGGAGCTGACGACAAACACCGCCACCGCCGACACGAGGATCGGCAACCACAAGGCGGTCAACGCGGTCATTTAGCCTCCCGATTGAAGATGGGCGTCAATCGTAGCCTCCATCACGGCTCGCCCGCAATGCGCGCCGGCCTGGGCAGCTCCTCCAACGCCGCCAGCACACCGTCCGCTCCCGGATTGACTCCGACGTCGGACAAGTAACTCCAGCGAATCACGCCATCGGCATCGAGGACGAAGAGCGCCCGCTCGGAGAACCCATCCTGCGCGCGGAAGGCACCATATTTGCGACTGACCTCCCCCTTGGGTTCGAAGTCCGCCAACAGCGGAAAATCGAGCTTGCGGGACTTGGCGTAGGCTTCGTGACACCACACGCCGTCGACCGAGATCCCGACGAGTTGTGCGTCGTACCGCTGGAACTCGGGCAGAACCTCGTTGAAGAGCGCGAGCTCGTCACCGCACACGGGACTCCAATCGGCAGGATAGAAGACGAGGATTACCGGCCGTCCTCGCAAGCCGGAGAGCGCGAGTTTCTCACCGGGCGCTTTGTCGAGGGTGAAGTCAGGCGCGCGGGTACCGGATGTCAGAATCATGCAGTCCTCCTTAGGTTTCCACCAACCTCCACCACCCTCCACCAACTTCCCTCTAGCGCAGCACCTCGTCGCCGTCGCGCGCGTGTGACTCCATCTGCCGCTTCACCATGTCGTGGTACACACCATGGCCGCGCATCAGGGCCTCATGCGTGCCGCGCTCGATGACGGCGCCGTTCTCCATCAACAGGATCATGTCGGCGCGCCGTATCGTGGAAAGCCGGTGGGCAATCACGAAGGTGGTGCGGTCGGCCAGCAGGTCGGCCATCGACGCCTGAATCAGCTGCTCGCTCTCGGTGTCGAGGTTACTGGTCGCCTCGTCGAGAATGAGAATCTGCGGCGAGGCCAGAATCGCGCGGGCAATGGCGAGCCGCTGCTGCTGGCCGCCCGACAGCTTCACCCCCCGTTCACCGATCCACGTCTCGTAGCCTTGCGGCAGCCGGACGATGAACTCGTGCGCATTGGCGCGATGGGCCGCATGCTCGATGTCGGCATCGGTCGCGTCATGCCGGCCGTAGGCGATGTTGTCGCGCACCGACCCATCGAACAGAAACACCTCCTGCTGCACGATCGCGAGCAGGTCGCGATAGCTGCGCAACGTGAGGTCACGGATGTCGGTGTCGTTGAGCAGCAGTCGGCCGCGCGTGGGATCGTGGAACCGCGCGACCAGGTCGGTCACGGTCGTCTTCCCCGCCCCACTCCGTCCCACCAGCGCGACGACCGATCCTCCCGGCACGGAGACGCTGAAATCACGCACGACGGGCTGCCCTTCACGGTACTCGAAGGTCACGTCGTCAAAGCGCAGCTCCCGCACCAGCGCGGGAGCGTCGACCGCGCCGGGGCGGTCCGGCTTGTCGTCTTCCAGCGCCAGGACCTCGAAGACCCGCTCCATCGCGGCGAGCGAGCGCTGCATCTCCGAGAACGAGTTGACGATGTTCCAGACGGGATTGAGCAGCAGGAACATGTACCACTGAAACGCCATGATATCGCCGACCGACGCGCGGCCTACAATGTTCAAGTAGCCGCCGAACCAGACGATCACGACACTGATGCCCGCTTCCAGCAGGCCCCACGACGTCCACAGCAGCAGCTCCCGACGATGTGCGAACAGCTCTTTCCGCAACACCGTGTGGCGGCCCAGCATGAAGCTGATCAGCTCCTGGATCTCTTGCCGGAACGCCCGCACGACACGAATCCCCGAGAACGTCTCGCCCACTCGGCCGTCGACGATCTCGACGTCCTTGCGCACCGACCGGTAGATCGGCCGGATGCGCCGGACGAAGATCAGACTCAGCACCATCACGCCGGGAATGATGGCCATCGCGGTCAGCGCGAGCTGCCAGTTCAGCGCGATCAGAATGACGATGGCGATGATCAACCGGATCACGGAAATCGCGGGCGACACGATCGCCATCTGCAGCAGGCCGGTCGTGGTTTCGACGTCGCCGGTGAGCCGCGACAGGATGCCGCCGGTCTTCATTTCCCAGAGCCGCGGCAACGGCAGATGCAGCAGCCGCTCGTAGAGCGACCGCCGCAGCGAGAGCATCACGCGCACGTTGAGGATCCGCTGGCGGTAGTCCTTGAACCCGCCGCCGACGTGCGAGAGGATGATTACGGTGAGGAAGACGAGGCCCGTGAGGTTGAGGCGGGTCAGACGGGCGGTGTTATCGAGACCCTTGTTCAGGATCACGTGGTCGACGATGTACCGGATGAACAGCGGCTCGATCATCTGCAGGCCAGCGACCACCAGGGCGAGCACAAACACTCCGCCCAGGGCGTAGCGGTGCGGCTTGAGCCAGCGCAGGTAGTCCCGCAGGTAGGCGCGGCGGCTCCCCGGACGCGGCGATGCTGGGGCGGGACCGCCGTCTTCGGCCTCCGACACCTGGTCGAGGCGCTGGTGTTTATAGTCTTCGACGAACTCCAGGTAGCGCTTGCGGGAAGAACGAGCGGGGCTCACAAAACAACGTGAACCCCGCTCAACACCTTAGTCAACTGTCTTACTTGTTGAGGTCGTTGACCGCCGCGATCAGCATCCGAACCTTGGCCTGATCGCTCGACGTTTGGGCATCGGTGCTCAGCTGCGTCGTGAGTTGGCTCAACGCATCGTGCCGCACCTGTCCTGAGGCCCGCTCCGCGCGGGCCAATGCATCGCGCGTGGCGGTGATCCTGACCCGGGCTAGGCCGCCCGAGCGCGCCAGTTGATCGACATACGCGCGGGCGACGACAAAGCTCGCCGGCCAGACGAGCTGTTGCTGGTCCTGCGCGTTCAGGTAGTCGAAATGAATGAGCTTCGCCGCGTCGATTTCGTTCTGCGTCAGCAGCTGGTTGGGCGTCAGCTCGAAAATGTCGAGGCCGCGCGCGATCTCGGAGCTGATGATGTAGCCGTTGTACCAGTAGGCCGACCATGAACCGGCGCCGAGCAGCTTCGTCGAATCCATCGGGCCACGGTCGAAAAACGCTATTTCCTTGGGATGGGACGGATCGGTCCAGTCGAACACCGAGACACCGCCCTGATACCATCCCTGCGCCATGATGTCGCGGCCGGGCACGGGAATCAGCGTGCCGTTGTGCGCGACGCAGTTCTCGTTGGCGGTCTGCGCGACGGGGAGCTTGTAGTAGCTCTTGAACGTCATGGTGCTGGCGGAGAGCGTGAAGATGGCGTCCGCGCCCCACTCCGGCTTGTCCGTTACCCGGCAGCGGGGCTGGAGGCCGCCGCCCCATTCGTCAGTGAACAGCACTTTGCTGCCGTCGTTATTGAACGTGGCCGAGTGCCAGAAGGAGAAGTTCGAGTCTGACACGGCGCCAATCCGTTTCGGGTTCGCGGCGTCGCGGATGTCGAGCAGGAGACCGTACCCACCGCATGCGCCGCCGGCCAGGCCGATCGCGGGATACACCGTGATATCGTGGCACTGCGTAGGACCCGGTCGCGGCGTTCCCGGCGGACGCGGCGGTCCCGCCACGATCAGATCGACGATCGCCTGCGCGTTGGTGCGCAACATCGCGGTGTCCTCGGCCGTGGGGGTTCCAGTACCGCCCCGGGCCTTGACGATGCTATCGAGCCGGAACCGCACGAAGTTCGGACCGAGGATGATATCGGTCGTATCACGCCGACCTTTGATCTGCGCGGTAAACCCGCCCGCGGCGCGCGCCGAATCCGCCAGCCGTTTCGCCGCGGCGAGGTCCTCCGGCGCCGCCGGATGGGTCGGCGCCTCCGTCAGATCTTGGAAGATCCGGGGCGAGCTCACGATGTGCGCCTGCTCGGGATGCGCCAGCGGAACCTGAATGACCTCGATCCGGAACAGGGCCGTATTCGGATTCGAGTCGGGCTGCGCCGCCGAGCAGCCGGACAGCTCGTTGGGCGAGCGCACGGGAGCCGAGCCCGATACGTAGATGTAGACGTTATCCGTGTCGCCGGGCTGCGTCACCACGGTGTGCGTGTGCGATCCGCGACAGGTCTGCACATCCGTGATGTGGCGTGGGTTGGCGAGATCGGTCGCGTCGAAGATGCGGATGCCGCGCAACCGGTCATGGCTCACCGTATCCGAGACGCCCTGCGTGCCGCAGTCGGTCCGCCCATTCAGCGCTTCGCCCGACACGAACAGGAAGTTGCGATAGACGGAGACGTCGCTCTGTGATCCGGGACAGACGAACGCCTTGAACAGCCGCGGAATCTTGGGATTCGTGATATCCCACACCTGCACGCCGTTGAAGTTGCCCTGGATGACGTAGTTGCCGCGGACCGAGATATCGGAGTTGATGAAGCGAAAATCGCCCGCCGAATCGCGGTTGATGAAGTCGGGTGACGGCGGCGTGGTCGAGACCAGTCGCATGTTCCAGCTGGCTTGTGCCGCGTTCATCCACCCCGCACGCAGGCCGATGCGCGGATCCTGGCGCGGCGCGCTTGCCGCCGCCGGGGTAGAGCTTGCCTGCGCGCGCGCGCTCGCGTACCCCGCGAGGACCAGCGCCGCAATCGGCAACGCGTGCAGCAATTTCGAGTTCACTGAGAGCTCCGTTTGAGGTCGTCCAGCATGAGGTTCATGCGATTGATTTCGGTAGTCTGATCGGCGTTCACGTCGGAGGCGAACCGGAAGATCGGCCCGTCCTGCGCCGCTCCCGGGACGGCGAGCAGTTGCTGCACCATCGTAATGGCGCCCTGATGGTGCTGGATCATGAACGTCAGGAACAAACGATCGAACTGGGGACCGCGCGCCGAATCCAGCTGCGCCATCTGCTCGGGCGTCAGCATGCCGGGCATCAACATCGGGTGGTCCATGCCCTGCATGATGTGGCCGCGTGGATCGGCCGGCGGAACGTACTCGCCATGCTCGCGCAGCCAGCGCTGGGCGAACGCGATCTCATCATTCTGCGCGACCACGATGCGCTCGCACAGCACCCGCACCGACGGGCTGGCGCCGTGCGACGGCGCCCAGCCGGCCATCTGAATCGCCTGGGCGTGATGGCCGATCATGCCGGCCACGAAGTGCACGTCGGCCGGCGTGTAGTTCTTCGCACGCTGCGCGCTGGCCGCCCCGGCTGACGGAGCCGCCAGGGCCAGGACTAGGGCAATTCGTCTCGTCATCCTGTCATAAAGCTACCCCGAATACCGGGACTGACGAGCACCCAGGGGCCAGGTTGAGAAATGAAACATGTGCGCCGCTACCTTACAGCATGGCCGTGTCACCCCCCATCGAACCCATGCTCGCCAAAATCGCCGCCGAGGTCCCGCCGGACGGCGATTTTCTGTTCGAGCCCAAGTGGGACGGGTTTCGCGCGATCGTCTTCCGCCGCTCAGACGATGTGTACATCCAGAGCCGCGACCTGCGGCCCCTCGACCGCTACTTCCCCGAGCTCCACGCCGTGTTCCTCGCGCAATTGCCGAAGGGCGTCGTCGTGGACGGTGAGATCGTGATGCCGACGGCGCACGGGCTCGATTTCGGCGGCCTGCAAATGCGGCTCCATCCCGCCGCCTCGAGAGTCGAGAAACTCGCCAAGGCCGCGCCCGCAGCCTTCGTGGCCTTCGACCTCCTCGCGGCGAACGGCAAGAATGTGATGAGCGCACCGCAGCGCGAGCGGCGGTTGCAGCTCGAGAAGCTGTTCAAGACGATGCGCCCCCCGCTCTACCTCACGCCGATGACGCGCGATCCGAAGCTTGCCGTCGACTGGCTGCAGCGCTTCGAGGGCGCCGGGCTCGATGGCGTGATCGCGAAGCCAGCCGGGGCGTCGTATGAGCCGGGCAAGCGCGCGATGTTCAAGATCAAGCATGTGCGCAGCGCGGACTGTGTGGTGGCGGGCTTTCGGTGGCACAAGAGCGGCAAGGATGCGGTGGGATCGCTGCTCCTCGGTCTCTACGACGACGACGGCAGGCTGCAACACGTCGGCGTCACGTCCGCCTTCACGATGGCGATGCGCACGCAGCTCGTGAAGGAGCTCGCCCCGCTGCGCAAGAACGCGCTGCAGCAGCACCCGTGGCGCGAATGGGCGGACGCGCAGAGCGAGTCGGGCCGGATGCCGGGCGGACAGAGCCGGTGGAGCGCGGGGAAGGATCTCTCCTGGGAGCCCCTGCGCGTCGAGCGCGTGTGCGAGGTGAAGTACGATCACATGGAAGGGGACCGCTTCCGCCACCCGCCTGTGTTCCTGCGCTGGCGGTCCGATAAGCAACCCAAAGACTGTCGCTACGATCAGCTCGAGGTCACACCCGCTTACGAGCTGGAGAAGGTGTTCGGGGCCGGATCTTCTCGGGGACGTGCTGCAGGTTGAGGCGAATCCGATACCAGGCGGACGAGCGCCCGCGCATCTGATCGACCAACACGTCGGCCGGCTCCAGATACTCGACCACGCGCGGATGGCGCTTCTTCCACTTCGCCAGCCCCGCCAGCGCTTCCTTCTTATCCTTGCCGCGACTGACCTCGATCAGCGGGTACTTTTCCGCGCGCGCGCGCGACTTGGACGGCTGCACGCGCGGTGGCTCACCCGGCTGCTTGCGATAGTGTGGCGGCCAGGGTGCGTCGCCCTGCCCTTCCTTTTCCTGGCGCGCGGACAGCTCTAACAGGCCTTCGAGCGATCCAGCGCTCGCGTCCATCCCCGCATGGCGGTCGCCGAGCTGCGCGAACCGCTTCGGCATCGTCCCGAGTGTGAAGTCTTCCGGGTCGGCGTCGTCCACCTCATCCCAGGAGAGCGGCGCGGACACGCGGGCATCGGGCACGGGCCGCACGGAGTACGCTGATGCGACCGTCCGGTCCTTCGCGTTCTGGTTGTAATCCACGAAGACGCCCTGCCGCTCCTCCTTCCACCACTTGCTGGTCGCGAGCCCCTGGCCGCGACGCTCTACCTCGCGCGCCAGGGCGAGCGCCGACCGCCGCACCTCGTCGAAGCCCCAGCGGCGCTCGATGCGGACGAAGAGATGCATCCCGCGCGAGCCGGAGGTCTTGGGCCAACCGACCAATCCAAAATCGGCGAGGACGGCACGCGCGAGCCGCGCGACTTGGCGCACCTGCGGCCATTTGACGCCGGGGACGGGGTCGAGATCCACGCGCAGCTCGTCGGGATGATCGAGGTCCGCGGCGCGCACGGGATGCGGATGCAGTTCGAGACACGCGAGGTTCGCCATCCAGGCG
>WNGA01004501.1_pt1 | contig 20505 bp, 19 predicted proteins | sample 5400061 | NCBI WGS metagenome assembly WNGA01 (sample SAMN13153366, study PRJNA577476) | soil metagenome | isolation source: 100 cm soil or saprolite under grassland replicate 2 | place: USA:California | collected 2016-06-15
CCAGGGAGGACATCGGCCGACTTGTGGCGGCAGATCCCGCGGGGGCTGTGGCGGCTGCTTCCCTGTTCGGGTGGGCGGCGTGGGCGGCTCGCGACGTCGCTCGCGCCGTGGCAACCGGCAGGTGGTCAAGGAGCTCCATGCTCGTGCTGCAGGCCTGGGCGGCTCGGAACGCCTTTCGGCACCCCACCATCCTGATCCGACGGATCCGACGGTTGCCGCCAGGGAGCTGCCCGGGGCTCAAGCAGTCTCTGAAGCGAAGCGGAGACGGCGCGGCGCGGCAGCTTCTCGATTCCCACCGGTTGGGAGCCTGACCGATGATCGGTCGAGGCGCCGCGGAGGGCATGGAGTCGTCGAGTCTCACTCCTGGCAATGCACGCTCGAGGCGCGGCGGCGTGCTGCTCCTCGCGGGTCCTGACGGAGTCGGTAAGACCACCCTATCGCGAGCCTTGGAGGAAACGGTTCTCGTCGACAGCCCGCTCCTGCGCGCTCACCATCGTCGCGGGGTTGGAGTCCTTCCAGGGCGGAGACCACAAGGACCAACTTCCGAACCCCATCGTCACCCTCCGTATGGGCGCCTCGTATCGGCGGGAAAGCTCCTCTATCTGTATTTCGACTTCCTCCTGGGCTTCGTGCTCCGGACGCGTCCGTTCGTTAACGCCGGGGGGTGGGTGATCCTCCAGCGCAACTGGTGGGACCTCCTGATCGATCCTCTCCGATATCGGCTCCGGCCGATGCCGCGGCTCGCCGGCCTGCTGGGGGCGCTCCTACCTCAGCCCGATCTCGTCCTTGTTCTGGAGGCCGACCCGCGAGTGATCCGCGGTCGAAAGGCTGAGTTGGCCGAGGGCGAGCTCGAGAGGCAGATGCGCGCGTGGCGGAGCCTGTTGCCAACCGATCGCTCCGTCTTCTTGAACGTCGCCGCGCCGCCCCACGAGGTGGCCAACAGAGCGAGGGAGGAGATCGAGCGTTTCCTGGACGCGAGGGCGGCGCGTATGTCGGCAGCTGGTTGGATACGCTTGCCCTCGAGAACCGATCCCCGATGGGTGATCCCCCGCGGCCCCCGTCGCATCTCTCGTGCTGCCCTGCGCATATACAACCCGATGACCAGGCGCGGCCTCGTGGCGTGGCAGGTCGCTCGGGCTTTGGCGGCGTTGGGGGCGTTGCGAATGCTTCCCAGAGCCGAACCACCCCCGGTGGACGTTCGACGACTGCTCGCCCCCTGGACTCCGCCGGGCGGCGCGATGGCGATAGCCAGAGGGAGCCTTCCCGGGAGACACTTTGCGCTCCTCCTCGATGGGGAAGGGCGTGAGGCGGCCTGGGCCAAGATCGCCACGGATACGGAGGGGCGCCGACTCCTCGTCGGTGAGGCGCGGAATCTCGAAGGCATGAGACAGCGTCTGTCGCCTCCGCTGTCGGCGCCGGCGGTTCTCTCCGTCGAAGAGGGGTTGCTCGTTCTAGAGGCGGTTGCGTGGGAGCCGCGGGCCCGTCCCTGGCTGTTGCCGCTCGACGTGGCGGAGGCCCTCGGCGCGTTTGCTGGTGAGATGCCGCCTCGGTGTCACGGTGACGTCGCTCCGTGGAACCTCCTTCGGACCCGAGCGGGGTGGCGCCTCGTCGACTGGGAGCACGCAGGCGAAGGCATTCCGTTTCAGGATCTCTTCCATTTCCTCTTCAGGGCCCATGTCCATCTGGGACGACCTCGATATCGCTCGCTGCTCACTGGCCTGGACGGTAGAGGGCAGGTGGGACGCGCCATCCACGCGTACGCGCGAGGCGCGGGACACCCGCCCAGCGAAGTGCCCTCGTACCTCGCCGCGTATCTGGAAGCGCAGCTGTCCACGCTGGGTACCGCTCGAGCCGAGCACCGCTTGGCGACCGAAGTCGCGACCCGATTGCTCTCCGAATTGAGGAAGCGAGGAGCGTGAGTGCGCTGAAGCAATGGGTGTTGGTAACGGCCGATGGGCCTCAGCTCCGTGATCCGCTTGTGGCGGTCCGAGCCCTGGCGGCCGCCGGGTTCCAACCGGCCGTCGCAGTGTCGCCTGGTGGGTCCCTCGCCGCAGCGTCCCGGTTCTGTCGCCAACGGATCAACGTCCCTCATCCCACGACAGAGGGATGGCTTCCGGCGATCCGCCAGGAGCTGTCCCGGAAGGACTATCTCACCGTCCTGCCTGCGAGTGAGGTGGCGCTCCTTGCCTTCGGAGTCGCGACTCCCCATCTGGTCGACAAGGCCGAGCTCGCTCGGCGAGGAGAAATCGTCGGAATACCGGCTCCGCCGTCACTCCACTTCGAGGGAACGGCAGGCCTCCTGGGTGCGGCGAATGACCTTCCCTACCCCGTGATCGTGAAGCCGGCCGTCCATCGCTATTACGCCTCGCGTGTGGAGTCTCCAGAGGGTCTCGCGGCCAGCGTCCTGGAGGACGGCCCCGTCATGGTGCAGCCGTTCCTCGACGATGCTTTGCGCGCGGTCTCTGGCGTCGTCTGGAAGGGAAACCTCGTGGCCGCCGTTCACGAGAGGTGGTTCCGGATCTGGAGGTTCTACGCGGGGGTGGCGACCGCGGCGGAAACCACCGAACCGGACCTCGCCCTGGAGGAACGGCTGCTGGCGTTGCTGGAAGGCTACCAGGGGTACTTCCATGCGCAGTTCGCTGGCCCGTACCTGCTCGATCTCAATCTCCGAGTCCACACGTCTCATCCGCTCGCCGTGGCCGCTGGCGTGAACCTGGTCGGGATCTACTGTGATCTTCTCAGGGGTGAGGAGGTGTCGCCGGTGCGGGGTCGCCCCGGAGTGTTCTTCCGGTGGCTGGAGGGCGACGTCCGACACCTCCTCAAGGCCGTGCGTGTCGGCCAGATGAGCGCCGGACAGGCGCTTCGGGAGTTGGCTCCCCGTCGAGGCACCGCCCACAGCACCGAATCCCTTAGCGATCCGGGGCCGATGTTCAATCGCTTATGGTATGCGGCGAGGCGTCTCACCAACAGCGTGAGGGACGGAAATGCCGCCTAGATACCCGTCGACGGCTCTCGTCCGCCGAACCTTCCGTCGGCTGCCCCTGTCCCCGGCTGTCATCGTGACGGCACTCGCTCTCACGACGGTCGCCGGGGTGGCGGCCGCTGTTCCTGGTCCGTGGACGTTCGTCATGGCCGGAAGCATCGTCGCCCTCTGGTTGGTCACGTTGGTGCGGGAAGCCCCGCCGCACACGTGGGTAAGGCCCCGAGCGGCGCTGTCGTCGGCCCCGTCCTCGCCCAATGCCCTCAGTCCAACGGCGAAGGCGAACGGCGCATGGTGAAGACGGGACGCTGGCTTCGCGTCGCTCGCCGAACGGGTTGGGGGATAAGTGACTCGGCCTTCTCGAGTCTCACCAACTTCGCGTTGGGCGTCACCGTCGCGCGGTCGCTTGGCCCCCGCGATCTCGGAGCATTCGGACTCGCCTTTGCGACCTACGTAATCGGCCTGAGCATTGAGCAGACGATGGCATCGCAGCCGCTTCTCGTCCGGTACAGCGGTGTCGAATCCCACGCCTTCAAGGACGCCGCCCGTTCGGCCAGTGGGACGGCGCTGACCACGGGGGTGCTTACGGGAGGGATTTGTCTGGTCATCGGCTGGGCGTCGTCCGGAGCTCTGAGCCAAGCGTTCATCGTACTCGGGGTATGCCTGCCGGGGTTGCTCGTCCAGGACAGCTTGCGAATGATCTTCTTCGCGTCCCGACGGGGCCAGCATGCTCTGATCAACGATGTGATATGGGCACTCGTGATGTTTCCCGCGCTGTTCATACTCCTCTCGAGCGGCAGGGGCTCCGTCTTCTGGTTGACCCTGGCGTGGGGTGGGGCAGCGAATGTCGCAGCAGTGATCGGCATGCTCCAGGCAGGCCTCGTCCCGCATCCGAGCCGGACCGCCGGGTGGGTGCGGGAGCACCGCGATATCGCACCCCGATTCTTGGCAGAGATGATGGCCCTCACGGGGACAAGGCAGCTGAGCCAGTACGGCATTGCGGTGAGCTCCGGGCTTTTAGCCGTCGGCGCCATCCGTGCAGCGCAGCTCTTGCTGAACGCTCTACAAATCCTCAGCCAAGGCATCGGGCTCGTCGCGCTCCCGGAGGCAGTACGGATCGGGCGCACCTCAGTTCGGCCACTGAAGACGATGGTGTGGGTGATATGTGCCGCTCTCGTTGCCACGACTTTTGTCTGGGGAATCGTGCTTGTGCTGTTGCCCTCTTCACTGGGCAGAGCAATTCTTGGCCTAAGCTGGCACGCAGCAAAGGACCTGTTCGTTCCCCTGACGCTTGTGCAGGCGGCGGGCGGCGCGATCTCGGCGGCGGTGATCGGACTTCGCGCGTTGGTGGCCGTGAGGCGAAGCCTCCGGGCCCGCCTGCTCGTCTCCCTGCTCCAGGTCGCCGGTGCTATTGGTGGCGCCGCGGCGGACGGAGCCCGAGGCGCGGCCTGGGGCCTTGCGATCGCAGGCTGGGTGGGGGCGGCCGTGTTCTGGCGGCAGTTCAACAGGGCTTTCGATGAGCGGCTCCGGTCGGAACTCACCGAGCGGGAGCTCGCGCCAATTTGGATGAGGCAAACCCGGAGCGGTGTGACTGAACACATGGACGGCTGGAGACGTGAAGTGGCGGATGCAGATTCCGATCCTCGACTCCTCGGTACATGAAGAGGAGGATCGCAAATGACCGGTAACGTACCCGTGAAGGTTCTCTACATCTCGGCATGGGGGCGGAGTGGAACCACAATTCTCGACAATCTGCTCGGTGAACTGGACGGGTTCTTCTCTGCCGGGGAGCTGCGTTACCTGTGGAGTCGCGGGCTCCTCGGCAGCACGCCGTGTGGGTGCGGGCTCCCCGTCGCGTCCTGCACCGTCTGGTCGGCCGTGTTGAACGAGGCCTTCTCCGATGTCGCGCCCCCCGACCCTGCCGACATGGTGCGGTGGCAAGAGGAGACGGTTCGATTTCGTCACACGTGGCGACTGCTCCGTCAGGCCTCCACAGGATCGAGGAAGACCCCGGCGCTCGAGCGCTACACGGATGCGCTCTCCCGCATCTATCGGGCCATTGCGCGAGTGACCGGTGCCAGGGTCGTCGTGGACTCTTCCAAGAGACCGTCCGATGCGGCGCTGCTTCGGCTCCTCTCGGGCGTGGTTCCTCACTACGTTCATATGGTGCGTGACCCACGGGCCGTCGCCTACTCGTGGCAGAGGCGGAAGCAGTGGACGACCTTGGCGACCACAAACCCCACTCGCTTCATGCGCCGGCACGGCGCTGTGGACAGCACGATCGGGTGGATCTCCTGGAACCTCGCGGCAGAGGCTGTGTCCAATCGGCACGGGAGCGGCAAGAGCATGCGGCTCCGCTACGAGGACTTCATGTCCAGCCCGCAGAATGTCCTGAAGGCGCTCGCCGACCAGGTCGGCGAACACCCGGCGGAGCTCCCGTTCGTAGCCGACAGGACGGCGCAACTCGGCGGCAATCACACCGTGTCTGGGAATCCAAGTCGCTTCAAGGTCGGGAGGGTCGAGCTCCGAAATGACGATGAGTGGAAGGCCGGGCAGGGCAAACCGGACCGCATCATCGTCACATCGATGGCCCTCCCGTTCCTTCGCCGCTACGGGTATGCGGTTCGGCCCGCTACTCGATCGTCGGGTGCATCATCTCAAATGGAGGGGGTTGAGCCTCATGTCTAGTCGAACTCGGGCCGCCCGCCCGTGGTCCGTGGGGCGTGGAACTCATGGTGAGGTCGGGGCTCCGTACTCCGTTGGCAGCCGATGGCGGAACATCATATGGCTGACCCTCTGTCTTTTGGTGGTCTTCGGGACCGCATTGGCCGGTATCCGACCAGGTCAGGCGGCTTCATCCGTCGATCGGTTCATCTTCACTCCCGTCGCTGACACGTACGTGAACGCGAGCGCCCCCACCACGAGTTATGGCACCTCGGGCTCCCTATTGGTCGACACGAATCCACGGGAGCAATCGTTTCTCCGCTTCGATCTCACCAATATCTCGGGTCGGACCATCGAAGACGTCCGCCTGCGCATGTACCAGACCGACGCCTCTTCCGTGGGCGGTCGTGTCTTTTCGTTGACATCCAGTACCTGGGACGAAGCGATTACGTGGAACACGCGGCCGGCGATCGATGGCCCGCAGCTCGGAAGCTTCAGCGCTGTTTCGACCGGCACGTGGTACGAGGCTGACCTAGGTCAAGTCTTACTGACCGATGGTCCCATGTCGCTGGCCATCGACTCGACGAGCTCGGACGGCGCGAAGTGGGCTAGCCGTCAGTCCCTGAAGCAGCCGCAACTCATTGTCGAGGTCGACCAGGTGCCCGGTCTGGTCCTGGACGGTCTGAGCCAGATCGCCGATTCCTACAGCGGGTCGAGCGACGCGACCCAATATCCGAACGAGCACCATATGGCCATCACATCCGGCGGCCGGCTTCTGGTCGTCCATGGACGGCACAAGAGCGGCGTGCAGCTCGCTTGGCGTGATCCGGGAGGTGGATGGCAAAGGGCCACGACAGGAGCCGTGACAGACGGTCTTTTGGTCCCTGACCCAGCCAGCACGGGTGACTGGCCCGCGTCGATCGCGGTGGCTCGAGACTCAACCGGGGCGGAGCACGCATGGGTGGTCTTCAGTGGGTACACCTGGTCCACTCCTCGCGCCGTTCAGATGAGGCGGTTGAGCGACCTCGACTCACCCGACGGCCCCACGGTTGGCCCCGCCGTGACCGTCGAGGACGCGGGCCTGGGCAACGTCCGGGTCGACGTGGGATTCGAGAGCGTCCCTGGCGGCGGTCAGCGTGGGATCGTTTCGTACTACCACCGCGCGGGCGATGCCACGTACCAGCACGTGTTGAATTGGTTCACGGACCTCGACTCCGACGCGCCGGCGTTCGAGGCGCGGACGGTGCTCTACACTGCCACATCGAAGGACTTCACCTCCACGCTCGTGCCGACCGCGAACGGGATGCGCTTGGTCGCTTCTGGCAATGGGCCCAAGCTGCGACTGTGGACGCACGACGCATCTGCACCCCTGGAAACCTGGAGCAAGGGTGTGGCCACCGTGCTCTGCGCCGGGACGGTCAAGCCAAGCGCTGTGGGATTGGCCTCGGGAGAGGTCCTCGCCGTAGGCGCCAGTCCAACGTCGGGCGGGATCACGGTGGCCCGCTTCTCGGCCGACGGATCGACCGTGACCACCGAGCTCCAATTGGTTGGCTATTCGCAGCCCTCCATCGCCACCGACGGCGTGGATTCGTGGATCGTGCTCATCCGTTCGAGCGACGGGTTCCTGGTATCGCGCCAGTACACTCCGGACTCGGGATGGGGCACTACCGATCGGGTCGAGATCGGCGCCGAGGGTGGCCTGAACTACCAGTATCCCAACCTGTTGCGCGACACCGATGGCCGGTTGCGACTGGTGGTTCGAGGCAAGCCATATGTCGTCGGTGGGCAACAGAAGGCGGTCCTCGCTTTCCAGCGAACGCTCTAGCCCGTCTGTGATCGCAGGGAGTAAGACAGGGTTCCTCTGCTCGGGATCAGCAGCGGATGCAGACGAGCCGCTGGTACGAGCGACGAGCCGGGCCCGATTCGGACAACGGAAGGTCACGAGGTGCGCATTCTAATTCTCCACTCTCGGTACCTGTCTGGCTCCACCTCGGGAGAGAACCGAGTGGTGGAGGACGAGATCCGGCTCCTTCAGCGGAATGGGCATGCGGTGACGAGCTGGACTCCCGAGCCCGAAGCCGGGACCAGGCTCGAGATGATGGCAACGGCAGGAAGAGCGGTGTGGGCGTTTTCGTCTGCGGAAGAGGTGCGGCGGCTCATCCGGTCCCACCGGCCGGACGTCGTCCACGTTCACAACCTCTTTCCCACCCTGTCCCCTGCGGTGCTGCGCGCGGCCGCACAGTACGTCCCCGTCGTGGCGACGCTTCACAACTATCGCCTGATGTGTCTGCCCTCGACGTTCCTCCGAGACGGTCGAGCTTGCCAGGATTGCCTGGGTCGCGTTCCCTGGCCCGGTGTGGTCCACAGGTGCTATCGCGGATCCTTGGCTGGAAGCGTGGTGCTCGCCACATCCCTGACGCTCCATCGCATCGCCGGTTCGTACGACCGCGTCGCCCTCTTCCTCCCTGTGAGCGAGTTCGTGAGGCGTAAGCATCTCGAGGCTGGGTTTTCCCCCCAACGGCTGTTGGTGAAGCCGAACTTCTCCTGGCCCATGCCGCGTAGGGAGGGGCCGGGAGAAGTGTTCCTGTACCTGGGTCGGTTGTCCCCGGAGAAGGGCGTTGAGACTATCCTCCGCGCCTGGCGCCCGGGTCACGGGACGCTCTTGGTGGGCGGATCTGGCCCGGAGGAGGGCCGCTTGAGGGCGATGGCGCCCCCGCGAGTCGTGTTCTTGGGCGACCTGGATGGCTCCGTTGTGCCGGGCCTCCTTCAACGAGCCCGCGCCTTGCTGCTCCCGTCGATTGGGTATGAGGGACAGCCTCGAGTGGTCCTGGAAGCATATGCAGCGGGGGTGCCGGTGTTGGCGAGCGATGTTGGGGGATTGCCGGAGCTTGTCGAGGATGGCCGCTCCGGATTCCTTCTACCATCGGGTGAGCCGGAGGCATGGACAGCGGCCATGCAGAAGCTCCTCGCGGATCAGGAGGCCGTCCGGCTGGGCCAACGGGGGTGGCGGTTATGGAAGGAGCGTTTCAGCCCCGAGCGTGGATTGGAGAGTCTGGAAGGGGCCTACCAGCGAGCGATCGGAAGAGAGACGGCCGGCATGACGGGGAACGCTCCCGGGTAGAGTAGAGCGCAGGGCGATTCCCGTGTCGCCAAAACGAGATGGCGTCGCCATGAGAGTGGCGGTGCCGTAGCGAGATGGGGTGACCACAACACATGGAAGTCCGGAGCAAGAGAACGCTGGGCCGGGCCGCCAACGCGCTCCTTGAGACGAGACCATTGCGGCGCATGGCTCCTCGCCTGGTCGTGGCTCGAAGACTGCGTGCAAAGGCCCGTTACTGTTCCGGGCAGAGCGCTCCGCTCTACGCGGGACTTCTAGAACGCTCGGCTCAAGACGTGCTGCGTGGAGGGCCTTGTTGGGCAGTACTCCGGGGCCGGGAACGAGATCCCAAGGGGTCGGCTATGGCCCTCCGATTCATGGGATCGATACATCGCCTCGTCCTCGACGGCCGTAGTCCCGCGCTTGCTCGTTTCTACCCGTCGGTCGGAGGAGCGGGAGGGTCTGCGAACGACAGGTGGGAGGCGTTCTCCGCGACCGCCGAAGAGCATACTCCCGAGCTGCGGGAGCTCGTCCGCCGTCCGGTCCAGACGAATGAGGTTGGACGGTGTTCCGCACTGCTGGGGGCGTTCCTGCTCGAGGCCAAACGAACGGGACGTCCCATGCGACTCCTGGAGGTGGGAGCCAGCGCCGGTCTGAATCTCCGATGGGACTACTATCGATATGAAGCCGGTGAACGGGTGTGGGGAGACGCTCGTTCGCCGGTCCGGATCAAATGGGATTTGCAGGGCGACGGGCGTCCGCCGCTGGACGTGATACCCGACATCCTCGAACGTCGGGGTTGCGATCTGGCTCCGGTTGACGTAGCCGAACCCGATGGCAAGTTGACGCTAGAAAGTTACGTGTGGGCAGAGCACGTTGGTCGATTACGCCTGCTGAGATCGGCATTCCAAGTGGCGGCTCGGGTGCCGGCTGTCGTCGAGCAAGCTGACGCCCTGGACTGGCTGGAGCATGAACTTCTGGCTCCTAGGAGTGGCGTCGACACTGTAGTCTTCCACTCCATCGTGATGCAGTTCCTGCCGTCCTCGGAGCGCGCGCGGATGCGCCGGATGCTGGAGCAGGCTGGACGTCGGACGACGTCGGATGCGCCACTCACATGGGTGGAGATGGAGTCCCGAGCCCGCCTCGCTGAAGTGGCGCTCACGTCGTGGCCTGGGGGCCAGCGCGAGGTCGTCGCCTTGGCCAGCTTGTACGGGAATCCCGTGAAATGGGTCGCTTGACGGCGTTTCCATTTCAACACACACACAGTGGGCCGCCACGCTCTGTAGACGTCTGAATTCATTCTGGAGCGGGCGTCTACATCATGATCATCTCTTTGTTATCGTCCGCGCTACTCGCGTTCGTCGCCCTTAGTCCCGAGCTTGCCGGAGCGATGTATCTCACGAAGAACGTCTCCGCTCACGACAACAATAGGACGACGTGCGTCGGTTCGACCGGCCGAGGAACCACGTCGGAGATTGTGGCATATTCGAGCCGCTGCGGAGTGATCGCTTCGAATCCAACATCTATGTGGTGCTCGACCCCGCACGGCAGCCGTGGGCGTGGCGTGGAGGAGACCGTCCCTGGGCAGGATTCGCAACGTGGACTGGGCCGTTTCGCTTCTCAGAGGCCCGTTGGACCTGAGGATGGAGACGGCATCAACGCGGGAATGGAGTCCGAGCTTGATCAGGAGGCTCTTCACGTGGGTCGGGACGGTTGCGGTGCTGATCCCGTGGGTCGGGACGGTTGCGGTGCTGATCCCAAGGAGGGACGCGATCTTGGTCGTGGAGTGCCCGTCTGTGGGCGCCTCGATGACCTCGATCTCCCGAGGCGTGAGCAGGGAGAGCCGGTTGAGTACCTCCGGCCGGTTGCCTGATCCGGGGTTCTCCCGGCCGATTCCCTCGGCCTGCTGGCCGAGATCCGAGCCGGCGGGTGACGTCCGTCCCTTCTATGGCGAGCGTCTCGCTCAGATCCATGTTCATGTGCATCGCCACGCGGTCACACTTGTGCAAGCCATCCACGAGGTGCCGTGATGGTCGGCCGCACTATCGCGTGATTCGCGACACGGATGCGAGAGACGTTGGTCAGCGTTAGGGCGGTGGGGGGTCGCCGCGTCCTGCATCTTCCTCCTTTTCCAGGCCAAGGCCCGACACGGTCCAATGCTGCAAGGCCTCACAGGAGGCCTTCCCCGGGTATCTGGTAGCGCAAGGGCAAGCCTCCCGCGCCTATCTGGCGTTCACGTCCGCTCGGCGGTGGCTGCCCGGGCAGGGTCTGTGAGCGACGGGACTCCAGGTCATCGTTAAGGCCCTCGGAGCGCCGTTGCTTTTCCCGGCATACCTTTCCACGCTTAACAAGCGTGGATGGCCGGAAGCGGAACGCTCCTAGAAGAGATCGGAGCCGGCGCCGCCCGTCGCGAGCTTCTGCGCACTCGATGCTCCCGCGGAGGTTGCGGGCAGACATATTCGTCAGTCTTCGACCGGAAGGGCTTCCGGTGAGATGGCCGATCTCCTATCCTGCTAGAGGAGCCGGAATGAGAGGTCAAGTGATGATGGAGGCGCTGCGGCGCGTCGAGACTCGGACGTGACGGCGGTTCAGGCCGGGCCTAGGAAGCTCGTGCGTAGTCCTTCACCACTGGGACTCGAGGCCGGGCCTTCCGTGTCGCCGGGCTTGACGACCACGAGACCCTCCTCGTAGTCGGCGAGCAAACGCCGCGCCAAAGCGCGGCTTTGCGAACCATTGGGTGCCCTGGCTCGCGCCCAAGTCGACCTGATTTCCACGGGAGTGGCGCAGTTGTTAGCCGCGCGAGCTCCAGGTCGCACTGGAGCCTTCGCTCTTGCGAAGCAGTCGCCTCCGTGTGGCCCCCATTCCACGGGTCCATGGCTTTCCATATGGAAGGGGCGGATCCAGTCCATCATCCCGCCATCGCCCGAAGCTTCACCACGAGGACGTTGCCGCGAACTTCTCGCATAGCTGAAACGTACTCACGCATCACCCCCCTGGGCCGTTTTACTGCTGTGGTCACAGAATCTTGGTGTTGTTCGTGCACGCCACCCCGGCCAGCGTGCAATCGGTGATGTCGAGTGGACCGTACTGGTTGTTCTGGACTAGGTCGTTGGCTACGAAGAAGCCGGAAGAGCACCCATTGTGACCTTGGCCGGCACGAGCATCATTTTGCACCCGAATCTCAGGCAGGCCATTGTTGATGGCTCGGTTGCCATCCACGTTCACGTTGTCCGAGGACGTGACATAAATACCTGCATAAGGTGTCGTGTGCGACGTGTTGTTGCCGTCAACGGTGTTGCCGGTGATGCGGAACCCGTAGGAGCCCCAAGTCGGAAGGGGACGCTGAGAGCCGCTGTCACCAGAGGAGATCTCCACCATGATGCCCGCCCGCCCCTGAGTCTCGAAGCGGGAGTTCTCGATGAGTCCACCGGGGGCATCGCAGTCCCACCAGAAGCCCTGCGGGTTGTTGTCGTGGAAGTAACTGTTACGGACCTCGGCGTAGTGGACGGTCTTGATCCCGGCGTCTAGGCCACCGTTCCCTGTCCCATTGTGGTCAATCTCGCTGTGGTCAACGATTAGCCCCTGACCGACACCGCCGATGCCCTCTGACCTGTTGCCGTGAATCCGGGAGTTGAGCACGGTCAGGTTAACCAGCTTCCCGGCGTTGCCGTTGATTCCGCGACCGCTCGTGTTGTCACCGGTCAGGAACGGAGAGCAGCAGATGTCAAGGCCGTCCAGCGTCAGGGTGTTCTGCCCCGTGAGGGCCTGGATGACACCGGTGCTCGCCGTCCCGTGGATCGCGGTTGGTGCATTGACCTCGCCCTTCGGGCCGAAGGTGACCGGCTGGCCGACGATGACGTCCCCGCTATCGAAGTGGAGCGAGTTGGCCCCCAGCTCATAGGTTCCAGCCGCGAGGCAGAAAGTGCCTGGGGTGGTGACTGCGGCCATCGCCGCTCGCAGGTCTGCGCCAGCGGCCACTTGGACCCCATCACATGCCGGGGCTGGAGATGGCGAAGGCGAAGGACTAGGACTGGGCGAAGGGCTGGGGCTCGGGTACGAACTGGGGCTTGGAGAAGGCGACGGGTTCGGGCTTGGAGATGCCGCAAGGCTGGGGAGCGGGCTCGGGCTGGGCGCCAGGCTGGGGGTGACGCCCGTTGTGACCTGAACGGCATTGGCATTCATCTGTTTCCAGCCGCGGGTGGCGACCACGACGTAGTGATAGGTCGTTGATGGGTAAAGCCCAGAATCCTTGTACTGCAAGGTATTGGCGTGTAGCTGCGCAATTTGGGTCCAGGTGACTGCAGCCGGGGGCAGGCGCATCACATAGTACGAGTTTTCGCCCCCTGCGTCGGTCCACGTGAGGGAGACCTCAGTTCCCGTCACGGACGCCGAGAGCACGGGCGCGACAAGCGTCGGGGGAGCAGAACTCGCCCTCGTCAGATTCAGGACGAAGAATGCCGAGAAGATCAGGGCCAACAGGATCGGCTTTCTTCTCACAGGACCACGGTAGGAGGGGGGCTCCCTGCGGGGTATCCCGACTTCCACCGAGCTTGCGTACGGCGTTCCCCGTACAGCAGACGCTTTCCACGCCTGTGCTCGGTGGGGTCGTCGCTCGGGCTGCGGGGAAGGGTGTTTGGACTGGCGCCTGCCGGCTCTTCGTCGCCGGCGATCGGGCGAGCCGTAGAAGAACGTTGATGCTGCGGGGAACGGGGAGGTCCGGGGGGTCATCACTCGCCTCCTCCTACTGTCGACTTCTTGTCGGTACCTTCGATCGGCCTCCTCTCGACTCGACGGTTGCGCGAAAAAAAACTCCACCGGAATCCTTCCAGTGGACGCGCCGCACCCTAGCGAGAGCCCAGCGGTATGTCAATCACCGCCGGACGCAGGTCGATCACCCTTCGGTGGGGGCGCCCGAGCGCCCATGAATCTGGTGACGTGACCGGGATGCTGCGCGTCCTCGTGGTCGAAGAGCCACGAGATGTTCTCGGAGGCGCCAGCTTTGCTGTTCGCGCGAGGGGCCGGCACGTCCTCACTCTCAGGAACCGAGGCGACGAGCTCGATGGACAATTCCTCCAACTCTGGAGCTCTGTGGCTGAAAGGCCCATCCATCACGAGCATTTTCGCAATCGCTAACAGAGCTCACACGCGAGCGACGCGAACCATTCGTCGCCATATTGTCCTGACTCACGGGGCGCGCGGGTCGCCTCCAATTCCGCCCAACTCTTGCCGCGCGCCTGGAGAAGGCCCCTGCCGGCCGCAGGAAGCCCGAATACGTGTGCAGTTGCTCGCGCACGACATGATGGGCGCCGTCACTACGTCGAGCTGCTAGCCGACTACCTTGGAGCCGTCACCCTTGCCCGGCGCCGACGTCGGCGATGAGGCTCTCGATCTCTTCCAGGGTCTCCCGATCCAGGGCGAACTCAGAAGCGCCAATCCAGCCGTTCACCTGATCTGGGCATCGGGCTCCCGCGATCGCACCGGTCACCCCAGGTGTTGAGAGCGTCCACGCGATGGACAGAACCGCTAGCGTTGTTCCGAGCCGGTGGCCCACCGGGCGCAGCGCCTCGACAAGATGCAGGTTCCTTGAGAGCGCGGGTTCGGTGAAGTTGGCCGACCGCCGGCGCCAGTCGTCTGGCGCCAGGTTTCCGATAGCTTCCCGGTCGTACTTTCCAGTGAGCAGCCCCGAAGCCATCGGAGCGTAGACGATCACGCCCGTGCCATGTTCTCGACACCAGGGGATGACGTCGCTGCGTGCGGAGCGCTGGATCAGATTGAACGGAGGCTGGACGGAGTCGACGTGACGGATGGCCTCGCACCGCTCGAGGAGCGCGACGTCGAAGTTCGATACCCCTACCCAGCGCACCTTGCCCTCATCGATGAGCTCGGCCAGGGTGCCCCAGGAGTCCTCGATCGGAGTTCCGGTATCCGGGTCGGGCCAGTGGAACTGCAGGAGATCGATGCGATCCACGCCAAGGCGCCCCAGGCTCTCATCACACTCCGCGCGGATGGTCTCTGGGCGCAGGTTCGAGGAGATACGGCTCTTCGAGTAGTAGTTCCTGCCACATTTGGTGAAGAGGAAGACCTCATCCCCCGCCCGCCACGGGCGGATCGCCCGGCCCACGATCTCCTCCGAGTGCCCCAGACCGTAGACGGGAGCGGTGTCTACCCAATTGATCCCCGACTCCACTCCATGCCGAATCGCGGCGATAGACTCTTTGTCATCGACCGGCCCCCAGCCGAACTCGTAGGGGCCACCGATGGCCCACGTCCCCAACCCGAGCACAGTGATCTCGGGCCCCTCCGTGCCCAGGTTCCGCTTGCGGATCACCTGCTTTCGCGGCTGCTCCGGACCAGGAATCAAAGCGCCTTCATCATACGGGGACGGAGTCATCGAAAACCGTGGGCGAGCTGCGAAGCTAGGTGACTCTGGCAGGGCAGGCTTGCGACTTTCGCTTCCCGGTCAATTCCGATCACGCATCGGCGTCCAGACGGCTTCCCTCCCGGGCTCCACGAGGAGTCTCAGCGTAGGGTGCAGCGCTAGCCACCGGGACACGTGCGGAGCGCTGCGACACAGCGATCGATTCCGCGGCCGCGGCCCCCATCCCCAGTAGGAAGAAGGTCGGGACGGCGCCATGCGGAAACGCCAGGAGAGGCTGCGTTGCCGCGATCCCGAGGAAGATCACAAGCGCGGCGAGGCTCCAGGCGCAAAAGCGTCCCGTCGGACCCTGGTCGGCCCGAGCCCCTCTCACGATCGCCCTGAGCGGTCTGAGCAGCAGCCACAGGAAGAGGATGAACCCCACCAGGCCAGTTCGGGCGAACACCTCCAGGAAGTCGTCGTGGGGTTTCCTTACCAGGACCCGCCCCTCGGGGGTGGGCTCCTGGAAGCCGAAGGCGAGGTCGGGACCCAGGCCCACTCCGAAGACCAGGTAGGCGGGGGACTCCCCGACCCGGTGGATCGTCCACGAGATCCATTCCTCCCGCGCTTTAACCGTGCCGGCAGATGGACCCTGTTCCCCGAGGAGGGTCCTAATATGCTGCGTGAAGAAGTCCGTGGTGAGCGGTCCGTGCCTTCCCTCTACGCCGGCCCCGGCGAGGAACGACAGGGCCACTCCGACCAGGGCAATCGAGACGAAGGTCCCTGAGAACACCTTCAGGGGCCGCCTCATGGCCCAGCCCAGGACGCCCGCGGAGATCGGCAGGAGGACGTAGCTGCCGCGGAACTGAAGCATGGCCGTGAGCACCAGCCCCCACGCGACGAGCACGATCCTGCGGACGCCCCGGGCATGGACTCCGAAGAACAAGGCGGCGGACGCGACAGCAGCCTGAACCCCGATGTAGCCGCCGAGCAGGTAGACGTCCCGGCGCAGGCCGATGATCGGGCTGAACGCTCGGAGGGAATCCCGAACCGGGTAGAACGACATGTACACGAGCACCCCGAGATAGATCCAGGCCAAGCGGCGGATCCACGGCTGGACCCCGTCTCGCTTCACCACCCGGTATCCAACGACCAGAGCCAGGGCCTCGACGGCTGTCGTCGCGTCCCGCACGGCATCGGTCCGGTAGGTGGGAAAGTCGATCAGCAGCCGCATCGCGATGATCCCGAGAAACAGTGCCAGCGGCAACAGCAACCGCGCGGGGGGACGGTACCTGGAGTCGAGCAGGGCCACGGCGGCGAGGGGAAGGAGAAGGAGCTCGGCCAGGGGAACGGGGATGGACGCGGAGGGGATACCCAAATTGGAGAAGCTGTATCCTAGGAGGAGGCTCCCACCAACCAGAGCCAACGTCCCCCATCGCTCGGCACGCTGAGCGTCGAACGCGACGAACGCGATCCCAAATGCAACCAGAGCAACGAGGAGGCCGGTCGTTGCGTCAGCGACGATCGCCGCCCCGACAACGAGCGCAGCGACAGCCAGAATCGGCCAGCCTAATAACTTCTTCAGGCCAACGCGAAACATGGGAGGGGCGAACGTAGTAGACGACCTCACGGGCTCACTCCTCGTATCGCAGCAGCGATGCCTCCCGGAATCTGTTACAAGATCTTGCGATTCCCCGAGCAGCTCACCCCGGACGCGTCGCACCCGGCGATGTCCAGGGGACCGTAGTCGTTGTTCGTGATGGCTACGGCATCGAGGTAGAAGCCCGACGAGCAACCATTGTGCCCTTGACCGGCGCGGCCTCCGTCGACTGCACGAATCTCCTGCCACTGGTTTCGGACGACCCTGTTACTGCCCACGCTAACGTTGGTCGAAGAGTCAATCAGGATGCCCGCGTGGCCTGATGTGTTGGAGGTGTTGTTGCCCACGATGTGGTTGTTGCGGATGGAAAACCCGTAGGAGGCGCCGAGCGGAAGAGACCTCGGCGACCCGCTGTCCCCCGAGGAAATCTCCACCTCTACCCCAGTTCTTGCATTGGCCTCGATCCGAGAATTCTCGATGATCCCGCCGGGCGCGTCGCAGTCCCACCACATACCCAACACGCTGTTGTCGTGGATATAGCTGTCTCGGACCACGGCATAGTTGACGGTCTTGATCCCGGCATCAAGGCCACCGTTGCCGGACCCGTTGTGGTCGATCTCGGAGTTCTTCACGACCAGCCCCTGTCCGACGCCGCCGATGCCTGTGGATGCGTTGTTGTGGATGCGGGAGTTGCGCACGATGAGCTTGACCAACATCTCAGCGTTCCCGTTCACCCCTCTCCCGGACGAGGTGCTGTCGGACCGCGGAGAGCAACAGATGTCGAGGTTTTTCAGCCTCAGGGACATGTTGGAGTGAACACCCTGGATGACGCCATCCGTTGAGATCCCATAGATCTTCGTGGGTGCGGTCACCTTACCCTTCGAGCCGAACGTGACCCGCTGGCCGACGATCACGTCACCGCTGTCCGGGCGAAGCGGCTTGGACCCGAGGTCGTACGTTCCCGAAGCCAGGCAGTACGTCTGGGCCCTCCCGTTGGCGATCTTGCGATGCAGGTTCGCGCCCGAGCGGACAGCCACCCCGGAGCAGTTGTTGCGGACGAAGATCACCGGATCGCTGGAGGCGACGGGGGAGAGGGGACCTACCAGGAGCGTGGCGAAGAGCGTGAGGACGATCGAGGCGGCCAGGGTGCAGCTGAAATGGCGCTTGCGCGCGGGAGTCGTCTGGACGGAGTGGGCCACTGTTCCCAGCGATCTGGCCAGGCGTCTCCGCGACTGCCTCGGTGAGCCGTCGGGCTTGGCCGCGCCTGTTACGAAATGCGCTTCCTCGAGAGTGATCGATTCAGGAAGGATTTCGTGGTGACCTTGAGACGACTCCATCCCGATCCTCCCCTAGTTGGTCTCCCGAAGGCGTTCGGGACTCCTCGGGTTCGTGTGGGATCGTGAGAGGCCCGGATTTGGCTCTCCGGACCAGAGCAAACAGGTTCCGCCGGACGTGCTTGCCGGGGTACTCGTAGGAAACGTCGTGGACGTCGTAGTTGTTGAGGACGCAGCCCACGACCGTAGCGTCGACCTTCTCCAACTGCTGCATCGCTTGCCGAACGGAGCGCCTGGTTGCCCGGTCCGCGTTGGCAACCACCAGTACCCCGTCGACCAGGGGGGCCAGCGACACGGTGTCGGCGACCCCGAGCACCGGGCCGGCATCGATCAGGACAAGGTCCGCGTACTCGCGGAGCTCGGACAGGAGCCGGACCATCGGATCGGATCCGAAGATGGCGTCGTAGTTGCCGATCCAGGCGCCACTCGACAGGACCCTCAAGTTGTTGATCCCCGGCTGATGAAGCGCGCTTCGAAGGTCCGCCTCGCCGGCGAGCACGTTCGTCAGCCCGATGCCGTTCGGACATCCGAAGAACCGATGGAGACGCGGCCTTCGGCGGTCCGCCGAGACCACGACCACCCTCTTCCCCGCCTGGGCGAGAGCCACTCCAAGGTTCGCCGTGGTCATCGTCTTTCCCTCATCGGGACGGGAGCTCGTGACCAGGAAGCTCTTCATGCCTCGATTCGCCGCGGCGAAGAGCACGGCCACCCGAAGGGTCCGGTAGGCTTCCGCGGCCTGCGAATCGGTATCGCTCACCGTGACGAGCATGTCCTCTTCGCGCTTCCTCCACCCCGAGAGCTTGGGAACGACGGCGAGGACCGGAGCGTGGGTGTGGGCCTCGAGGTCGTCCGTCCCCCGCAGCCGCTCGTCGAGACGCTCCCGAAGGAAGGCCAACCCGATCCCAAGCGCCAGCCCTGCGAAGAGCGCCAGCGTGATGTTCATCGGGTAGTTGGGAACGACGGGAGACTGCGGAAGGCTGGCGGGCAGGATGATCTGGCCCACCAGAAGACTGGCGTCCGGTTCGACATCTTGGATCTGCTGCTGGAGGAGGCCGATCTGTGCGGCGAGCGTGTTCACCCGCGCACGAAGCTGCATTCGAACGACCGGGTCCGCTTCATTACCGATCTGCTCGATCGTGTGCTCCAGCCGAACGGTCAGGTCTTGGACCTGAGCCCGCAGTCGCTCTATGCCAGCCGTGACCTCCCTCAGCAGGCGCTCCCGCCGGAATTCCAGGTAGGCTCGGGCGAACGCGTTGGCTCGGCGCCTCGCTTCCTCTGGGTTGGGGTCCCGGTAGCTGATGGTCAAGACCTCGGTGTTGGGAACGACCTCGACCTTGAGGGGTTCCAGCAAGTGTTCGATGGGCTCCTGCACCCCGAGATCCCCCGCCACCAGCTCGGCGACCGAGGAGGATCCCACGACCTGACTCTCGGTATCCATATTCGTCGTGATGTCGCCCGCGGCCCCTCCCCCCCGAATCTGGAGGGCCTCGATGAGGACCTTGGTCTTCGATTCGTACAGGGGGGTTTGCCGGATCGAGAAGGCGAGGGTGGCGCCGAGCACGAGGGTCGCCACGACCGCGATGGACCACTTGCGATTGCGAAGTACCGCGATGTACTCACGAAACTCTACGCCGGTCGCGGGGGCGAACGGAGCCGGCTCCAGTGTGCTTCCCTTGGAATGTGATGCCACGAGCAGCATGATACCGGCGGATCGCGACCTCCAACTGGGAGCCATGGACGTATCAAAATGGAGGGCCGCTATCGCGGGATGAACCCCCAGAACCCCCAACAGAGCTCGTTGACCGCTGGCACTCGGCTGGGTATCCTGTTAGCACTCGCAAGGGGCGAGTGCTAACCGCCCCAGGACGCCACGGAGCACGGTAAGGAGGAAGGTATGGCCAAGTTCAACCTGAAGCCCCTGGAGGACAGGATCGTCGTCCACCCCCAGGAGGAGGAGGAGACGACCGTCTCCGGCATCGTGATCCCCGATACGGCCAAGGAGAAGCCCCAGGAGGGCAAGGTCGTTGCGGTGGGCCCGGGCCGGTTCGAGGAGGGTCAGCGGGTGCCGATCGACGTCAAGGTCGGCGACAGCGTCATCTACTCCAAGTACGGCGGGACCGAGGTCAAGGTCGAGGGCGAGGAGTACCTGATCCTCTCGGCTCGCGACGTCCTGGCCGTCATCGACAAGAAGTAGCCAGTTCCCTTCGTCCGGGGGCCGGGCGCGAGGCGCCCGGCCCCCGATCCATGTGAGGAGGTTTCATTGCCAGTCAAGCAACTGAAGTTCAGCGAGGATGCCCGGCGCGCCCTCGAGGCCGGGGTCAACAAGCTGGCCGATGCAGTGGCGCTGACGCTCGGCCCAAAGGGCCACAACGTCGTCCTTGACAAGAAGTGGGGGGCGCCCACCATCACCAACGACGGGGTGACCATCGCCAAGGAGGTCGAGTTGGACGACCCGTGGGAGAACATGGGCGCCCA
>WNGA01004502.1_pt1 | contig 20505 bp, 16 predicted proteins | sample 5400061 | NCBI WGS metagenome assembly WNGA01 (sample SAMN13153366, study PRJNA577476) | soil metagenome | isolation source: 100 cm soil or saprolite under grassland replicate 2 | place: USA:California | collected 2016-06-15
TCGTAGATCCGCGCCGCGTTGTCGGCGATCTGGGTCGGCGTGGTCACGTTCAGCCGCACGTACCGCGCCTGCACGGCGGCGACCGGGTGGCTGGTCACGTTGACGGTGTTGGTTGTGACGGTCACCACCGTGGTCCAGAGTGACCCATCGGTGGAGACCTCGACGGTGAACGCCCGGGTGTTCAAGGCGACCTGCTCGCCGCCCGCGCCGGCATGCCGCACCGTGAAGCTGCGCACCGTCCAGGCCGTGCCGAGGTCCACCCGCAGCCACCTCGGGCTGGCCCCGGAGCACCACTTGTCGGAGTTGCCGCCGGAGACGCTGCCGTTCACCGCCTTGTCCGGCGTCTCGGTGGATGTGCAGGAGGCCGACCCGGTGGCCGGCCGGTTCAGCGCCAGGTTGGTCACGATGCCCACGCCGACCGCGAAGACGTGCAGCTTGCCCCGGTCGGTGGCGGCCGGCAGCGTCACCGAGGCCACCTGCCTGCCCGCGGCGAGCGGGCGCGGCGCGGACGCGAGCAGGTAGGTGGCGACGTTGTCGGTGCCGCCGCCCTGGCTGTTGCGGTACGGCGTGGCGGCCACCACCGCCTCGCCCGCGGTGGGCTGCGCCGAGCCCGCGTTGAGCGTCCAGTCCGACAGGGTGACCGGCACCTGCTGGCTGGACCCGTCGGTGTAGTTGACCACCGCGGTGCCGGTCGACGGGCCGTTCGTGGCGCTGCCCAGGAAGGAGATCGAGCCGGACCCCGACACCGCCACGGTCTGGCCGTGCGCCGTGAGGTCGCTGGCCACCCCGGAGCCCGCGGCCGGCCAGCCGAAGGTGATGCCGTTCACGTCCAGGGTGCCGCCGGAGCGGACCCCGGCCGCCGCGAGCGCCTGCGCCGAGTAGCTGAAGCCGTGACCGTCGTAGTCGGCGGCCGCCCGGTTGGTGTCGTCCGAGACGCCCACGTTGTCGGGCGACCCCTCGCCGTCGCGGAAGCTGGGCGGCGCGTCCGCCGGGTCGGCGCCCCAGCCGGTGTTCGGCGAGGTGCCGAGGGTGTAGTCCAGGGTGCCGCCGTCGGCCACGAACGACTCGGGCAGCCACGGCCTGGTGCTGGCCGCCCCGTTCACCGACAGCGACTGGACGTAGAAGGTGCCGGCCGCCGCGCCGGGCGCGTTGATCTGGATGGTCTGCCCGGACGGGCGGGTGATGGTGACCGCCGGGAACAGCGGGCTGGCCAGTGCCAGTTCGGCCCGCCCGGGCACCACCGGGTACATGCCGAGCGCACCCCACACGTACGCCGACGACGTCTCGCCCAGGTCGTCGTTGCCGACCTCGCCGTCCGGCCCGGACCGGTACAGCGTGTTGACCGCCTGCCGCACCGTCGCCTGCGTCTTGTACGGCGCGCCGGCGTAGTCGTACAGCCACGGCGTCTGCAGGGTGGGCTCGTTGCCCAGGTATGCGTACGGCTGGTTCGGCCCGGCGTTGAGCTGCCAGGCGCCGGTGGGGTCGTGGAAGAACGCGTCCAGCCGGGACACCGCCGCCGCGTTGCCGCCCATCGCGTCGAACAGCGCGCGCACGTTGAACGGCACCATCCAGTGGTACTGCGCGCCGTTGCCCTCCACGTACGGCCCGCTGCTGCCGGGGCTGAACGACGGCCACGACCCGTCGGTGTTGCGCGGCTGGATGTACCGGTTCGCCGGGTTGAACAGGTTCCGCCAGTTCTGCGCGCGGGCCATGAACCGCTGGTACGTCGCGGTGTCGCCGAGCCGCCGCGCCAGCGCCGCGATGCCGAAGTCCGCGGAGTCGTACTCCAGGTGCGTCGAGGTCGGGCCCCAGATCCCGGACGCGCCGGCCGGCAGGTACCCCAGGTACTGAAACTGCGCCAGCCCCGGCCGCGGGTAGTACTCCTGGTAGTGCAGGTTGACCGTGGTGGCGTCCTTCACCAGCGACGCCAGCGCGCCGGTCGCGTCGAAGCCGGTGGCCCCGAAGGCGTACATGCTGGCCACGATCGACGCGTACGGGTCGCCCACCATCACGCCCTGGAAGTCGTTGTTCTGCGACCAGCGGTCCCACACGTCGCCGGTGGCGCGCGCGTTGGCGAGCATGGTCTGCGCGATGTCGGCGGCCTCGGCCGGTGCCACCAGGGCCAGTAGCTGCATTTCCGAGCGGTACACGTCCCAGCCGGAGAAGTTCGCGTACGCCGCGTGGCCGGCCGGCACGGTGTCCGTCGGCGGGTTGTCCCGGCCCGGGCCGAACCGCGGGTACTGCCCGTTCACGTCGCTGAACACGTTCGGCTGGAGCAGGCAGTGGTACAGCGCGGTGTAGAAGATCCGGAGCTGGTCGGCGGTGCCGCCGGTGACCGCGATGGCCGACAGTCGCTGGTTCCACGCGTCGCGGGTCGCCTGCCGCACCTGGTCGAAGCTGCGGCCGGCCTGCTCGGTGGTCGCGTTGAGCTGGGCGTTGGCCACGCTGACGTACGACACCCCGACCCGGACGTCGACCTGGGTGCCGGCCGCGGTGTCGAAGGTGACGAACCCGCCGACGCCGGTGCCGGACACCAGCACGTCGGGGTGCGTCTGCGGCACCGGGGTGCTGGTGACCGGGCCGCGGGCGGTGGGCGCCCCGGTCGGGGTCCGCTTGTCGGTCGCCTGCGGGGTCAGGGCAGGACCTGATCCGCGGGCGGCCACCGAGCCGGTGGTGACGGTGCCGCCGTTCCAGGTGCCGAGGCTGGCGAAGGGCCGGTCGAAGCTGGCCGAGAAGTAGACCTTGTAGGTGTTGGCGCCGCCGCAGAACCCGCCGCTGGCGGCGTACCCGCTGACCGTGCGGGCGGCCGGGTCGATGTTCACCTGGGAGTCCGAGACGCCGTTGATCGAACCGGACACCTTGAACAGCACCGATGCCGCCTGGCCCGCCGGGTAGCCGAACCGGCCCATGCCCGAGCGGGTGGTGGCGGTGAGCTCGGCCCGGGCGCCGCTGTCCAGGTTCACCCGGTAGTAGCCGGCCGACGCCGCCTCGTTGCCGTGCGAGAACGTGGACCAGTACCGGCTGGCGTCGGTCTGCGGCGAGGTGGTGACGGTGCCCGGGTACGGCATGATCGGGATGTCCTCGGCCGCGCTGCAGCCGGCCCCGGAGAAGTGCGTCAGGCTGAAGTCACGGATCCGGTTGTCGTCGTAGAAGTAGCCGCCGTGCTGCGTGGTGACCGTGTCCGGGCTCCACTGCACCATGCCGAACGGGGCGTCCGCGCCCGGGAAGGTGTTGCCCGAGCCGCCGCCGGTGCCGAAGTCCGGACCGCCGGGCCTGGTGCCGACGAACGGGTTGACGTACTGCACGTAGTCGGCGGCCGCTGACGCGGGTAACGCGCCCGGCCCGACCGCCACCACCGTCGCGGCCGCCGCCACCACCACCGTCGCGGCGATCGGCAGCAACGCGGCAGCCAGGCGCAGATTCGGCCACCGGCGCATGACACCTCCATGCGACATCGTTGTCAGCATTGCCGAGCAAACTATCTATGTTCGGGCATTTCGCCGTCAATCACTCAGAGGCCTGATCCGCAGGGTGGCCAGCCCGTCACCCACCGGAATCTGAACCGGTTTCCGGTCGGCGCGCGTTGGTTCCTCATGACGCTCTGCGGCTACCGATCATCGGCTGCCCCGGACGGCCAGGGAGGCGACGGTGACCATGACCGACCACTTGGCGGACCAGGCGCAGGAGTCGCCGACTCCTGCCTGCCCGAGGTGCGGCAAGCTGTCGGACCGGGATCACCACTCATGGAACTTCCGGGTGCGCGGCGAGACGCCGATGCAGCGGGTGGACCGGTCCTACGTGGAGTTGCTGCAGGAGGTCCGGGTCGCGCAGACCGGCGTGCAGATCGTGCTTGCGTTCCTGCTCTGGCTGGCGTACTCGCCGAACTTCACCGGCTTCGGCACCTCCTGGCGGGTGCTCTACGTCGGCGGCCTGGTCTCCGGCCTGGCGGCCGCCGCGTTCCTGATTGCGCCGGCCTGCTGCCACCGGCTGATCTACGGCCGCCGGCTCAAGCCGGAACTGGTGCGGGTCGCGAACCGGCTCACCATCTGCGGCCTGGGCTGCCTGCTCGCCGCGGTCGGGTGCGTCCTGGCCCTGGTCATCGGGCCGATCGCCGGTGGCCCGGTCGGCGCCGCCGTCAGCGCGACCGTCATCGCGCTGTTCGGCTCCGTCTGGTACGTCCTGCCGGTCATACTCCGTTCCCGCCACAAACCCGACTGCCCCGACTGCGACACCTCCACCCGGTACGCGGCCTGACCTCCCTAACCGCCCAGCCGGACCCTGACCTGCCGACCCGCACCCTGGCCCCGGGCCGCGACCTGCGTTGCTACTCCGGGGCCAGCTGCAGGTAGTAGCGCTGGGCGATGATCCGGAAGTCGCGGTCGGCATGCACCAGGACGGCATCGGTCCGCGACGCCACCGCGGCGATCAGGCAGTCGACATGGCTGCGCGGGGTGTCGCCGGAGGAGCGGACCATCCGGTAAATCCGGGCCGCCTCGTGGTAGTCCAACGCGGCGTCAACCTGGAGCAGCGGGAACGCCCCGGCCAGCTTCTCCAGCCGGCCGATGGTCCTGGGTCCGGCACCGGCCAGCAGCTCCATGATCACCGGCTCGGTCAGGAAGACAGCCTCCTGCTTCTGGATGAGTTGATCAACGTACTCGCAGGCGGCCGACCCGGTGTCGCGCAGATACTCGATCCACGCCGACGTGTCGACGAGGTAGTCCGTCAAGGCAGCAGCTCCACCTTCTCATCGCGCATCTCGTCCAGGTCGCCCTCCCAGCCCATGCCGCGGAGGCTGAGCAGGAACTCCTTGGTCACCGGCGTGCCGACCAGCCGGCGCAGGGCCAGGTCGACGGCGTCCTTCTTGGTCTTCAGCCCGTACTTGCGCATCGCGGCGTCGACCAGGTCGTCGTCGACGTCGATATTGGTGCGTGTCATACACCTATGATACTCAAGATCGGCCCCGCTCGCTTCGGCGGCGTCCGGGGCAGCCCGGGGCGCGCCGGGGCGGCCGGGCGAGCCGGCTCAGGACCCGTCGGGCCGCTTGGCCAGCGCGGCGGCGGCCTCGGGGCCCTGCTCGAGCAGCACGGTGAAGCCCGCCTCGTCCAGCACGGGCACGCCGAGCTGGATGGCCTTGTCGTACTTCGAGCCCGGGTTGTCGCCCGCCACGACGAAGCTGGTCTTCTTCGACACCGACCCGGATGCCTTGCCGCCGCGGGTCTGGATGGCCTCGGTGGCGCCGTCCCGGCTGTAGCCGTCCATGCTGCCGGTGACCACCACGGTGATCCCCTCCAGTGGGCGCGGCGCGGACTGGACCTGCTCGGCCAGCCGCACCCCGGCGGCCCGCCACTTCTCCACCACGGCGCGGTGCCAGTCCACCGCGAACCACTCGCGCACGGCCGTAGCGATGGTCGGCCCCACCCCGTCGGCCGCGGCCAACTCCCCCTCCGACGCCGCCGCGATCCGGTCCACCGAGCCGAACTCGCGGGCCAGTGCCTGCGCCGCGGTGGGGCCCACGTGTCGGATCGACAGCGCAACCAACACCCTCCACAGTGGACGGTGCTTGGCCTGCTCCAGGTTGTCCAGCAGCTTGGTCGCGTTCGCGGTCAGGCCGCCGTCCTTGCGCGTGAAGAACGGGCTGGTGGCCAGCTCCTGCTCGGTGAGTGCGAACACGTCGCCCTCGTCCTCGATCAGGCCGGAGTCGAGCAGTGCCACCGCCGCCTCGTAGCCGAGCACCTCGATGTCGAAGCCGCCGCGGCCGGCCAGGTGGAACAGCCGCTCGCGGAGCTGGGCCGGACAGGAGCGCGTGTTCGGGCAGCGGATGTCGACGTCGGCCTCCTTCTCCCGGGCCAGCTCGGTGCCGCACGCCGGGCAGTGCGTCGGCATCACGAACTCCTGCTCGGTGCCGTCCCGCAGGGCGACGACCGGGCCGACGATCTCCGGGATCACGTCGCCGGCCTTGCGCAGCACCACGGTGTCGCCGATCAGCACACCCTTGCGCTTGACCTCCTGCGCGTTGTGCAGCGTCGCCTGAACCACGGTCGAGCCGGCCACCCGCACCGGCTCCATCACCGCGTACGGCGTGACCCGGCCGGTGCGGCCGACGTTCACCCGGATCTCCAGCAGCTTGGTGTTGACCTCCTCCGGGGGGTACTTGAACGCGATGGCCCACCGCGGCGCGCGGCTGGTGGAGCCGAGCCGGCGCTGGATGGCCAGCTCGTCGACCTTCACCACCACGCCGTCGATCTCGTGCTCCAGCGAGTGCCGGTGCTCGCGGTAGTGCTCCACGTACTCCTGCACCCCGGCGAGGTCAGGGACCACCCGGAACCGGTCGGTGGTCGGCAGCCCCCACCCGCGCAGCCGCTGGTACCACTCCGACTGGCGGGCCACCGCGGGGGCGGCGCGGTGCGCCCCGACGCCGTGCAGTACCAGCCGGAGCGGCCGCTGCGCGCTGATCCGCGGGTCCTTCTGCCGCAGGGAGCCGGCGGCGGCGCTGCGCGGGTTGGCGAACGGCGCCTTGCCGGCCGCCACCAGCTCCGCGTTCAGGTCCTCGAAGCCGTCGACCGGGAAGTAGACCTCGCCGCGGACCTCCAGCAGCTCGGGGACGTCGTCGCCGGCCAGCCGCTCCGGCACGCTGTCGATGGTGCGGACGTTCGGCGTGACGTCCTCGCCGGTGCGGCCGTCGCCGCGGGTGGCGGCGCGGACCAGCCGGCCCCGCTCGTACAGCAGCGCGACGGCCAGCCCGTCCACCTTGATCTCGCACAGGTACGTCGGCGTGCCGCCGGCGTCCCGCTCCACCCGGTGCGCCCAGGCGGTGAGCTCCTCGGTGGAGAAGGCGTTGTCCAGGCTGAGCATCCGCTCCACGTGCTCGACCGGGGTGAACAGCGTGGAGTACGTCCCGCCGACCCGCTGGGTGGGCGAGCCCGGCGTGCGCAGCGCCGGGAACTCCTCCTCCAGCGCCTCCAGCTCGCGCAGCAACTGGTCGTACTCGGCGTCGCTGACGGTTGGCGCGTCGAGCACGTAGTACCGGTACTGGTTCTCGTCGATGCGCTGGGCCAGGTCGGCATGCCGGTCCCGCGCGGCCGGGGTCGGCTCGGCGCCGGCGCGGCGTTCGGCGTCGGCGCTGACGGTCGGCTCGTCGTTCTCGTCGTTCTCGCTCATCGAGGCTGACGCTACCGCGCGGGTACGACGATCCCGGCGGTCCCGTCCCCGTGTCAGGCGCGACGGCGGTTCCATCCTCCGCCTGGCCGCAGGCTCGCTGTCGGTCCTGACAGCGCGACTACCCGGCCAGCTCGCGGGCGGTGTCGCGGGCCGCTCGCAGGGCGGCGCGGGCGTACGCCGGGGTGGCGCCGGCCAGGCCGCAGGCGGGGGTGACCACCACCTGCCGGCGTAGCTGCTCCTCGCCGAACCCGAGCCGCCGCCACAGCGCCCGGGCCGGCTCGGCCAGTCGCTTCGGCTCCAACCGGCTGCCCGGGTCGGTGGCCGGCACCAGGCCCAGCCACAGCGCGGTACCCGCCTGGACCGCCTCGCCCAGGATGTCGTCGTCCGGCAGCAGCTCCGCGTCCAGCGACACCGCGCCCGCACCGGCCGCCCGCAGCAGCCGGACCGGGGCGCCCGGCGCGCAGCAGTGCACCACGGTCGGGGCGTCCGGCACGGCCGCCATCACCAGCCGCAGGGTGTCCTCGACCACCTGCTCCTCGATCGCCCGCAGGGTGCCGAAGCCGCTCGCGGTGGGCAGCCGGCCGACCAGCACCGACGGCAGCAGCGGCTCGTCCCACTGCATCACCAGCTCGGCACCAGGCACCCGGCCACGCACCCGGCTGGCGTACGCGCCGGCCCCCTCGGCCAGCGACTGGGCCAGGTCCCGGGTGGCGCCCGGGTCGGCCACCACCTTGTCGCCCCGCGTGAGCTCGACCGACCCGGCCAGCGCCCAGGGCCCGGCGACCTGGATCTTGAACGGGCCGGAGTACCCCAGCGCGCCGGTCTCCAGCACGTCCAGGTCGCGCTCGATCAGGTCCCGGGCCCGCCGCACGTCCACGCCCGGTCGGCCAACCAACCGCCAGCCGGACGGTTGCAGGTCCACCGCGAGGTCGACCAGCAGCGCCGCCGCCCGGCCGACCATGTCCGCGCCGGGGCCGCGGGCCGGAAGCTCCGGCTGGTGCGGCAGGTCGGGTAGCTCGCCCAGCACGACGCGCAGCGCCTCGGCCATGTCGGTCCCGGGCATCGAGCCGACGCCGGTCGCGGTGCCGGCCGGCCACGGGTAGTCAGCCATTGGCAGAGCGTATGCCCGTCGGTCGGCGCCCGTCCGCGGTGGTCACCCGGTTCAGCGCCGCGCGGCGGACGCCGGGCCGCAGCACCCGCGCCCGGTGAGCACCCGGAGCAGCGCCCGCTCCTCCTGGTGGGCACCGGGCCGCCTCAGCGCCGCGCGGCGGGCACCGGGGCTCAGCGCCGACGGTCGGTCGGCACCAGGGACAGCGCCAGCCTGGGACACAGCGTCACCGCGCGGCGGGCGTGCTTGGCCAGGCTGGCCGGCACCGCGCCGTCGGCCAGGATCGGGTACCCCCACTCGTCCAGGGCCACCAGCTCCGGCGCCACCTCGGCGCACACGCCGTGCGCCCGGCACTCGATCATGTCCACCCGCAGCTTGTCCGCCACGGCACTCACCGCCATCCCTGGTCCGGCGACGGTACCGCCGGTATCGGCAGCAGCGGCCGCTGCGACAGCCCCGGGCAGCCCCCGCGGGCGAGGTGTTCGGCCACGTCGGCGGCGAACACGTGCAGCGCGGTGTTGACCAGCTGCACCACGCCGTCCGGGTGGGCGCAGGCTCCGCGCCGGTTCACCATCGCCATCCGGAACCGCGCCCGGTCCCAGGCCTGGCGGTCCCGGCCCCAGGTCAGCCGGGCCAGGTCGTCCACGATCGCCGGGGTGCCGTTGAAGCACGGCCCGCACTGCCGGGCGTTCTGCGCGGCCAGCCAGCCGGCCACCCGCACCGTCTCGGCCAGCCCGCACGCGCCCGCGGCCAGCCCGAACAGCACCCCGGCGCCGGGGACGCAGCCGAGCACGTCCCGCGACTCGGGGGTGAGCGGCTGGGCCATCGTCTCGCCGGCCGGCAGCCACGCCCCGCCGTACCCGCCGAGCAGCATCGCCTGCCACGGCTCGCTCGCCCCGCCGGCCAGCTTCAGCACGTCCGCCGCGGACACCCCCACCGGCACCTCGTAGACCCCGGGCCGGCGCACCGCCCCCGACAGCGTGACCAGCCAGGTGCCGGGCGAGGCGGCGGTGCCGGCCTGCCGGAACCAGTCCGCACCGTGCCGGGCGATCAGCGCCAGGTGCGCGTACGTCTCGGTGTTCGACACCAGCGTCGGCTTGCCCTTGACGCCGTCCCGGTACGCCGAGACCGAACGCGGCTTGCCCGGGCCGCCGTTGACGAAGTTGGCCAGCGCGGTGGACTCGCTGGAGATGTACCAGTTCGGCGACTCGACCACGGACAGCTTGACACCCGCGCCCCAGCCGCCGGCGGCCCGTTCGGCGACGGCGGCGCGCAGCACCGGCAGCAGGCCGACGCCGCGGTGCACGCAGACGGTCACCTCACGGGCGCCGACCGCCAGCGCGGCCAACTCGGCGCCGTCCAGCACCAGGTGCGGCACGACCCGCAGCAGCAGCTTGTCCTTGGCCGCCGCCGGCTCGCTCTCCGCGCCGTTCACGATCACGTACGCGCCGCCGGCCTTGGCGCCGTTGGCGGCCACCGTGGCCAGCTTCCGCCCGGTCGGGAACCAGGCCCCGCCGCGCCCGCGCAGGCCGGCCTGGGTGATCGCCTCCACCAGCCAGGGTGCCGCTCCGATGGGCAGCGGCCCGTGGTCGCGCGCGTGCTCGGCCAGGCCGGCCGACGCGTTGGTGCGCAGCCAGCCGGCGAGCAGCCGAGGCGGCACCTCGGCGTACCGGGACGGCGCGGCGACCGAGTGCTCCGCACCGGTCGGCTGGGCGACCGGGTATCCCGCGCCGGTCGGCGGAGCGTCCACGGCGGTCGGCGCCTGCGTGAGCCCGCGGTAGCGGTACCTGGGCTCGGTCATGCCGGCCTCCCCAGGGCCACGTCGCGGGAACCGGACAGCCGGTAGCCGCCCGCCGTCACCACCGCGGCGACGCACACCAGGTCGAAGCCGAGCACCCACGGCCGGTCGGTGCCGATGCCGATCCCGTGCGCCACCGCGAGCGGCCACGCGGCGTAGGTGGTCCAGTGCAGCAGCCGCCACGCGGTGTGCCCGAGCCGGACCCGCAGCAGGCTGGTCAGCACGACCAGCAGCAGGATGTCGCTGGCCAGGGCGCCCAGGCCGAGCCAGAGCGGGACGTACGGCGACAGGAACGGCACGAACGCGTCGATGAGGTCCACCGGCACGTACCGGTCGATGACCACCATCACCACGTGCAGCGTCAGCAGCCCTACCGAGATCAGCGACATGTTGCGGTGCAGCGCCTCGGTGATAAACCGCGGCCAGCGCGGCGACGCCACCCGGCCGGCGGTGAGCAGGCCCAGCACCACGGTGGTGGTGAACGCGGCCAGCAGCACGAACCCGCTGCTGCGCGAGAGGTACCACAGCGTGCTCTTGCCGATCAGCGGCCCCGCCAGGTGAACGGTGCTCATTGCTCGGCTCCGCGCTCGTTCCGCTCCTCGGACCCGCACTCCCAGCACCCCGCGCGGTCAGTCCGCAGGGCGGGCCCTGCGATGCTCGCTCGCTGTCGCCTCACGGTGCTCATTGCTCGGCTCCGCGCTCGTTCCGCTCCTCGGACCCGCACTCCCAGCACCCCGCGCGGTCAGCCCGCAGCGCGGGCCCTGCGATGCTCGCTCGCTGTCGCCTCGCGGTGCTCATTGCTCGGCTCCGCGCTCGTTCCGCTCCTCGGACCCGCACTCCCAGCACCTCATGCGGCCACCCCCTCCTGCTGCGCCGGCCAGCCGGCGACGGTGTGCACGGTGCCGTCGGCGGCGACCAGCCGGGCCGGCAGGCCGCGGTCGGCCAGCCAGCCCGGGGCGGCCGGGCCGAGGATCATCGCCGCGGTGGCCGCGGTGTTGGCACCCACGCAGTCGGCGGCCGCCACCGACACGCACCGCCAGGTGGGCTCGGCGGGCAGGCCGGTGCGCGGGTCGATCAGGTGGTGCACCGGCCGGCCGGCGCGGCGCCAGGCGCGGACCGTGCGGCTGGAGGTGGCCAGCCCGCCGGAGCGGACGGTGACCACCTGGCCGGGCAGTTCGCGGCCGGCCCGGTGGTGCTCGGTGACCCGGACCCGCCAGCCGTCCGGGGTGGTACCGCCGATGGCCAGGTCGCCGCCGAGGTTCACCAGCACGGCGCAGCCGAACGCCCCGGCCAGCGCGGACGCGGCCAGGTCGGCGGCCCAGGCCTTGGCGGTGGCGCCGAGGTCGAGCGCGGCACCGGCCGGCAGGGTGACCGCGCCGAGCGCGTCGTCCACGGTGACCGCGCGCCAGCCGGCCGCTGGTACCGGCCGGATCGGCGCCGGGTCGTCGGCCGGGATGGCCGCGAAGTCGCGGTCGTAGCCGATCGCGGCCAGCGCCGGCCCGACGGTGGGGTCGACCAGCCCCCCAGACTGGTCGGCCGCCGTCAGCGCCACCCGGATGGCGGTCAGCAGCATCGGGTCCACCACGGCGGTACGGCCCGCCGTTCCCGTTCCGCCGGCTGTCCCGGCTGTGTCCGCGGCGCCGGCTGTGTCCGCGACGCCTGTGCCCGCGGCGCCGCCTGTGCCCGCGGCGCCGCCTGTGCCCGCGGAGCCGCCTGTGCCCGCGGAGCCGGCTGTGCCCGCGCCGGCGGCGCCGGCGGCGGCGTTCAGCCGGGACAGCGCCGAGTCGGTACGGAACCGGCTGCAGGCGCGGTCGATCCGGTCCAGCAGCACGCGCAGTTCGGCCTCGGCGTCGGGGAGCACGGCGTCGTCGGCGACGAGCAGGTGTGCCGTACTCCCCCACACGTCGAAGCGGGCGCTACCGGTCATGCTGCCGGTCATGATCCCCCCGAGGTGGTCTGCTCGTCGCCGGTGGAGCTCTCCGGCTTGTCGTTCGGCGGGATGACCCCGCCCTTGGCGTCCACCGCCGGCTTGCCCTTGGAGTAGTCCGCCGAGGCCGACTTCGGGTTCGGCGCCGCGGCCGCGATGGCCACGCCGATGCCGGCGGTCGCCACCGCGCCGGCCACGGACAGCGCAGTGGTGAGCACGACGACCCGGGTCAGGCCGGCGTCCCGTGCGGACGGGTGATGCTGGTACGCCACGGAGATTCACGTCCTCGTCGAGGTGGGTCGGCGGTGCTGGTCAGCGGGTGCCGGGCGTGGTGCCGGTCGGCTCGGCGGGCAGCCGGTCCGGCACCGGGAACGCGCCGGTGGCCGGGATCCGGGTGGGGTACCAGCCGGCGGCGACGCCGAAGCGGCCGGTGTGGTAATACGGCGTGTCCGGGGAGTACTCCGCGGCCGGCCGCAGCCCGTCGGCGCCGGCGGCGGGCGTTTCCGGCAGCCGCAGCGACGGCGCCGCGTCGAACGGCGGCACCGGCGGGCCGGGGTCCTCCCCGCGAAGCCGGCGGGCCGCCCGGGCGGCGGTCAGCCCCTCGAGCACCTCGTGCCGGGCCTCGTCGTACTGCAGGTCGGTGCTCGCCGCGGCCAGCAGCGCCTCGGCGGTGGCGTGCCGGGCGGCCGCGTCGGCCATCGCCCGGCCGGCCTCGTCCGCGCCGGCCTCGTCCGCGCCGGCCTCGCCCGGGCCGCCCGGGCGCAGTTCGCCGTTCAGCCGGTTCAGCAGCGCGGTGACCTCCGCCCGCCGCCCGCGGGACCGCCCGGCGGCGCGGCGCAGAACCGCGAGCGCCACGCCGGCCACCAGCAGCGCGGCCAGCCCGGCACCGCCGAAGACCAGCGGCCAGATCCGGCCGGTGTCGTCGGTGCCCACCGCGGCCGAGCCTCCGCCGCCCGGCTCGTCCACGCCGTACCGCCCACCGCGGGCGTCCCGCCCGGAGGCGGTCGGTGCGGCCTTGACCTCGGCCACGAAGTCCAGCAGCGCCTGGGTGACGTCGCTGCTGGCGTCCTCCCGCAGCACGTCCTTGTGCTTGGCGATCGCGTGCGTGGCGGCCAGCCCGGCCGCCCCGCGGGCCAGCACGTCCGACCCGGCGTAGAAGTACCGGCCGGAGATGACCGCGATGGTGTTGCCCGGGAGCTGGCCGGAGATCATCCGCGGCCACTGCCGGACGGTATTGACCCCCGCGCCGGCCGGCAGGATCGCGATCCGCAGCGGGGCGTCCCCGATGGCGGCCCGCACGGCGGCCTGGTCCAGCCTGGTGGTGGCCTGCGGCGACACGTAGAGATGGTCGGCGCGCAGGCCGGCCACCGCGTCGTCCACCGGGCCGGCATGCGCGGTCCCCGGCAGGGCGAGGGCGGCCAGCACGGCCGTCAGCAGGGTGATCCGTCGAAGCACGGCATCACGCTAACGGGAGATTGGCCGTCGCGAATACGCTTAAAGACTCACCCAAGGGGTCAACTTCGGCTCGCCCGCCGGCAACCGGTCCAGTACGCGGGAAATGTCGGGCAATGTGGTACGGCGCTCACCGCGCGGTGCGGGCGATGGTCGCGCCGGCCAAACTGGTACGGCACTCACCGCGCGGGGCGACGGTCGCGCCGCCCAAGCCGGTACGGCCCTCACCGCGCGGCGCGGGCGATGGTCGCGCTGGCCAAGCCGGTACGGCCCTCACCGCGCGGTGCGGGCGATGGTCGCGCTGCCCAGCACCGCGTCGCCGTCGTAGAGCACCACCGCCTGGCCCGCCGCGATGCCCTGCTGCGCCCGGTGCAGCCGGACGCTGACGTGCCCGTCCTCGACGTACGCGGTGGCCGGCGAGACCTGGCCGTGCGCGCGCAACTGCGCGGTGCAGTCGAACGCCGGTGCCGGTGGCGTGCCGCGGGTCCACACCGGGCGCAGGCCGACCACCTCGGTGACCTCCAGCAGTTCGGCCGGCCCGACGGTGACCGTGTTGCTGACCGGGCTGATGTCCAGCACGTACCGCGGCTTGCCGTCCGCGGCCGGCCGCCCGATCCGCAGGCCCCGGCGCTGCCCGATGGTGAATGCGAACGCGCCGTCGTGCTCGCCCACGGTCTGGCCGGTGACCGCGTCCACGATGTCGCCCGGCTGCTCGCCGAGCCGGGCGGCGAGGAACCCGCGGGTGTCGCCGTCGGCGATGAAGCAGATGTCGTGGCTGTCCGGCTTGGCCGCCACGGCGAGCCCGCGGCGGGCGGCCTCGGCCCGCACATCCGCCTTGGTGGACCCGCCCAGCGGGAAGATCGCATGCGCGAGCTGCCCGGGGGTGAGCACCGCCAGCACGTAGGACTGGTCCTTGGCCGCGTCCACGCTGCGCCGCAGCACCCCGCCGGACAGCCGGGCGTGGTGGCCGGTGACCACGGCGTCGTACCCGAGCGCGATTGCCCGGTCCAGCACCGCGGAGAACTTGATCCTCTCGTTGCAGCGCAGGCACGGGTTCGGGGTACGGCCCGCGGCGTACTCGGCCACGAAGTCGTCCACCACGTCCGCGGCGAACCGCTCGGCCAGGTCCCAGACGTAGAACGGGATGTCGAGCACGTCCGCCGCCCGGCGGGCGTCCCGGGCGTCCTCGAGCGTGCAGCAGCCGCGCGCCCCGGTGCGCAGGCTCGCCGGCGCCGGCGACAGCGCCAGGTGCACCCCGGTCACGTCGTGGCCGGCGTCCACCGCGCGCGCGGCAGCCACGGCGGAGTCCACCCCGCCGCTCATCGCCGCCAGCACCCGCATGGTCCCGAGGGTACGGTGCCGCCGCGCACCACGGTCGGGTGCCGGACCTCCTCAGCCCAGGGTGGGCGGCAGGGTGGGCCCGGCGGTGAGGTCCACCTCGATGAGCTGCGGGCCGTCCGCGGCGACCGCGCCGCGCAGCGCCTCGGCGAGCTCGTCCGCGGTGCCGGGCCGGGTGGCCGGGACGCCGTAGCCGGCGGCCAGCGCCAGGTGGTCCAGCCCGGGGATGTCCAGGCCGGGCGCGCCCTTGACCTGCTCGAGGTTGGCGAACCACTTGAGGATGCCGTACTCGCGGTTCTTCAGCACCACCACGGTCACCGGCACGCCGTACGTCGACGCCGTCCACAGCGCGGTGATGGCGTACTGCGCCGAGCCGTCGCCGACCACCGCCACCACCGGCCGGCCGCGGTCGGCGAGCTGGACGCCGACCGCCGCGGCCAGCCCGAAGCCGAGCCCGCCGCCGGCGGAGAAGTAGTAGCCGCCGGGGCGGCGCACCTGGAAGTACTGCTGGAAGGTCAGCACGTTCGACGGCGACTCGTTCACCACCACGGCCTCGGCCGGCAGCGCGTCGGCGAGCACCGAGAACACCGCGGCCGGCGACAGCGGCGACTCGGCCAGGTCGGCGGGCGGCGGGGCGGGCCGCGGCTCGGGCGCCGGCCGGCCGGAGGCTGGCACCAGGGCGGCCAGCTCGCGCAGCGCCGCCGCCGGGTCGCCGAGGATCGCGTCGCCGGCCACCGCGCGGGCCGCCTCGTCCGGGTCGTCGGTGACCAGCACCAGGCTGGCCCCCTCGGGCAGGAACGGACCCGGGATGTACGGGTAGTACCGGAACACCGGCGCCCCGGCGACGAGCACCAGGTCGTGGCCGGCGAGCTGGCCGGACACGCCCGCGATGGCCGGCACCAGAGCGCCGCGGAAGGCCGGGTGGTCCTCCGGGAAGCTGGCCCGGCCCTCGGTCGGCGCCTCGAACACCGCGAGCCGGCAGCGCTCGGCCAGCGCCACTGCCGCGTCCCAGCCGCCGCCGGCCATCACCTCCCCGCCGACCACCAGCGCCGGGTTGGCCGCCGCCGCCAGCCGGTCCGCGAGGGCGCGCAGCGCGGCCGGGTCGGGCGGGCGCCGGTAAGACACGGTGCGGCCGTGTGCGCCGGCCGTCGAGGTCGGGTCCGCCTCGGCGGTCCAGTCGTCCAGCGGCACCGACACGAACACCGGGCCGCGCGGCGGGGTGGCCGCGATGTGGTACGCCCGGGCCAGCGCCGCGGGCACGTCGGCCGGGCGCGGCACCTCATACGACCACTTCACCACCGGGCGGGGCAGCGTGGTGGCGTCCACATTGGTGAGCAGCGCCTGCATGGTCATCATCGCCCGGACCTGCTGCCCGGAGGTGACCACCAGCGGGGTCCGGTTCGCGTACGCGTTGAAGATCGCGCCGACCGCGTTGCCCACCCCGGGGGTGGTGTGCAGGTTGACCAGCGCCGGTCGGCCGGTGGCCTGCGCGTACCCGTCCGCCATGCCGACCACCACCGCCTCCTGCAGGCCGAGCACGTACCGGAAGTCGTCCGGGAAGTCGGCCAGCATCGGCAGCTCGGTGGAGCCCGGGTTGCCGAACATGGTGGTCATGCCGAGGGAGCGGAACAGGTCGTAGCTGGCCTCGCGGACCGTCGCCATGCGGTCTCCTCCGTTCGTCAGCTCGGCGCCGCGAGCCTCACTCGCTGTCGCCTCGCTTCATCATCTGCTCGGCTCCGCGCTCGCTCCGCTCCCCGGGTCGCCGCCCGGTTTTCGCACGCCCCTCGGCTGTTCGTGCGCCCTGCGATGCGCACTCGCTGTCGCCTCGCTCCATCATCTGCTCGGCTCCGCGCTCGCTCCGCTCCCCGGGTCGCCGCCGGGGTTCTCGCACGCCCCTCGGCTGTTCGTGCGCCCTGCGATGCTCACTCGCTGTCGCCTCGCTTCGTCATCTGCTCGGCTCCGCGCTCGCTCCGCTCCTCGGGTCGCCGCCGGGTTCTCGCACGCCCCTCGGCTGTTCGTGCGCCCTGCGATGCTCACTCGCTGTCGCCTCGCCAGGAGCGGCGGACGTTGACCAGGCCGGCGCGCCGGGCCCGCTCGACCGCCGGGCCGATCGCGTCGAGCAGCGCGTCCACGTCGGCGTCGGTCGAGGTGTGCCCGAGGGTGAAGCGCAGCGACGAGCGGGCCGTCGCCCGGTCCGCGCCCATCGCGAGCAGTACGTGGCTCGGCTCGGCCACCCCGGCGGAGCAGGCCGAGCCGGTGGAGCACTCGATGCCCGCTGCGTCCAGCAGCATCAGCAGCGCGTCACCCTCACAGCCGGGGAACGAGAAGTGCGCGTTGCCGGGCAGCCGGCCGGCCGGCTGCCCGGCCGAGTCGGGGCCATCCGGGTCGGCCGGGTCGCCGTTGAGCACCGCGTCCGGGACGCGGGCGCGCACCCCGGCGACCAGCCGGTCCCGCAGCCCGGCCAGCCGCCGCGCCTGCTCCGACCGGGTTGCCGTGGCGTGCTCCACCGCGAGCGCCAGCGCGGCGATCGCCGGGGTATCCAGCGTGCCGGACCGGACGTCCCGTTCCTGGCCACCGCCGTGCAGGACCGGGGTGGCCGTCACGTCACGCCCGAGCAGTAGCGCGCCGCAACCGATCGGCCCGCCCACCTTGTGCCCGGTGAGGGTGAGCGCGTCCACCCCGCTGGCGGCGAAGTCGACCGGCACCGCGCCGACCGCCTGCACCGCGTCGGTGTGCACCGGGATGCCGTACCCGTGCGCCACCGCCGCCAGGTCGGCCACCGGCTGTACGGTGCCCACCTCGTTGTTCGCCCACATCACGGTGACCAGCGCGGCGTCGTCGGGGTCCTGCTCAACGGCGGCGCGCAGCACGTCCGGGTGCACCCGGCCGGCGCCGTCGACCGGCAGCCAGGTGACAGTCGCGCCCTGGTCGGTGGCCAGCCACTCCACCACGTCGAGCACTGCGTGGTGCTCCACCGCGCTGGCCAGGATCCGGGTACGGCGCGGGTCGGCTGCCCGGCGCGCCCAGTAGATGCCCTTGACCGCGAGGTTGTCGCTCTCGGTGCCGCCCCCGGTGAAGATCACCTCGGACGGGCGGGCGCCCACCGCGGCCGCGAGCTGCTCGCGCGCCTCCTCGACCCGGCGCCGGGCCCGGCGCCCTGCGGCGTGCAGCGACGACGGGTTGCCCAGGCTGGCCAGCTCGGCGCTCATCACGGCGATGGCCTCGGGCAGCATCGGCGTCGTCGCCGCGTGGTCGAGGTAGGTCATGGTGCGCCAAGCCTATCCGCGACAACGCCGACCCGACTCCCCCACAACCGCCCGAGATGGCACATCTCGTTGCTTCCCCACCCCGAGCGGTACGCAACGGCACCCGGCCCGGTCATCAGGTCCGCAGCCGGCCGGCGAGCACCACCCCGACGGCGGCCACCGCGGCCATCGCAAGGTCGATCAGGGTCAGCCCAACCGACGCGCTGCCGCCGTGCGTGGCCACCGTGGTGAGCAGCACGCCGCCGAGGCCGACCAGGGTGGCGCTGGCCAGCACTTCGCAGATCTGCAGTGCGGCCCCGTTCGCACCCCGCTGGTCCACCGGCGAGAGCCGCAGCATCAGCACCGAGATGCTGGCGATCGAGATGCCCATCCCGAACCCGGCGAACGCCCACAGCGGAGCAGCCAGCCAGCCGGGCGGCCCGGGCCACGCCACCGTCACCAGGCCGGCGGCGGACAACGCGATCAGTGCGCAGCCGGCACGTACCAGGCGGTACCGCGCCGGGTCGGCCAACCGTGCCTGCCACCACGACCCGCCGAACCACCCGACCGCGCCGACGATCAGCGGCGCGCCGGCCGCCGCGGCGCCGTACCCGTGCACCTGGGTCAGCGTGAACGGCACGAACGTGTCGACGCCGAAGAACGCGCCGGCCAGGATCCCGCGGTAGCCGAGCGAGGCGGGCAGCCCGGGGCGCAGCGTGAGGGTGCCGCGGGGCAGCAGCCGGCGCAGCGCCGGCACCAGAGCGGCCAGGCCGAGCAGCGCCACCGGCAGCACCGCCCAGCGCGGGTCCTGCCCGGCGAACTGCAGTGCCGCCAGCCCCACCGCGGCCAGCACCGCGTACGGCGCCAGGCTGCGGCCGGTCGCGCCGCTGGTGCGGTCCCGCGGCGGCCGCCGGGTCAGCGACGGCCACACCAGCCCCAGCCCGACCAGCACGAGCGGCACCAGCCCGAGGAACACCAGCCGCCAGGTCAGGTGTTCGGTGAGCAGCCCGGACACCAGGGGCCCGATCAGCGACGGCAGCACCCAGGCGGCCGAGATCGCGGCGAACACCCGCGGCCGCATGTCCTCCGCATAGACCTCCGCGATCACCACGTAGATCGACACGACGACGGCGCCGGCGCCCAGGCCCTGCACCGCCCGTCCGGCCACGAAGACCGCCATCAGGTGCGCCGTCCCGGCAATCACCAGCCCGGCGGCGAAGACCGCGAGGCCGGCGACCAGCGTGCCGCGCGGCCCGGAGCGGTCGCTCCACCGGCCGGCCAGCACCATCGCCACCACGCTGCTGACCAGGAACGCGGTGAACGGCCAGGAGTAGTACGCCAGACCGTGCAGCTCCCGCACCGCGGTTGGCATCGCGGTGGCAACCGCCATCGCTTCGAACGCGACCAGGGTGACCACCAGCACCAGCCCGACGGTGGTCGCCCGGTACCGCCCGGCGAGCAGCGAGGCGGGTGCGGGGGTCGGCGCGGCCGCGGTCCTGGTCACCTCCCGACGGTACTTCGCAGTGCGAACGGTATCGCCGCTTCGCCCATCCCCGTTCCGCGACGGTGTGCCATCCGGGGTCAGGCACCAGCAAAATGGCACATCTCGGCCCCGTGGCGCTGCGTGTCGCCGACCCCAGAATGAGGACGGCCGCGGCCGATCGGACGGTCGTCTCTTGACGGCGCATGCGCCATGGCGAGCCTGTCGGGCAACCCCACGCATCTCGCTATGTCGGCTCAGGGGTGCCGATGCAGCAGTCGCGGTCGGCCAGACGGTGGCGGACCGGCTGGTGGGCCGGTATGGGCCGGTATGGGCCAGTCCGGATCGTGCGTGCCGGGGCCTGCTCGCGGTGGCCGCTGGCCCCCGCCGGTAACCGCCGGCAACCGCCACCAACCTGGCGCGCGTTCGTCCGGACCCGGCTCGTTGCCGCGGACGTGGCGGCCACCCACGCGGGCACGCCGTGGTGGTCCGCCGCCGGCAATCGCCGCCAACCTGGCGCGCGTTCGTCCGGGCCCGGCTCGTTGCCGCGGACGTGGCGGCCACCTACGCGGGCACGCCGTGGTGGTCCGCCGCCGGCACACCCGGCCGGCGCCGCGGACACCCGGCCGGCGCCGCGGACACCCGGCCGGCGCCGCAGCACTGCTGGCCGGCGCGGCCGCCGCGGTCGCGGCGCCGTCCACCGACCTCGACCACCGGTGGCTGCTGCCGCTGCGGCAGACCGGATCCGGCTGTTCGGGCACCCGCTGGGCCGGCATCGGCTGTGCCGTTCCGCTGGCCGCCACGGTCGAGTTGCTGGAACGCAGCCTGGCCTGGGAGTCGGCCGCCCGGGTGGTACGTTCCGGCCTGGTGGAGCGTATAGGTTTTGAGCATCAGCTCGTACCCGCCAAGATACGGTGAGCCACGTGGAACCCACTCACCCAATTCACACAATCACACACCGAATAACGGCGCACACACCGAATAACGGCGAGGGTTACC
>WNGA01007614.1_pt1 | contig 20505 bp, 13 predicted proteins | sample 5400061 | NCBI WGS metagenome assembly WNGA01 (sample SAMN13153366, study PRJNA577476) | soil metagenome | isolation source: 100 cm soil or saprolite under grassland replicate 2 | place: USA:California | collected 2016-06-15
CCGGGCGGGCGGGGGACTGGAAATCCTCTTTTGCTTAGCCCTTTGGACTGTAAATCCAAACAGAGTTAGTGGTTCAATTCCACCTCAGAACGAGAGCGAGACTGAACGAAAGAAAATGCAAGTGAAACGAGACGAGAATAGTAGGCGGATTTCCTAAAAGCGGTGGTTCTCGCCTCCCTGTGCCCAAAGCGGGGTGGGCGACTACGGTTCGAGTCTTTTTCGATCGGGTAGATCCATATGTTCCGGGGGGGAGACGAGGTGTAGCGCAGTCTGGTCAGCGCATCTGTTTTGGGTACAGAGGGCCATAGGTTCGAATCCTGTCACCTTGATGTGGTATTCACAGGGGCCGAAGTGCAAAGCCCCGTAGCCTATCCGTGGTCGGGAAGGCAGGCGAAAAGCACGCACAAAAAAAAATAAAGCAAAAATGCTTTTTTTTCATTTCTTCTTTTGAAACCCATTATCAGGCTTTTGCTTTTGGTATTCTATATCTATCTAATATTATAAAGCAATTTCACAGGTTTAATTTACATACCTCAGTCATGTTATTTGTCTAGCCTTCAATCAGAATAGCCTCTCCACCGGTTCCGAAGATTCTTTTGGCATCAATGTGCTTTTGGAATCTTCCTATGAAACAAATAACATTCTGGAACTGTTTAGGACAGAACAGGCCTCAGTAGAAAGCGAGCTTTTTTCGCGTATAGCCAACCTCGAAGCCCAATTAGCGCACGGGCTGCCCCCTCAACCCTGGCGAGTACGCTAACTTGGTCAGGGAGCATTTAGACGGTGCAGTTAGTATTGACCACTACCGCCAAGTCCATAATTCCTAAATTGATGAAGTACACATAATGGAGCTCAAAAGCCGATTACAAAATCTACTTTTTGAGCATCTTGAAACCGCACATAATAAATATTATGAATGAATCACCTTACAATAACATACGAGAGACTGCTTTCGATTTTTTCGAACAACAAGTCGAACCCAATGAACAATTCCATTCAAAGGAATGTTCTAGAGGGGGCCCTTTTCCACTATATTCGCGATATTGAAAAAAATGGAAGAAATTCTTCACGATTTCTAGAGTTCCGGGATTACTTCACTGATATTGATTTTCGCCTAAGCACGGCCTCTAGGTTAGTTCAAAGTGTAGTACAACGAACTATCGATACACCGAAAACGAGTAAAGATGGGTACATAAAATGAAGACATCGTGGATTACCCAAATTGGGACGACGATAGGACATTTCACTTTCTTTCGCAATATTTCTGATCATGACTCAACCACTAGGAAAGGGGATTGCTTACTCTCAGCCACGTTTTCGCTTATGCTTAGTCAAGTGAGGATTCCATTCGAAGTAACGTAACAGGAGCACCATCTTCAAAACTTCTCGGGATCCGGAGTTTTTCGAGAAAAGGTCCCATCCTTCAATATCATGATTGGGTCAACCAGGCCAGATCATAAGTGAAATAGTTTGATCGGGTCGACCAGGTCAGGCCTGATCATGAGTGAATAGAAAATCGAAAACGTACATAGCTGTTCCAGCGGAAATACTTTGTTTAATTCTACCACTTCTACTAGGAGTAGCCTTTTTAGTGCTAGCTGAACGTAAAGTAATGGCTTTTGTGCAACGTCGAAAGGGTCCTGATGTAGTGGGATCATTCGGATTGTTACAACCTCTAGCAGATGGTTTGAAATTGATTCTAAAAGAACCTATTTCACCAAGTAGTGCTAATTTCTCCCTTTTTAGAATGGCTCCAGTGGCTACATTTATGTTAAGTCTGGTCGCTTGGGCCGTTGTACCTTTTGATTATGGTATGGTATTGTCAGATCCGAACATAGGGCTACTTTATTTGTTTGCCATATCTTCGCTAGGTGTTTATGGAATAATTATAGCAGGTTGGTCTAGTAAGACGGGGGGCGGCCGTTCGGTCGCCTATGATATACGGACCAATTGGTCAAAAATGGGTTTGTGCCGCAGGTGTTGAACGATCTACTCTACACAGGTGTGGGCTTACAGGGCTAGGGCTCATAAACCCTTTCTTTCATTCATCAAGGGGTCGGTCATTTTTCCGGGCCGGGATCGAGAAGTGGAAGTCATAAAAAATTCTCTTCGCACCCCAGATCAAGAGGAAAGGTAGCTTGTCAAGCTGGTCTCACTATTGGAAATTCTTTCTAGCTTTCTTTTTTTTTCACCGGCTCTTCTTCTTTGTCAACGCTACTAAGGACCTGACGGTTCGCCTACTTGATGAATGAAAGAACATGAGAAAGGGTTATAAAAGAAAAGGCGACGAAAGTCTACTACAGTACAGTCAAAGTCAGCGGCTGAGTTTGCCTAGCCTCGCCTACTATTTTTTTTTAGTAGGCGAGCGAGTTAGAGAAGAGGCTTAGGGATAAGAGAGTGTCGGTGCGTACGTAGCCTTCATTCTACTACGCTACATAAAGTCACTTAGCTCGACGTTAATTAAGAGAGTAAAGGAGGAATACCCTACATAGAAGAACCGCAGTTCGCTTACAAAGGTATAACCTTTCGCTCCCCGGGGCAAAGCTGCTTCGCACCACTGATAGACTACTTAATTAAGATTCCATTTCAAAGGCGCTACTTTGTTTCGCAAGCCTTTGTCATTGTCAGTCAACTAAGGTTGGCCCTCGGCCCCCTGCGAATCCGTAAATCAGAGAGCATGCCGCAAAAAAAAGGATGGTCCCCTATGCATTGAATTCTTTCCGGAACGCACAGAATTCAAGTACCTGACCCCCATCATGGTGAACCTCTCCTTGTGATCGGGATGAGGTAGATGCCTCCCAGCCGGGGGGCGGATCGAATCGGAGTTTCCTTAGGTAGCCACCGACCTACAGTTCTCCTTAAACTTCTGTGCTTGGTGGAAAAGAAGCGAACAAAGGTACGCTCGCTTGCTGTCTTGTTCTCTGCCGCGGACTGGGATCGCTCGCCAGCTAGGCCCTCTAGAAAAAAGTTGGAGCAACATTGTATGAGAACATATTACCCATCTTCGGGGACAAGGGGCGGAACGACCTCTCGATCTACTTACTGCAGCCCAGGACGGGCGTCGTCGTCTAGGCGTGACTTCTTGTTTTGATCTCCCCTACGCCTAGGACGTTGTCTGGGCCAAGAGCCATAGTTAGTTGCTGTTTCCATTTGGTTCTTCTTTCTCGCTGTTGATACCGGCAAGACCCAGCCAGATGATGATGTCTGCTGGTTGGTAGTGAGAGGACTCTTAGTACCCGCAAAAAAAAGGGCGCTGGTGAAAAAAACAATCATTTGATTTAGTTTCTTGCTCTCCCTTAGCAGCGGGAAAGGAGTCTATCTATCTGCCTAGCTTTGGTAGATTTCCCCCAACGCAATTAAAAAACGGAAATTCCACGAATCCCTGAGGTGGATAAGTCCGACGACTCAGCAGCAGTGCGGAATTGAGTTTCTGGTCCGGTGGATCTGATCTATAGTTAGGGGGCAATACATACCAAAAGGTTCGAAGAAGGAAGGCGCAGTATATAACCAACCCGCCCATAGCCGGTCTAACTGCTGAGAGAGAAAAGTGCTTTTCTTTCCCTAAGAGTCCTCGAGTACACACAGCTATTGCTGATCCTTTGCGAGATCAGGATGAGACCCTTCATAATTTCTAATCAATCCATGTTAGGTCAACATCGAGACAGAGCATCTCAGTTGGCTCTGTCAAGGAAGTGAAACAGGCATTCCTAGGTTGAGGTTACCATAGGATTGACCCTCAGTCAGGCCTCCGATTCCAAGGAGTTGATTCAGCAAGTTCCCCGTGCTACCCCGCGGGAAGTCTAATCGGATCAATCGGTGGTTCCGTAATGAGTAGTCGAATACACATTGAGGGGGCCTTGCCTCCTCCTTCCCGCCCACACCTTCATTCTTTTCCTCCTCTGATCTTAGAAAGCATACTAAACTTCACTCCAATCTTTCTCCATTAGCAACAAGAGCAGCTCTATCTATCGGCCCTCGATGAGTAAGCTTAGCTATACCGCTTAGGTTGCAAAGCTGCAAGCTCCCTTCTAATGCGTTATTAGGCTGCTTGGAGCCTTCTCGCTTAGTAAGCCGCCTTCGGCCCTTCCTCCTTCTTACTCAGTTTGGTATTCGCTCGCGGGTTTGTTTCCAGGTTCTTTCGTTCTTGGTTGGCTCTCTCTATTGTTGTTTGTAGATCGTGCGTCCTGCGCATTGATCCGGCAGCGAGACCCGCCCTGGTTGTAAAGCGAGCCGTCCTTCCTTTCATTCGTTGCTTTGTCTTCGGTTTGTTTTTCAACTCGACCTTCTCTCGGGACTGTGGTGACGAACCTTACTTCTCCTCGGTCAAGTGGTTGACCCGTCTGTCCAATAAGTTGACTAAGTGAATGGGAATCCTATAGTTTGGACCAGCCTGGGAAGAGTAGTCAGAGACAATTCGCTAATATGGAGCTTTTTATATCGGCTTTCTTTCCTAACTAACAGGAAAAGAGAGACATGCGAGTTCGACTCTCGTTCTATCCATGTTCAGCAGTCCTTTTCCATCTTGGTACTGTTGATGGCAGTACCGCTCAACTACGAGATGCTTGAAAGTCGATGTATCAATAATGTTCCCAAGAGTAGCATCGAGCCTCGAAACGGCAAGCCATGCTTCAAGCTAAGTCAGTATGGATCTAATTGATTGCTAAACTGAAGGAACGATCTCTGTCGAAGATTCTCATTCTGAAGCAGGTGCCTAGCTCTGGAAGGATGGACGGGATCATACCTATTTGAAGAACATTCTGTAACACTTGTTTTTGAGTGGGGAAGGAAAAGAAGCACACAAGCGAACAACCATCTAACCGTCAGTCTTAACTCCCAGGATCAGTCCATCAGTAAGAAAAAGCTTCCGTTTCCGTCATTCAGCAGTGGAATGGAATAGTTCGATGGTATTGATCGTCCAACCATTGATTGGAATGTCTATCGTGATAAACCGTGTGATTTGAGCCTATCTATAGCTATAACAGTGTGATTCTATAAGCTAAGCAGATGAGGCAACAAAAAACCTAACCGTCCTCTCTGATGGACTTCATCAGAAGATTCCTATGGTCTGGTTTACCTTTCTTCTTTCCTTGCAACCTTGGATCGATATGGTTCATTCCTGGGCTATGCTCTTTCAACGGTTGACAGAAGAGGGGGACGGGCAAGGATGATCAGACTGCTTGGTTTGGTTCGTCAGAGGTATTAAAAAAACCTTCTTTTTGGTCTTTTCTTTCTTGCCGCCACTTTAACAGGTGCCGCTGTAATGAGAGCGTCAGTTGCGGAGTTTTTTCTTGATTCTTTTTTGTTTTGGTGCGCTCTTCCTTTTTTTGTATAGAAAGAAGGGTTCAGTGGGAGGGCAAGGGGTAGTTAAGTTTTAGGTTGGCTCTTGTTTTTTTACAGACTTTCCTTTCGGTGTAATTTAATAAAGAAGTAGCAATTGTTCATTTCATTTTTTTGCATTGGTAGTTCTTTTTCATTTGAAAGGGCAAAGGGGGGAAGGGAAAGGATTGACCCTCAGGGATCATATTACTCCAGAAGACTGGGGGAAAATAGCAGGATTGGAAAAGTTCGAAGAGACTGAGGAAGACAAATCCATTGTCGAATCCTGCGGAGTGATAACATCGAGTAGTGGGGGCTGGCTTCCACCCCTGAGAGAGCTTGATTTACCAGAAATCCCGCCGAGTCCTAGTGGGCCTAGATTCCGCGATAAGTTCCGAGAAATGGAGGAAATGATGCATTCAAAGTTCGCAGAATTGCAAGAAAGAAAAAATCCTTGAAAGAAAAACCAAACAAGACCAGATGTTCCCTATTGTTATCGGGAACGAGACTAAATGTTCGGCCTTAATGAAATGAGATGGACCTTGAATCCTCTCCGGCCAGGAAAAGATGCGGCTCCTCTTTGTTCTACTACCTTCATCCTCGGGTGAAGCCGGTTGGCTCACCAAACAAGAGGCCTACTGTTAAATCATTGGTAACCATGCCTAACGGTCGGTCATCTAAGCTATCGGCCAGGGCAAGTGAGAGCTGTTCAAGAGTTGGGGGCATATCTTTAGCTCGAGCAGCATCCGCTCCCGAAATGTGAGTGAAGCTTTAAACAAAGAAGAAGAGCTACGAGTGGAACAGCTTCTTCTATTCCTTGTTGGCCTCCAGCTCCTTCTGTCCCTCAATCCTCTTCTCTGCCCTTTTTTTACTATTATGCGTGGCATGCCCCCTGTTCGTATCTTAACAGGGCAACCTTTTCTTGCAAACAATCCCTTCGTCGCTAACACCGGTAATGCCCCATCCCTTTAATACTACCTTCGAGGAATTTATCTCGCGTCCCTGTAGTGATAAGAGCGCATTCTCTAACAGCTTTGAAGCCGAGGCAGCCATCCTCTTGCCAATCCTAAACAAAAGAAAGAAAAGCCCTACCCACCTTCATTGGTTGAGTAAGGGGCATTTACCTATAAGTCCTAGTCCTAAGGCGCAATCGGAGCACTAAGCCCAATTACAGCTTTACTCCTTTAATTATACCTCATTCTCCTAGTCCTATTCCTGATTGTTATTTCGGATTCTGTGCCTGGGTGGTATCTTCTTACTATTGATTCAACCTCTTCGGGCAAACGTTGTCACTTCCTTTATTTGAAAAAAAGGGGTCTAGAACTACAGTGATCTGATACCTTCTTCCCTTGGTCTGGGTAGGTAGGTTATGTAGGCTACAACTGTTCATAGGTTGTTCGATCGCAAAAGGCCAAATAATCGATTACTAGTATGCCGGATATTGCCAGGAGGCCCTCCCCCTATGTTTGACTCATCCTAGATGGGTTGACACCTGTCGATTCCGGTCAAAGAAAAAAGCTTTTTCACGGCATCCGTCCCATCACACCAATCTACGCCAAGATAAAGAATGCTGGGTTGCCAGGAACAAACCCTGTGATTCAAGGTCTTGCCTAGAATTGCCTTAAGAAAAATGCACCCCATTAATTGATCCCTCTTTAGGGTAGTATAAGTACATCCTCGACTATAGCACGAGTAGAGTCGAGTTCTCGTACTAACCTAAGAGCAGATATGCTGAAATATTTCCACGTTCAAGCAGCTAATCAGTAAACGACTTCTCCGTAACAGTTTGAAGATTGGCTCGCAACGCAAGTAGCGGCAAGAAAGGAGAGCAAGACTTCCTTTTCTAAAAGAAGAAAGAACTAGACTTCTATAAGAAGATTTTGATAATCGTAGATCGTGGAATATTCATCTATCTTATTAGGTAACTACTTTAGCTGCTCTCGAAACTGAACCATCGTGAATAGAACTAGCGCTTAAGGAAGAGTAGGATCTGTTAGCAAGTCATATTCAATCACCCGGTCTTCTCCTTCCTAGCTTTTAGATAGCCCTGATTCTATCTTGGATTTGAATACACTTAGCCGTGTACGTATCTTGGCAAAACTCGAACCTATAGTTGATCCATCCATACTCGATAAAGAATCAAAAAGGTACTTGAAGACGACTTTGAATGGGAGGAGGTTTTCTTTTTATCCCCCCTAACCTGATTTTGATGTCTTCTTCGTTCTCAGTCCCTATGGTCCATTGTAGGATGATTTTCCTAAGGCCTTGAATTCGTTGGCAAGGTGATCAGGGTCCTCTCCCTGGTCCTATCGAACCAGTGACTTCTCTCCTGGGATTGAATATGTTTTGCCTTTCCCCGATGGTTCCGCATTCCAATGTGGGTAGGATTCGCCAGGGATGAGCGGCTTATTTAGCCTATGCGAAGCACGAAGCATAAGAGAAGAGTGTAGCGAAGCGAGTGTAATACTTGTCGAATATAAGTAGTGTCAAAGCCTACACTGGCTTAGCTCAGCAGATGTTTTCAGGACGAAGACGGTGATACGATACCACTCGCCAGTGATGATAAGATTCACTCATAGCATAGGTGGAAGATCCATCCAATTTTCTTTTTCTATTTTTTTGTTCAAAGAAAAGACGCCTAAAAATCATTCAGGGAACCTACTCTTGGTATCCTTTACCACATTCACTTTCCATATTCCCTTGCTTTAGTTCAGACGCTATCGTACCTCAGGGAAAATGGAAATTTCTATCAACGATTCCCACCCAACTCTGGAATGACTCTCCCCTCTCTCCCTTAACATATCGAAGGCCTCTTATCCGTCAACCGCACCTTAATAGCTCAACTTCCGAGCCTTGCTGGATGATGCAGAAGGGCCAACATCAGAGGATCAATTGAATAACCAACTCTCCCGCCCCGCTGCCGCTACAGCTCGAAAGCCAACAAATGCACTTGCTCATCCCAAGCATCACTTTCCACAAATAGTACCCAACGTGTGTCCTAGCCGCCGAGGGCACTCCACTTGAGGAGGCAGTTTTCGAATCCGATCTTTCTGTCTGCCCATAAGAGCGGGACGGTGAATTACCAGTAGGGGCAGGCCCAGAATTCCATGTACGCCTATTCCACGGACCCCCCCCCGGGGTGAGGATTAGCTCCTATGATTTGCCGATGGTAGTAGGATTTCCTATCACATTGATAGAAGGGAAGGTCATCTACTAATAGTTAAACGGAATAAGATTAGTTGTTACGAGGACACCTGCTAACTATTATATTAGTAAAAAAAGCAATAGTTGGGCCCTAGTCGATGTGCTCTTATTCGGAATCTATAGCTTTTTGGCCGGGTAAGAAAAGGAAGTAGTAGTCTATCAGGCAGTCTAATTCGTCTTCTCTAAGGTCAGGCAGTGAGGCATTAAGAAAGAGCAGCAGCGGCTTTGTCAAGCGAATAGAAAGAGCTGCTCGTCAAGCAAGGGATGGTCGATCGAAGGGATTGCTTCGGGCAGGCTCCCGAGGAGTCTATCGAACCGTCTTTAGCATCTTCCTCGTCAGGAAGGGGCGCCACAAGAGAAGGAGTAAGGAGCCTTTTTCGGGAACTTTGGAAGGTCTTGACTTTTCTTTTTCGTGAGGATAGCGATTTGCGATGCCTGTCATGATCGCGCTGTGAGAATCAGAATAGTAATTGGATGTCTTCCTACGACCCTCGTCCGAGATCCTTTCGATGAGTTCAGAAAGCACACGTCTTGAGGTATGCCGAAGCACAAGCAGTTAGTGAAGAAAGTTGGGAGAGATTCATACCGACTGTGAGAAAAAAGGGTTCTTCAATCTGGGTAACATTCAATCCACGCTTAGAGACTGACTTTGTATGGCAACGCTTCGTTAAACATCCCACATCAGACGCCTACATTGTTCAAGTCAACTTGCCAGATAATCCTTTTCTATCATTCTAATTATATATGCGTAAGACTTTAAAGGGTGAACCCAAGACAAATAGGAAGATGATCTAATGATTGCTAGCAGTGAGAATATCAAAATAGAAGAAGATAGCGTTTTTTCCTCCAATAGAAAGAGGGCTAGCTGCGCTTATTCCGACAAGGCTGAACATGAGTTGCTCTCAAAGGACTTGACTTCTTCAATCTCTATTCTACGTTTTTCAACTAATCCACACGAGAAAATCCTATCTTTCAAGCTTTCTCTCACTAACTTCGCCAACTGTCCTTCGCTCCAGAGGGTCAATGTCTTCAGACTAGCCATCTGTCCTTGGCTTCTGTACCCTTCTTTCTAATCAATTTAGACCTTAAATGAATAGAACTACCCTTTTTTTTCTATCTATATTGCGATGTCTCACTTGGAATGGAATGCAGTACGTTGATCCAGACTGAATGATGCACTTTGGGCCTTTAGGAAAGAGGGTCCTCGATCGAGAGAGAATCTGTAAATGATGCAAATGGTTCGGGAAATAGGTTCCTCAGAGCACACAATTCATTCATAAGCTTTGCTTTCTTTGACTCCAAAAAAGGATGATTCTATTCTCTTAAGAGTAGGTCGAATCCCCTATACCAATCTGCCATTTCTCCCCGACTTGGTCTGCTGGATGGAATGCTGCTTTTGTCCTCTGCCCGTGTCATCGCCTTATGAGCAGTCGAAATATACGTTTTGCTTACTGTCACGTGGTCCGCCTTCTCACTCAACTTCAGAATCAAACCACCTTCCGGCTTCGTACTACTACTACCTCCTAGGTCGTCGTTCTTTCCATTGCTTCATTTCATTTAGAAGCTAGCTAGACTTCTTCATCCATCTTCCCTATCTATCTGTATGTAGGCGGGGATTCACTAAATCCTTCTTTTTTTCCTTATGACCAGCTGCGTCCCGTCTCTCTCGTCTGCTTGAAACGGAAGCAGAAACCCCTTCTATCGAACATCCATCCCTCCCAAAGCAAGGCCTACGCCTCCTAATGTGGAGTGGAATCTGCCACTCATTCCCCTCCTGCTGATCCAGAAGTCGATAGTTGTCTTTCGCGCTCTTTCTTCTATCTTTGTTTGTAGGGCGACCAACTAAAGAGTCTAATTCCATATCGACTTTCACTTTAAGGAGGGAGCTAGATAAATTCCGTAACACGGTAAGGAGCGAGCGATAGCAGCGAGCCGATCAAAGCGATCTAGAGTGAAAAAACTACTACTACTACTTAATATTGGGCTTGCATATTCTTGAGAGTAGTATATAGATTCTTCCCTTGCTTGATTATTGTTTTTCCGCTTTCCTTTGGTCTTCAAGTCTAATAGGCAACCCTCGCCTCATTGAGGAACTTTGGTCGGAGCATTCTTGATCTACAATCAATCGGAGTGAGGAAACTTCAAGTACTGTAGACTGAACAAGAGTGATAGTAGACAGTGAATAAATGAGATGGGCACATCAGGTTGCACGCCTGCCCCGGCTAAGAGGTACTACCTTCTCCCATAGCACTATCCTAAAGAATCAAGAAAGCGCCCCAAAGCAGCCATTCTCTTAAGAAGAGCTATTATCCCTTGTTATTTCTAAAATGTGTATCACCATACTGAATCTAGCGCAAAGCTAGGAATGATTATCGGAAGTTGGCTACTTACTTAGGTAAATCAGTTCCTTCTCTAAGACCTAACTGCGCTGTCGAGGGTGATCTTGAAAGAGCACATGAAGGATAGGGAGGGACCGGAATTCCCCTTTTTGAAAGAGCTGCTTGTACTCAAGCTTGAAGGTGGAGATCTTATAAAGGTTGCCAGTAAGCAAGAAGCAAGCAGGTATCTATTAGCAGCAATAGTCAGAGTCATATAAAAGGTAGCCAAAAAGAAGCATCGAATCCATCAGGTTGTATGAAATGAAAGGAGACCCACAGTCCCACTTCTCCTTCCCCCCGCCCCAGAAATGGGGCGGGCCTCGTTCTTCTTGACGATACCACCGTTCAAAAAGACTACACCTTCTCCCTAAAAACTGAAATCTGGTTTGGCAGTCACAAGGAAGATTGTGTACCCCAACTCAAAAAAACAGGCACGGGACTAGCCCGCTGTCCCGAGGACAAGAAAAAGGCTGTGTTTAGCCTTTTCGTGCGCGATCCCAATCGTGGACCGTAACTGTTAAGTCGATATGGGCTTTATCTTAGGTTCCCCCGTATAGGTAAAAAACCCTTTTCCAGTTAATGTTATTGAGGACCTGGGCGATTTTTACCCGCTTCTCGGCGCTCGCCGTTTCAAGGTGAAGATCTTCGTTAATCCTTTTTAGGATTTTTTTATTTTCGTATACGCTGGCATGAGCGAATAACATTTTTGATTCGTTCTCGCAAGAACGAAATGGATGGTGCTTCAGGTTCAGGGTTCGGCGGGGTGTGGCTTGTGGATGGTTCGGACGCGGCATTTTCCTCCGATAAGTTGAGGTACTTTTGCCAACTCTCAGAGGCGGATCCCGAAGCCGACCCAGAAGAATTCATCCAATTTATGAGAGCGGATTCGCTACCGAAGAAGACCCCCAAGAGAGAAAGAATCACCAAGGCGAGACTCCCAGGGCAGCCCATCTTTCTCAAAAAGGAAGAGAGGGTGCGCCCCCCCAGAGAGAACCCCATTCTTTCAAGAAAGTTTTAATTAATTCTGTTCTGTCGAAAAAGAAAGCAGGAAAATAGGAGTAAGCGAGTAGGGTCAACAAGATTATAAACGAATACCACAAGTGACGGAACCGACGATGATAAAGAGATAAGGGGCGAAGGATATTTTTTCTATTTTTAAAATTCTTATTTATTGATTGATTATCTAATTTTTTTTAGATCCATATTCATTTTCATTTGCAAATACAAACTCTCTTGCATTTTCTTTTTACTTTTGCGCTAAGGGTAAGGGAACGGAGAAAAAAAGAGCTGGCTTGGCTGGTACATCAAGCATATGACATATTGCTTGTTCGGTGTGGTACACATATCTGTCAATGTCAATCAAGTAAGAAAATTCATTCCCACTGTCTGAGGAAAAGGTGAAGAATTGCAATTTATTGAGCTTGTAAGGCCCGTCCCCGAGAAAGGGTATAAATAGGGCTATAAGTAGGCCGTTTGCTATTGCAATAAGGGCTGCTCGCCTTTCCTTTTGACGGCTTGGCTTCCTATCGCTCCTATGTAGTGGTCGGCCTTAAAAGGAGTCTTCCTACCATACCATCATGCATGCCTATGTTATAGTGCGTTAAGCTTCGCCAGAAGCAAGCAAGATGATGAAGCGAAGCTTCGTAGACAAGGCTCGTTCCGTGCTTGACTTACGAGCTCGTGTAGTAAGGCCTCGCCCTACTTCAATAAGGGCTTATGCACTCCACTCGTAAACGAGCGTTAGAGCTTTTTGAGCGAGCGAGCGAAGCCTTCCTGGAGCTTCCCCCTTCCCTCACCCGAGAATTGCATTTCCGCTTCAGCTTCCCCGGTTTAGTTGGTTTGGAGGATTAATTGATTGGATACCCAATCCGCATAATCTTTCAAAGTCACTGCTTCTACGACGATAGGCGTAAAGGCATGATTAGTTCCACAAATCTCACTGCACTGACCATAGTAAACTCCTTCTCGTTGTACCGAGATGGAGGTAAGATTTGAACGACCAGGTACAGCATCACATTTGACACCTGAGGAAGGTACAGCCCAACTATGAGGTACATCAGCGGGTGTTACAATCATACGTAGATGAGTTTTGGCTGGTACAACCACTCTATTGTCAACTTCTAATAAACGTGATTGACCCAATTCTGGATCATCTTCTGGAATCGTATAACTGTCAAAAGTGAGTGACTGTTCATCGGAACTGTTATAGTCCGAATACTCATAAGGTTGGGTCGACGCCCGCCTCCCCCCAAACTTGACTTGCAAGTTTCCCCGCAAAAAGCTCTCCACGCCTACTCTTATTTATAAAGAGCGCTATTCTTCTTTAGTTAGGTAGTTCTCCCCCCTCTATGAGACCGTAAGACCCCGGTGGAATCGAGGGCCCGCTTACTAATAGGCAAGAGGGGACCCTTTCTCGCCCAGCCCTACCTACATCAGTGAAGCTGGAACCGAGGAAGACAATGTTCAACACACATGAGACAAAATGAAGGTATGGGACGGCCAGTTCACCACGGAAAGCGAATTCGATCCTTTAGTAGTCTTCTTTGTTCGAAAAATGCGCAGTGGAAAGGGATGCTAGTCGGCTTTGGCGAAGTTGTAGGCCCCAATAAATCAGATCAAGAGTGATTCCTCATCTATCCTGTCAGGGGCCAAGTCGAAGGCTCGAGTATAGATTCCCTATGCTCATGTGAACGGCCGGCCCGTAGATCTAAAAGGATCCTCCATAGGCCTGACCGGAAAGTATGTTTGTCCACGAAAAAAAAACTCGTTCATGAGACCTCGAATTCCCACGTTCCAGCCTGCATTATGCCAGCAGGTCCCACCCCCTCTTGAGTCACCCTTATCTAAAAAAAAAGGACGGAGTCTATCTAGATCATAGGATCACTGTATTCAGAGGTCAATTCTCTTTCTTTGACCTCCCACCGTTCACGACATCCCTTGCTTCTCGCAAGAACGGCTCCTCGGTGGAGGAGTAGAAGCGCTGGTCCCCTTCGGTCAAGTGCTTGTGCGTGCTCTTACCTACCGTAGGACCTCCGTCCCCGAAGCGAAGAAGGAGGAGCAGGAACAACAGGTTGTCCTCTCTTGGCCCAGTAGTTCCGCAACTACTACCGTGGTTGTTGCCAACGGGGATCCCCCATTCCGAAAGGTAACGGGGCCGGCCCTTAGGTCCAAAGTTGTATGCCACTGCTGTGGTGCCGATAGATTCACTACTGAAGCCCCGTTATCGGACATTGCAGGCTTAGCATCTATTTTTCGTATATCGCTCCACCACACCGAGAAGAGGTATGTGTACCTCCAGCAATAACAAGAATGGAACCATAGGCTCCTATGCTGGGAGCATTTCGGGGTATAGGTCTAACCACCTCAACTCCCCGTTTCTGGCATGCTATAGTTCTTTTAGTCTCTCGACGACGGGAATGGGAGATGACCGGTAAGCCAGATGCTTCGCGAACCACCGGTACATTTCGTTGCACTTAAATCACCCTCGTTAAGAGGCGCACTCCGATACCATTGATGTCCAATAGCTTTGATAGTAATGGCTGGATCTACTAATACCCCGTCCATTGAGTATAACAGAGCAAACGATGGTATAGCAATGAACAATGGAATGACACTAGGAAAAATGGTCCGAATAATTTCGATAGTAGTTCCATGAACAATCCTTTGCGGGATTGGATTAGTTTGCTCGTTGAAATGCCATAAAGCGCGAACCAACATCCGTGATACGAAAACCAAAATCAGAATGAGGAAGAAAAAGATATCGTGATGTAAGTCAATGATTCCTTGCATCATAGGTGTTGCTGCGTCTTGAGATCCTAATTGCCATGGTTCCGCAGCATCACAAAGAGCGATTGTGAGGAATCGACATTCTAATGAACGAAGAATCATTGGAATTTCCCATCTTTTTCAGCTCTGCTCCCGAAAAGAGAAAGGAGACTGATCTTGACGTCGGCGTTGGTTTTTCCAACGAAAAACAAGAACATTCTTTCACGAACTTCCATGACAAAATGCTAGTTGCCTTGTAACGCATACACTGGAGCGTTTGTCCCATCGACGAAGGCCAATGAGACTACTATACGCGTTTTCTGAGGAGCAACATTATCCTTTCTTTGCCTTAGCTATTCTTTATTAGCATGAATCTCCATCTATGAAAAATCATTAAAAGTCAATGGACCCAGGAGGAGTGAATTACAGCTTTCACTCAATGCACTTGAGAATAACATCTCCAAAAAGTAACTATACTTGTAACCCTTGTCCAAGATTTTACGGGTGCTTTGAATATAGATGGTAATTGAACTGGACATGTCCTGGGGGAGGTAGTAATGGAGGGGTCTCTGGAGAAAGAACATGGTTTGGTTCATAGGTGGAGGCTTACTGAAATAGACCCTGTTGTTTCTGATGTAGGAGTTGGGGATGGAATGATTGATTCAAGCTCTGGTGGTACTAATCATGTCTCTGGGAGTAAACCAACTGGAGCGGCAAGGGAACATGCAGTACTGGAGAGGGGATCTCATAGCAATACTGATTAAAGTAATTTCAGAGTTACCAGAGATGCAATTGGTTTAGAAATATGTACTAGAAAATGGTAAACTAATACTGACTATTCTCTGTGGATATCTGGTTGGACACCAAGCATTTTTACCCCCATTTGAATGCAGAGTCAGAGTATAGACAGCTAAACAATGTTGTCATATATTTATCTACCAAATTAGAGTGCACAGTCATTTTTCTATTGATGTTCCCAGAAATTCAGTTCACTAGGGAACACCTTACAGGTTGGTCATGGGTATGGGTATGCGCCATACCCCTCAGTATGGAGTACATTGGGTCAGGATTGGATAGCAAGAGTTGTCGGTAGCCGGCATTAGGTAAAAGGAAAAGCTCTATAAAAGCGAAGAAATGAAATCGAAGGCCGATGGTAAAGCTGGGGCGGATTTTGAGTCGACCAGTTCGCTGAGGGCAAGATTGGAAAGAGTGGTAGATGATATCAGGTACTCCGTATGAAGCGAGGCGTGCGAAAAGAAATAGCAACGGGAAGAAGATGATTTTAATGGTAAGGTATCTTTATCTCGAGACGAATCGCGCGAGATTCCAGATGATGCGGAGCAAAGCGGAACCAATTGTATGGGCACAAGAGGAAAATAACTAGTTCTCTGAATTTTGCTCATGCGAACGAGAAGAGAATTGCGGAGGAGAATAGAGCTCAGCAGAATAAGGTGAGGCAAAAAATTATGATGGACTCTCAAATTGTGGTGACTACACTCAGGTAGGCCACGTCGCCTCAATACTGCTGCCCGTTGGATGCATCAAATTGGTTTCGCAGATCTCGCCTCGCACTCGCTTAGAGGTCGTGTCCTTTCTCTTCTCTTGCTCTTGCGGCGGACACGGTGATTCTTCGTTCTCTGGTTGATGGCTTTCAAAAGTCAATTCCAGAAAGAGCCATTTGATTTGGAATTTGATTAAAAAGGGGAGATGCTAGTGGGGCCGGCCCACCAAAGTGCTGCTCATGGATGAAATATCGACCGGGATTACAAAAAAACATGAGCACTCGTACCTGGATTGCGCATTGGATCACCTATTGGAGAGTGAGGATTTCTCTTGCATTTACTATATAGATAGTTAGTAGTAGTAAATTGGATCATATTGTATATGACTTTCGGATTCGAGTAGAGCCAGACTAGACAGAAAGATCGAGTAGAGCCAGACTAGAAAGAAAGAAGTGGTTGAATAGAAATAGAATACCTGAGAGAATATCTTGCTTCCATTACACGAATCTGACCTGTACAACATTGAAAGAAGGGGGTTGACTGCACGAGGCCCCTGCAGAGGAAAAGCTTTCTTTGTTTTGACTACTTCCTTGCCACTTTGATTATTTTCTTCTTTTTGCACCGTAAAAGAAAAATAGCGAAGTTGGTCTACACTGCAATCTTGTCACTTCTTTCTTTATCGCATAAACTCTTAAATATAAGAAATTTTGCCTTGTTGTTCTTACTCCGTGATTGAATATCAATATTTTTCTATTTCTTCCTGGGTACGATTCGGTTCTCGTTCAGCCACACGAAGTGCTCTTTATGTGGTGATCTCACCATCTGAATAAGAGATCTCCCAGACTAAGAAAATGGGCGGTATGGCAAGTAACTGTTCCTCCCCATAAAAGCCTTACGCTCGCCCCGGAAAGTAAGATATAATTTTTACTAGTATGGCTTACGATCTGTAGCAATCCAATAGATAATTTAGATCGCTTTTCACTATTGAATTGACTAATTAAGTAGCTCTTTCGGTTGGCGCTTCGCTCACTCATAGCGAGCAGTAAGATAAGAGTAGTTCGTACCCAGTGTCTTTAACTCTTTTTTCCATGTGGCACCTTTTGCATTGGGAGAATCGTGTAAGGGCCGATCCTGACAGGCCCGGATATTATTTATTTCTTTTTTTTTTCAAGACTTTGAAGACCCGACTTTGACCCACCCCTTCAGAAATTCAGTAGATGCAGGCGACTTTTCTATAACCCTCAATGCTCAAGGGCTTATGAAGGTTGAACCTCTCGCGTTAGGAAAGGTGTTAGTACTGAAACAGCGCTTGCTGCTTTGATTGCGCTCTGGTTGTCACCATACAGCCTTCCATGTACGGGGCACTTCGCTTCCATCCCTTTCATCATGTACTTCTTTTCGTTGTCATTTTAGGAAAGGAAAGTTCGGGATTTGGCAACTGGTGAGCAAGAAAATAGATAGCTTCAGTTGTTACGACAGTTTGATCATGCTCAATGCCCAGGTGATAGCAATCAACTATGTCGGAGTTACTACCGAGGAAGACTAAGCCAATTTCCTAAAATAGATCCTCATGCAACAATCATGAGAAAATCCATGGAAGAAGACTTCCGCCTACAAACAAGCAAGTCGCCTACAACTATTACGTTCAGTGGGTACAAAAAACCAACAGATAGACTTACACTGATGGTTGTTCTTTCCCTACAAGTAGCTTTCACAAGCAAAGAAATAAGCTCTTCTCTATTTGCCTGTGGATCATCCTGCTAGCATTCGATGATGAACAGAAGTTTTCTCATTCCTTCGATCGTAGACAGCTGCCATAGATCCCCCGAATAAAAAACTTATTTCTAATTATCTCCATTATTCGATTGATTACGGGTCAACCATTCTTTCAAATTTAGAGAAAATAAGATTGGCCAAAGATTAGAAGGAATAACCTGTTCCCAAATTCCTCTTGCATGAAAGCAGTCACGTATGGCATGTAAGGTTGATTCTGCGTGCGCATAAGAAAGAAAAAGGTGTACAAGTTCACTAAAAACACAGGATTTGGGTGGGCCAGGTCCCGGTAGAACTCGAGGAGGATCCTCGCCTTAGAGGTTTGGTCAGAGTAGCCTATTCTATCTATGTTGTAAGGGCCCCTCTGAGGCAATAGTAGAATGCGAGCCTTTATAGGGAAGTTTGTGGGGAAGTCACTTAGTTACGGCCTTTATCGATTTGGAATCGTAGAAGCAGAAGGAATGAAAGCAATCAAAGGATTGGAATACCCGAAATACCAGGGCAGAGGAGCTGAGCAAGCGAAGAGCCTCGCTGCTGTAGGTCTCCGCTATCTTCTATAGTAGCGGTGTGAGCCAAAGGATTTATTCTATAGTCCCTAGAGCTAGGGTCGGTAGAAAGCCAGATTCTTGACTTGCCAAGCGCGTAAACTATGAAAATGACTGTCTTAGTTGCTTTACTTGACCTTGCACTTCATTAATCGCCAAGAAGGCGGCTATTCAGGTTGGTACCTTTTACCTCAGATCACGGAAGCGGGAAAGCCCGTACTTCAATATATATAGAGTAATCACCTGCGGCTCGGCACTCTTTCCTGGTAGATGTCTGATTAACCAACTTCGTGTCAGGGCGGAACCATTCTTCTATTTCTCTAGGTTGGGTATAGGTGTTGACTTGGCGTAGTATTTTTTCTGGTAGAGAAGCACTTCAACAAGGGCTGATATGGCGGATTGGGAATGGAGAATCGGTGAATATTTGTCGAAATAAGTGGCTGCCTCAAAATCCAGGAAAGTTGACCTCGACACAGCCAAATTAATGTGTAATTACGGTTGATCAACTCATTGATTCACAAAGCCGGCAATGGAAACGACAGCTGATTGCTCAAACCTTCAATGCACAAGATGCTGAGGCTCTGAAATTCCTTTGTAAAAAACCCCACAGAGGACCGAGGAGCATGGCAATTTGAGACGAGTGGACTTTTGTAAGGAGTCTGTATCGCCATTTGGTGCAGCAGACGGCCCCGGTGCAAACCGAAGGACAGAATAAGTCGGAAATGTTGATGTGCTGGCGAAGAAAAGATCTCTCATTATCTTGGTCCACTCAAGACTTCGTGGACCCAGCCCAAGAGTAAGGGTACTAGATTGATCCTCCATTGGTGGTCACCGGGAATCATTAGTTCCACGATGTCTATCGTCTGATAGGAATTGAAGCTCAAATCAAACAAATGAGATTCTTTATCTATCATCTTTTAATGACTAGGATGGCATAATTAATATGCCCTATCAATCAAGTAAGGGCCCTATCAAGTAAGGTAAAGTAATCTCCAAAATGTAAGTCAAGGCGGGATTCATTCATTTCTCTGAGGCTTCGCTCCTGGTTATAAAAATAAAATAAAGTAAAAGGAGCTCACTTTCGCTTCCCTTAATTAAATAGGAAGCCCATAGAGTCGGCATCTGATAGAAAGAGATAGACCATAATTCATTAATCAAATCGCCTGAAAGATTCAACTTGTGAGGGGGCCCTTAATTAAATAAATAGGAAGATTGCCTTAAAAAAGAAATGCAAGGGATCGAAGGCAGTATGTAACTAGCCCAACCAACCTATGAGAGTACCTCTGACTTAGATGATGGGAATGGCTTCCTGGGCTATTGAATGGAAATGCCACGGCGTGCTATGGGAATAGTCTTTCGACCTCCAACCACCATGATAATGAAGCTGCCACCAGGTTTTGGATTTGTGCCGAGCTAGACGGATTCAGATGCCAATTCCAGGAACGTCCACTTAACTTGACTTGTGTTAGGTATTCAGGCAAGGACTGAGGCTCACTTCGCTTAATCTTTATTATTCTATTCAATGGGCCAGCTACTAGAATCAGTCAATGAAAAAGCAAGCAAGGAGATGCCAGAAAATTGGTTTCTTCTTTTCGAGAGTTCACATGCCAATGTTGAGATGCTAAAAGAGTTACAGGTTTTGAATCAAGCAACAGGAGAAGTCAATCTATAACAGTTGATCGTATTTGCTCCCTTCCGGATATGCGATGCCTTGGGAATGCCAGAGTTGACAGGTGCAACAATCCGACCTCAGGGAGGAGAAAAAACCATTCCAGCACGAAGATAGGCTACACTCAAAAAGCGTAGGCCCCGGGTGAAAAACTTGGTACGAAAACGGTTACATTAGTGGAGTCAGATCCCGATCAGAGCGGCCTCATCGAAATAAACATATCCAAGAAGGCAGGCACACGACTGGATATCAAAGGTGGGGCTCAAAGCTGCCATCTCCAACTAGTTGGTTGAATTCTTTAATCGACAGATGAGGCGGAAAGTAGGTAATCGCATTCCAAAGCAAGGAGTTAG
>WNGA01012034.1_pt1 | contig 20501 bp, 19 predicted proteins | sample 5400061 | NCBI WGS metagenome assembly WNGA01 (sample SAMN13153366, study PRJNA577476) | soil metagenome | isolation source: 100 cm soil or saprolite under grassland replicate 2 | place: USA:California | collected 2016-06-15
ACGTGGGCGGCGGTACCGGCCCGGGCGAAGGCCAGCAACCGCGCCTCCGTCTCGGGGGTCGCCACGCGCGTGAGCGCGCGGACCTTGGCGTACGACAGCTCGCCCCGGGCCAGCGCCTGGGCCAGGAGCGGCAGCGTGCCCAGGGCGCGCGCGACGCGGACCCGCTCGCGGGCCGCGCCCGGGTCGAGCCCCACCCGCCACGAGAGCCAGGCGGCGCAGGAGCGGAAGCCCGTGTTCCAGCCGCCGCGGGCGTCGAAGGCGCGGATCAGGTCGAGGAGCCGCGCAGTGGCGGCGTCGAGGTGCGCGGACAGCACGGCGATTTCGTCGCCGAGCTGATCGAGCTGCGCATAGCGATTCTGCGGGGCAGGTGCGAGTGAGGCGTGATGCTGCATGGCGAGCACTCCTGCGCCGACTCTACACCGCGCTTTTCGAGGCTCCGACGCTGGCCCTGGACCGGCGTTGTCGAGGCGGGGAATCATTTTTCCTTCGGCCCCGCGCGTTTCTGCGCTGCACGACGAGTGTGGCCCGCTGGGATCGCACGTTCAGGGCGCCGCCGCCGCGGACGCGTGGCCCCCCGCGGAATCTGTCAAGCGGAAAAGCCCGGAATCGAGCCTGAAGCGCGGCTCTGCTCTTGCCTGCAACGGCCTGGCGCGATAGACCCGTTATTGCGAGAGGACGTGGAAGTGGCCTAACTGACTGAAGCGGCGAAAGCGGGGGCTGAGCAGATCGGCCCCCTGCCCGGGAGTGCTATGCTACCACTCACACAGGAGGCCCGATCCCGATGCTCATCACCGACTCCCAGGTGCACATCTGGGGCGCTGACACGCCCGACCGGCCGTGGCCGGCGGGCCGCGCGCACCACGCGCAGAAGCCGTACCCCGTCACCAAGGACATGCTGCTCGCGGCCATGGACGAGGCGGGCGTCGGCCGCGTCGTGATCGTGCCGCCCTCGTGGGAGGGGGACAGGAACGACCTCGCGCTCGAGGCCGCGCGCCTGCACCCCGACCGCTTCGCCGTGATGGGCCGGCTCGCCGTCGAGAAGCCCGAGAGCCGCGCGCTCGTCGCGGGGTGGAGGAAGCAGCTCGGCATGCTCGGGCTTCGCTTCACCTTCCACACGGACCTCCAGAAGCCCTGGCTCACCGACGGCACGGCGGACTGGCTCTGGCCCGCCGCCGAGAAGGCCGGCGTCCCGATCATGGTCCACGTGCCGGGCTCGCTGCCCGCCCTGGACGGCATCGCCGCGCGGCACCCCGGGCTCAAGTTCGTCATCGACCACTTCGGGATCGGTTCCGAGCGGCGCGACGACAAGGCCTTCGAGGACCTGCCGCAGCTGCTCGCGCTCGCCAAGCGGCCCAACGTCGCGGTCAAATCGTCCGCGCTGCCGTGCTATTCGACGGAGCCGTATCCGTTCGCGGGCCTCCACAAGTACGTCCGCCAGGTCTTCGACGCCTTCGGGCCCCAGCGCATGTTCTGGGGCACCGACTGGACCCGGCTGCCGTGCTCGTACCGCCAGGCGGTGACGGTGTTCACAGAGGAGCTGCCGTGGCTCAGCGGCGCCGATCTCGAGGGAGTCATGGGGCGGGGCGTCAGTGAATGGCTCGGCTGGCCCGAGCGGAAGGCGGCATGACATGACGACACGGAAAGAAACCGACAGCATGGGCGCCATCGAGGTGCCCGCGGACCGCTACTGGGGCGCGCAGACGCAGCGCTCGCTCGAGCACTTCAAGATCGCGGGGGAGCGCTTTCCCCCCGAGATGATCCGTGCCTTCGGGCTGCTCAAGCGGGCCTGCACGGAGGTGAACGAGGAGCTCGGGCTCCTGCCGAAGGACATCGCGCGCGCGATCGTCCAGGCCGCGGACGAGGTCATCGCCGGCAAGCTCGACGATCATTTCCCGCTCGTCGTCTGGCAGACGGGCAGCGGGACGCAGAGCAACATGAACGCCAACGAGGTGATCGGCAACCGGGCCATCGAGCTCCTGGGCGGCCAGATGGGCTCGAAGAAGCCGGTGCACCCGAACGACCACGTCAACCGCTCGCAGTCGTCGAACGACACCTTCCCGACCGCCATGCACCTGGCCGCGGTCAGCGAGCTCACCGGGCGCCTGATCCCCGCGGTCGAGGAGCTGCGCGCGGTGCTCGACGGCAAGGCGCGCGCGTTCGCGGACATCGTCAAGATCGGCCGCACCCACCTCCAGGACGCGACGCCGCTCACGCTGGGCCAGGAGATCTCGGGCTGGGTCAGCATGCTCGACCACGCCCTCAGCGCGATCCGCGCGACCCTGCCCGCCCTCTACGAGCTGGCGATCGGCGGCACCGCCGTCGGCACGGGGCTCAACGCGCCCGCGGGCTTCGGCGAGCTGGTGTCGGCGCGGCTCGCGGCGTTCACAGGCCTGCCGTTCACGAGCGCGCCCAACAAGTTCCAGGGGCTCGCCTCGCACGAGGCCCTCGTGTTCGCGAGCGGGGCGCTCAAGACCCTGGCCACGTCGCTGACCAAGATCGCCAACGACGTCCGCTGGCTCGCCTCGGGGCCGCGCGCCGGACTGGGCGAGCTGCGCATCCCGGAGAACGAGCCCGGCAGCAGCATCATGCCGGGCAAGGTCAACCCGACTCAGTGCGAGGCCATGACCATGGTCTGCGCCCAGGTGATGGGCAACGACGTCGCCGTCGGGATCGGCGGGGCGTCGGGCAACTTCGAGCTCAACGTCTTCAAGCCGCTCATCATCCATAACGTCCTGCGCTCGATCCTCCTGCTGGCCGACGCCTGCGATTCCTTTCGCGAGCACTGCGCCGTGGGGATCGAGCCGGATCGCGAGGGGATCGCGCACCACGTGCAGGAGTCGCTCATGCTGGTCACGGCGCTGGCCCCCCACATCGGCTACGACAAGGCGGCGGAGATCGCCAAGCACGCCCACCACAAGGGGATGACGCTCCGCGAGGCCGCGCTGGCGCTGGGCTACGTCAAGGCGGAGGACTTCGACCGCATCGTCAGGCCCGAGACGATGACGGGCCCCGACGTCGCGGAGAAGGCGCGATGAGCATGCTCAAGATCGGCGACGTCACGATCACCAAGGTGGTCGAGCTGGATCGCTCCTCGTTCCCGATCGGCTCCATGCTGCCCGACTCCACGCCGGAGCGCATCGCGGCCCAGAGCGACTGGCTCGGCCCCGATCTCCTCGACGCCGCCACCTGCGTGCACAAGGCGAGCATCCACTCCTACGTCGTGCGCACGCCGCAGCACACGGTCGTCATCGACACCTGCGTCGGCAACGACAAGCCGCGAAACGGCGTCCAGCCCTGGCACATGCGCCGCGGCCCCTATCTGGAGGACCTGGCAGCGGCCGGCGTCAAGCCCGAGGAGGTGGACCTCGTGGTCTGCACGCATCTGCACGTGGACCACGTCGGCTGGAACACGCGGCTCGACGGGGGGCGCTGGGTGCCGACCTTTCCCAGGGCGAAGTACATCTTCGGGCGCCAGGAGTTCGAGTTCTGGAAGAAGGAAAGCGAGACGGGCAGGGAAGAGTACGGCCTGATCGAGGACAGCGTCATGCCCATTGTCAACGCCGGCGTGGCCGAGCTCGTGCCGAGCGACTACGTGATCGACGATAGGCTCCAGCTTGAGCCCTCCCCGGGCCACACCCCCGGGCACGTCAGCGTGCGCCTGCGCACGAAGGCGGGGGAGGCCGTGTTTACCGGCGACATGATGCACCGGCCCATCCAGGTCGCCGAGACCGACTGGAACAGCCGCTTCTGCAACGACCAGGAACTCGCGCGGAAGACGCGCCGCGACTTCGTGGAGCGCCACGCCGACGCGGACGTCACGATCCTGGCCGCCCACTTCCCGGTGCCGGGCCGCATCGTCGCGCCCGGCGGCAAGACCCGCTTCCGCCCGCTCGCCGCCTAGATCTTGAACGGCGGAGGCCTGAGTGACCTGCATGGCATGAGCAGCATGGCCGACCGGCTGATCGACGCGATGACGAAGACCGCCGCGCGGCAGTACGGGCGAGAGCGGGTCAGCGAGCTGGCGCACGCGCTGCAGTGCGCCGAGCTGGCGGATGGCGCCGGCGCCGACGAGGAGCTGGTGCTGGCCTGCCTGCTCCACGACGTGGGCCGCTACGCCGTCGCGCAGGAAGACATCAACGACACGCTCGAGGCCATTTCGCCGCGCTCCGACACGGCGCGCGGCCACCACGAGGCCGGCGCCGATCTGATCGCTCCGCATGTGCCCGAGCGCGTGACTTTCCTGGTCCGTGCCCATGCCGACGCCAAGCGCTATCTCTGCGCCACCGAGCCCGCTTACCACGACATGCTCTCCCTGGGCTCGCAGCACACGCTCACGCTCCAGGGTGGGGTGATGACGGTAGAGGAGGTGGGACGCGCGGCCACGCACCCGTGGTGGCCCGACGCGTTACGGCTGAGGCGCTGGGACGACGAGGCCAAGGTGCTCGGCAGGAAGACACGCCCGCTGAGCGCCTGGAAGCCGCTCCTCCGGAAGTACTTCGACGCGGGCGACGTCACCCGATAGGCAGCGCATGCCCCACGATCCCGCGCTGCCCGCGCCGTTCGAGTCGCTCTTCGCCTCGCTCGAGGAGCTCAGGTATACCGAACCCGGCAGCCGATTCCACGAGTGCTTTGGCTGCGGCCCCAACCACGACATCGGCCTGCGCGTGCGCACGTTTCGCGGCCGGGGCGAGGTGCTCTCGCCCATCGTCATCCCCAAGCGCTTCGAGGGGCCACCCAACGGCGCTCACGGCGGGATCGTCGCGGCGTATCTCGACGAGGTGCTGTCGGGCGCGGCTGTCAACCATACCGGCCGGGTTCACTGGACGGGCGAGCTGTTCGTGCGCTACGTCAGGCCCACCCCGGTCGAAAGGCCGCTCGTCGGCCGGGGCCGCGCGGTCAAGCAGTCCGGGAAATACCTCGACCTCGAGGGCACGCTCGAGGACCTCGAGACGGGCGAGGTCGTCGCGAAGGCGACCGGCCGCTTCTTCCCGATGCCCGAAGCGCGCTAGGCTTCCTTTTTGCGCTTGACGCCCCCGCCAAATCCGCCTACGGTAGCTCTCCCTTCTAGGTAGTGTCTGTTCGGCCTCCGGGGACGAAGGAGCCCCGGGCCCCCCTTGGCAGAGCAATGCTCGTCATCAACCTCCCGGCTCAAGCAGAAAAGCGCGGAGGCCCCTCATGAAATCGCTCAAGCTCGACCTTCTCCTTTCCATCGGCGTCCTCCTGTGCACGGCGTCCACCGCCTGGGGCGCCATCCTGACCCACGACCCCCTGGTCGGCAACGTCACACCAACAAGCGCCACCGTGTTCGTCCGGACCGACTCAGCGACCAGCAACGGGTTCGTGTGAGTGCTCTGTTGCATCACTCCGCTCGATACGGAGTTCAGCACCGACGCCGACCACGATTTCACCGCCGCAGTCCCCCTCAGCGGCATTGTCCCGGGCATCACCTATACGATCCAGATCTTCGTTGACGGCGCCCTGCAAGCCCCGACAGGCACGCTCCAAGATGTTCCCGGCCGCCACGTCCCTCAGCCCCTTCACCTTCGTCGTCCTCACCGACTTCGTGATGGCAACGGGTGTCCGGATCTCGCCTCCCAGACCTTCACCAGCGCCGACGCTGAGAACCCGGCCTTCGTCATCATCGGCGGCGACTTCGATCACCGCAATCCGAGTATGTACACAGACCCGGATTGCGGCACCGATCGGGCGTGCAAGTACGCCAAGATGTGGAAGGATCTGTACACCTGCGCGAACTGGGGCGCGTCGGCCTTGTGCGCGCACATCCTGCAGAAGTATCCAGTCGTCCACGCGTGGGATGACCACGACTACAGCACCGACGATGGCGATGGTGGCTATGGGCACAAGATCGAGGCGCACGACGCGTTCGCGCGGTATTTCCCCTCGTACCCGTTGCCGGCCTGCACGAACAGCTGCGCGGGCATCTGGCAGAAGTTCTCCTACGCCTATGCCGACTTCTTCGTCCTGGACTCCCGGAGCCAGCGTACCCCGCCGTGCACGAGCCCACCGTGCAATCCCCCGGAGTCCCTGAACTCCACGGCAACCTGGAAGTTCATCTGGAGCCCGGTGGTCTTCAACAAGACGATGCTGAAAAAGGACTCCTGGGCTGGCTATGCGGCGGAGCGCGATGCCCTCGTGGCCTGGATCAACGGGGCCAATCCCCAGCAAAAGATCATCAAGAACGTCATCGTGCTCTCGGGCGATCTCCACGCCGGGGCCATCGACGACGGCGTGTCCGCATTTGGTCAGCTCCCGGAGATGCTCAGCCCCGCCGTCAACTTCACGAGCGGCTCCCCGGTGAACTGTCAGAGCCACAACGACAGCGAGCGCGGGAGATGGAGCAACGGCATGTATACGAGAGGTAGCAGATCGGCCCCGTGCAACGGCTACGGCGTCATCTCCGTGTCCCCGAACGCCGTCACGCTCACGATCAAGGACAGCAACGGGAACGCAAGCAATCTGGTCTGCCTGCCGCAGGGTACTGACCCGTGCGTCCAGCCGCATCTGCACATCTCGCCATTGACGATCCCGGCCCAGTAGTGAGAGAGCCCGACGGCAGAACGGGGCTGCGAGCGGGCCAACACGGTCCTTCTTTCCATGATGCCCACCTTAGCGGCTTGGGCGCGTGTTTGACATGCCGCCGCGGCCGAAGACTTTTGTCACCTCGAGCACCCACCTCGACCCGTTTAAGGAGGAGGAAATTTCATGGCACCGTTTGGGCGACAGACCCATACTCGACTCGTACGATTGCTCCTTCTGTGCGCGATTGCCGTCGCTCTGCTGGCAGGTTCGTCGGCCGCGCGGACTCCGGTGGTTGGCTCGTCGGCCGCCTTCACCTTCACCACCATCGATGTCCCGGGCGCCAACAACACGGAGGCCCGCGGGATCAACCGGGAGGGCCAGATCGTGGGCTTCTACGGAAGGCCCGAGGGATCCGGAGCTGAGGGCTTTCTGCTGGACCAGGGCGTCTTCACGACGATCGATTTCCCGGGCGCCGTGGATACTCTCCTCACGGACATCACAGGTCGCGGCAAGGTCTTGGGATTCTACACAGCTGCCGGGACCCATCGCTCCGCGCTGAGTCGGCATCCTTTCACGATCATGTGGCCCCTATTTCCCCGAGGAGATGTAACCTCCCATGGCTTTCTGCTGCACCACGGCGTCTTCATGCCTTTCGATGTGCCCGGCTCTATGGAGACGGTACCCCTCGACTTCAATGGCCAACGCGAGATCGTGGGCGGGTACGTGGATACCAGCTCGGCGCTTCACGCCTTTCTGCTCAAGGACGGTACCTTCAGCACCATCGATGTCCCAGGGGCCGCAGATACCCAAGCGAGCGGCATCAATAGCGGTGGCCAAATCGTTGGTACCTACGATGATGGCACTATCGCCCATGGTTTCCTGCGTCAGCCCAATGGGACCTTCACGACGATCGATGTCCCGGGCGCTCTTCACACCCTGGCTACCTCGATCAACGGCCACGGGCAGATCGTGGGCTTCTACTACTCCCCAAAGGCTCATGGCTTTCTGCTGGACCAGGGTGTCTTCACGACGATTGATGTTCCTGGCGCTGAGGTCACGTTCCCCTGGAAGATCAAGGGCAAGCGCATCGTGGGCGGCTACCAAGACTTCAACGGCTTCACCCACGGCTTCTTGGCGACGCCGTAGCGAACGTAGCTTCCGATGGCATTATTGGCGCGACAGACTCCTTTCCGCTTCGTGCGATTGCTCGTCCCGTGCGCCATTGCCCTCGCCCTCCTGGCAGGCTCGTCGCCCGCCCTGACTCTGCTGACAGGCTCACCGGCCACTTTCACCTTCACCGCCATCGATGTCCCGGGCGCCGACTACACGGAGGCCCACGGGATCAACCGGCAAGGCCAGATCGTGGGCTTCTACTCAACGCCCGAGGGATCCGGAGCTGAAGGCTTTCTGCTGGACCAGGGCGTGTTCACGACGATCAACTTCCCGGGAGCCATAGACACGCTCCTCACCGATATCACAGGAAGCGGCAAGATCCTCGGTAGCTATACGACAGAGCTGACCAACGGCGTTCCGCTCGCCAGGCGCCCATTCCCGTGGCTGTGGCCGCTCTTGCCGCAAGCTGGTGTGACCGCTCATGGCTTTCTGTTGCACCGCGGTGTCTTCACCCCTTTCGATGTTCCGGGCTCGTCAGAAACGGCCCCAACCGACATTAGCCGGCATGGCCAAATCGTGGGTTGGTCTGTGGACACCGGCGGATTTCGTCACGGCTTTCTCCTCAGCGGGGGGGTCTTCACTACCATCGATGTCCCGGGCGCCGCCAACACCATGGCGATGGGTCTCAACGGCCGCGGCCAGATCGTGGGCTGGTATGGCGATGGAGAGACGTGGCATGGCTTCCTGCGCGAGCCCGACGGCACCTTCACGACGATCGATGTCCCCGGTGCAGTGGACACCTTCCCCAACTCGATCAACGGCCGTGGCCAGATCGCGGGCTCCTACAACTCTCCAAAGACTCACGGCTTTCTGCTGGACCAGGGCGTCTTCACGACGATTGATGTTCCAGGCGCTGAGGTCACGTTCCTCTGGAAGATCAAGGGCAAGCGCATCGTGGGCGGCTACCGCGACTTCAACGGCTTTCCTTCAGCAGATATGACGCGGTGAGACGCGACGCCGCGGGTGCGGTGCCCGCCGCCTAGCGGGCGGGGTTGCCGGCGCGGAGCAGGTCGAAGATGCGCGCGGAGGTGAGGGGGACGCGCGTGACGCGGACGCCGCGGTCCCAGAGGGCGTCCTCGACGGCGTTGGCGATGGCGGCGGCGGGCGAGACGACGCCGCTCTCGCCCACGCCCTTGATGCCGAGCTCGTTCATGGGCGAGGGGAAGTCGAGGTGGTGGATGTCGAGCGGCGGCATGTCGTCCGCGCGCGGGATCGGGTAGTCCATAAAGGTGCCGGTCAGGAGCTGGCCGGCCTCGTCGTAGAGCAGCTCCTCCCCGAGCGCCGTGCCGATGCCCTGCGCGACTCCGCCATGGATCTGCCCCTCGACGACCATCGGGTTGATGGGCCGGCCGCAGTCGTGGGCCGCGACGTACTTCAGCAGGCGCAGCGCGCAGGTCTCCAGGTCCACCTCGAGCGCGACGGCGTGAACGCCGAAGGCCCAGGCCACGGTGCCGGGATAGTGGAAGGCGCAGGCGTTGAGCCCCGGTCCTCCCGCGTCGGCGAGCGCGCGGCTTCGCACCGCGGCCTTGGCGACGGCGCCGAGCGCCAGGCTCTTGCTGGGCACTCCCGCCACCATGACCCGCCCCTCTGCCAGCACCACGTCTTCCGGCGCGCACTCGAAGATCCTCGCCGCGACGATCCTGGCCTTCCGGGCGGTCTCGTGCGCGGCGCGCGAGACGGCGGGGCCCGCGACGGCGGCCACGCGGCTCGCGATGGTCCCCATGCCGTAGCCCAGCAGCTGGGTGTCGCCGCCGCGGATGACGATCTGCTCGATGGGCACTGAGAGCGCGTCCGCGCAGATCTGCGCCAACGTGGTCTCGTGCGCCTGGCCCTGCGACGACACGCCGATGTCCACGAAGACCGTGCCGCCCGGGTCCACGCGGACATTGGCGCCCTCGAAGGGTCCAAGACCCGTGCCCTCTACGTACGCGGAAATGCCGATGCCGATCGGGCGGGTCGACCCGCGGCGCGCGGCCTGCTCGGCGCGCCAGCCTGCGTAGCCGAGCTTGTCGAGCGTGAGATCGAACATCTTCGGATAGTCGGCCGGGTCGTAGGCGATGGGCACGCCGTCGCGATAGCTGAGCCCCGTCCGCCACGGCATCTCCGCGCGCCGGACGAGATTCTTCCGCCGGAGATCAGCCGGGTCCATGCCGATTGCCCGGGCGGCGCGGTCGAGGAGGCGGTCGAGGACGAAGTTGGCTTCGGGGCGTCCCGCGCCGCGATACGCGGCGGCGAAGGTCTTGTGCGTGACCACGTTGCGCCCGAGGCCGTGGTAGTTGGGAATGCGGTACGGGCCGACCAGGTGGTTGATGGTGTTGTAGGTGATGGCCTCGCCCAGCGTCGGGTGCGCGCCGTGGTCCCGTGTGAACTCGGTCTCGAGGGCCACGATGCTGCCATCCTGGGCGACGCCGAGCCGCGCGGTGTGCTGCTGGTCGCGGTCGGCCGCCGCCGTCAGGAAGTGCTCGCGCCGCGTCTCGATCCACTTGACCGGCCGGCCGAGCCGGCGCGCCACGGCGGGCACCAGGATGTCCTCGGGATAGACGTGGCCCTTGACGCCGAAGCCTCCGCCGACATCGGGAGCGATGATGCGCACGTGCTCCTCGGCTATGCCGAGCACGCTGGCGATGGCGCTCCGCACCGCGAAGGGCACCTGGGTCGAGAGCCAGACGGTCAGGAGCCCCGCGGCCGCGTCGTGTGAAGCCAGGACGGCGCGAGGCTCGATGGGCATGCCCGCCACGCGCGGGTAGTAGAGGCTCATCTCGACGACGGCGTGAGCGGCGGCGAAGCCCTCGGCGGCGCTGCCGGTCGCCGACTCGGACACGCCCGCCAGGTTGCCGGGCCAGCCTTCGTGGACCCGCGGCGCGCCAGCGGCGAGGGCCGCCTCGACGGAGCCCGCCCCCGGCAGCGGCTCGTACTCGACGGCCACGCTCAGGACGCCGTCGGCGGCGATGTATGCGGTGTCCGCGACGACGACCGCCACACCTTCGCCGGCGTGCATGACGCGATCGGACGCGAGCACGGGGTGGTGGTAGCGGGGAAATTCGGGCGCGGGCACGAGCGGCGGGATCGAGCCCGCGCACTCTGGCAGATCGGCCCGCGTCAGCACGGCGGCGACCCCCGGCAGCCGCGCGGCCGCGGCGCCATCGATGCGGCTGATCCGCGCGTGAGCATGCGGGCTCCGCACGACGGCGAGCCAGAGCATGCCGGGCAGCACGAAATCATCGGTGTAGCGCCCGGCACCGCGCAGGAGACGGTTGTCTTCTTTCCTTCGGATGGAGGCGCCGACGAGCGCGCCGGCCGGCTTCGCGCCGGGGTCCAGGGCAGCGCTCAGGCGCGGGTCGGCTTCAGATGCGCGTCGCGCTGCTTTGCGAGCTCGGGATCGGCGTAGCCCATGAGCCCGGGCTGGCCGGCGCCCAGCATCACCTGGAGATACGCGCCCTCGAGGCCCACGTTCTCGAAGCCGTGGACGACATCGGCGGGACAGGAGATGCAGTCCCACTTGCCGAGCACCGTCTCCGCGCGCGCGCCCGTGCCGTCCTCGATGAACACCTTGACCTTGCCCTCGAGGATGAAGAAGGCCTCCTCGACGGGATGCGTGTGGGCGGCGTTCCCCTGCCCGGGCGGCACGTACATGATGGACAGCGTGAAGTGCTCGGCGGGAATGGCCTTGGCGTCCCCCTTGCCCGAGGCTCCCGCGCCGATGAAGCGGTGCTGGGCGCGGCGGAAGCCCTCGACGCGCGCGTCGGCGAACGCGTCCCAGTCGGCCACGCGGTCGGTGAAGCGCGCCACGCGGCGCTCGAGCAGCTCGTGGATTTCCATGAGGCCCTCCGGTGGTGACCGTGCGTGTCCCGGCAGCTCTCGCAGGGTGATAGTCGTACCACAGCCACCGTCAGAAGTCGACGGGGCTCAGAGCCCTTCGAGCACCTCGCCGAGGGACAGCGGCCCGGCCTCTTCCATCTCGTAGCGCGCGCGGGTGACCCGATGGCTCAGCAGAAGCCCGCGGCGCAGGTCCATGGGTGTGCCGAGGAGCACGGTGTCGCACGGCACGGCGTTGATGGTCGCCTCGAGGTCGGCGCGCTGCGCCGCATCGTAGCCCATGGCGGGCAGCACGGGACCGAGCGACGGGTAGCGGGCGAAGACCTCCGCGATACTGCCGCGCGCCCAGGGCCTGGGGTCCACCAACGTTGCGCCGAGGTCGCGCGCCGCCAGCGCGGCCGCGCCCATGCTCATGCCGCCGTGGGTGAGCGTGGGGCCGTCCTCGACCGCCAGCACGCGCCGGTCGCGCACCGCGTCCGGGTCCTCGATGCGGATCGGCATCCGCGCGTCCACGATGCGGGCGGCGGGATTGAGCTCGCGGACGGCGCTGCGGACGCGCTCCACGGCCTCGGGCACGGCCGTGTCCTCCTTCACGATTACCGCGACGTTCGCCATGCGGAGGTTGGCCTCACCCGGGTGATAGCGCGACTCGTGCCCCGGCCGGAGCGGGTCCACGAGACAGAGATGGACGGTGGGAGCCACGAAGGGCAGATCGTTGTTGCCACCGTCCCAGACGATGACGTCGGCCTCCGCCGCGGCCCGCGAGAGGATCTCCGCATAGTCCACGCCCGCCCAGACGACGCTGCCGGCCTCGAGGTGCGGCTCGTACTCCTCGCGCTCCTCGACCGTGACCTGCGCGCGGTCGAGGTCGGCGGCGGCGGCGAAGCGCTGGACGCGCTGGGCCAGGAGGTCGCCGTAGGGCATGGGATGGCGCACGACGGCGACGCGGCGGCCGCGCTCGCCCAGGATGCGCACGACGCGGCGGCTGACCGCGCTCTTGCCGCAGCCGGTGCGCACGGCGCAGACGGCGACGACCGGCTTGGGCGAGCGCAGCATGGTCCGCGCGGGGCCCAGCAGCGCGAAGTCGGCGCCGGCGGCCAGCGCGCGGCTGGCGAGATGCATCACCTGTTCGTGGCTGACGTCGCTGTAGGCGAACACCACCAGGTCGACGTCCCGCTCGCGGATGATCCGCTCGAGGTCGTCCTCGCGCTCGATGGGGATGCCGTGCGGGTAGCGCGGGCCGGCGAGCCCGGGCGGGAAGCGGCGGCCCGCGAGCCCTGGGATCTGCGCCGCCGTAAAGGCCACGACGAGGGCGCTTTCATCTTCTCGATAGACCACGTTGAAGTTGTGGAAGTCGCGCCCGGCTGCCCCGAGGATCACGACGCGCACCGGAGGCGGAGCCATCTCGAGAGCATGATCCTCCGGGACGCCCGGTTTTTCAATGTGTTAGAGTTGCCCCCATGCGCGGTCTTTTCATCTCCGTGGAGGGCGTGGAAGGCTCAGGCAAGTCCACGCACTGCCGTCGCCTGGGGCAGTGGCTGACGGCCCGCGGGCTCGAGGTGGTCCTGACCAGCGAGCCCGACGGCACGCCGTTGGGTTCGGCCATCCGCGGGCTGTTCGAGACGGACGGCGCGCCGCCGACGCCGCTCACGCAGACCTTCCTCTTCATGGCCGCCCGCCAGCAGCACGTCGCCCAGGTGGTGCGCCCGGCGCTCGCGCGCGGCGCCGTCGTGGTCTCCGACCGCTACGCCGACGCGACGCTTGCCTACCAGGGATTCGGCGGCGGCATGGACCTCGAGATCATCCGGGATCTCAACGCGCTCGCGACCGGCGGCGTGATGCCGGACCTGACGATTCTCCTCGACCTCGACCCCGCCGAAGGCATCAAGCGGATCAGCGACCGCCGGCTCGATACGTTCGAGAAGATGGACATGGCCTTCCACCGCCGCGTGCGCGAGGGCTATCTCGAGATCGCGCACGCCGAGAAGAACCGCGTCGTGGTGCTCAGCGCCGCGCAGCCCAAGGACGAGCTCCACGCGGCCGTTGTCGGCAAGGTCGAGGCATTGCTCTCGAGACAAGAGGCGCGCCGTGGCGCTTGAAGGGATCGAAGGCCAGGCCGAGGCCGTGGAGCTATTACGCCGCGCCCTCGAGGGAGGCCGCATCGCGCACGCCTGGGCCTTCATCGGTCCGCCCGGCGCCGGGCGCAGGATGACGGCTCTCTCCTTCGCCAAGGCGCTGGTGGCGCCGGCGGGTGGCGCCGCGGCCTCGCGAGTGGACCGCGGTCTCCACCCCGACGTGCACCTCCTCGGCCCCACGCCGCCCGCGAGCAACCCAAAGGGCACGCCCGCCATACGCGTCGAGAACATCCGCGAGCTGGAGCGGCTGGCGTCGCTCAAGCCAGCGCTGGCGCCGTGGAAGGTCTTCATCGTGGACGAGGCGGAGACCATGACCGGCGCGGCGCCGCAGGCTTTTCTCAAGACCCTCGAAGAGCCGCCGGCGCGCACCGTGATCGTCCTGATCCTGAGCCAGGCCCGCGCGCTGCCGGCGACGGTGCTCTCGCGCTGCCAGATCGTCCGCTTCCGACCCCGCGCCGCCGAGGGCGCCCTGGCGCTCCTGCCCGGCGGCGCCGGCCCAGACAGGGAGCGCGCGCTCGGATGGCTCGTTCAGGCGCAGTCCGGTGGCCCTGAAGGCATACTCCAGATCGGCGAGGCCGTCGGCCGCGACCGCGAGGCGGCGCTGGCGGCGGTCGAGACCTGCTGGCTCTGGTATCGGGACCTCCTGTGCGCTCACGGCGGCGCGGATCCACGCTTGGCCGTGTTTCCCGGGAAAGCGGGTCGCGGTCAGAGCTCGCTGGACGAGGTGCTGGCGGGTCTCTCCGCCTGCCGCGAAGCGTGGCAGGCCATACAAGGAAACGTCTCACCTCGGCTCACCGTCGAGGTGCTGTTGAGCCGCCTGACGAAGGCGGCGTAAGGACGGCCATGAGCGAGACTCCCGAGGCACCGACACCGGAAGAGCCAACCGCGGAGCTGCCGTATCTCATCGGCGTGCGGCTGCGCGTGCCGCTCCAGGCCGAGGACCATCTAACGGACCGTGAGGACCTCGCCGTCGGAGACTTCGTCGTCGTCGAGACCGGCCAGGGCCCGGCCGTCGGCGAGGTCAGGCGGCCCAAGCGCCCGCTGCCCGAGTTCAAGCGGGGCCGGCTCTACCGGCAGGTGATGCGCCTCGCGACCGACGCGGAGGTGGCGGAGTGGCGCGACCGACGCGACCGCGAGCTCCAGCACGCCGAGGCGTGCCGCAGGCGCGCCCGGGGGCGGGGACTCAGGCTCAAGGTGGTGGACGTCGAGATCGATCCCAGGCACCGTCGCGTCACCGTGATGTTCAACGCCGAGGACCGCGTGGATTTCCGGGAGCTCGTGCGCGACCTCGCCCACGAGTTCCACGCGCGCATCGAGATGCGGCAGATCGGCGCGCGCGACACGACCAAGCTGATGGACGGCATCGGCCCCTGCGGCCGGCAGCTCTGCTGCTCGTCGTATCTCAAGAAGTTCGACTCGATCTCGGTCAAGATGGCCAAGATCCAGGACATGCCGCTCACGGACAGCCGGCTCCTCGGCAACTGCGGCCGGCTCAAGTGCTGCCTGCTCTACGAGTTCTCCACCTACGATCAGCTGCGCAAGCACCTGCCCAAGGTCGGCTCGCCCTGCCAGGCCGAGTGCGGTGGGCAGGGGTGCATGACGGGCAAGGTGCGCTCGCTCCGCGTGCTCAAGCAGGCCGTGGTGGTGGGCTTCCAGGACGGCACCGAGGCCGAGGTGCCGCTCGAGGCCCTGACCTGGGAAGGCCGCCCGCACATCCAGCCACTCTGAGAGGTCACCCATGATCATTCGACTCGCCGCCTTCGTCGCTCTCGCGCTTCTCACCTCCGCGCCCGCCGTCACGGCGCAGGAACAGCCGCGCATGGGCGGCGTGCTCAAGGCCGGGATGATCGGCGAGGCGCCGACGCTCGACCTCCACGTGACGACTGCGGTCATCACGCAGCAGATCACCTGGCACGTGTACGAGACGCTCTACACGTACGACAAGAATCTCTCCCCGATCCCGATGCTGGCCGAAGGGCACGCGATCGCCGACAACGGGCGGCGCTATGCCATCACGCTGCGCAAGGGCGTCCGCTTCCACAACGGCAAGGAGATGACCTCGGCCGACGTCGTGCCCTCGCTCCAGCACTGGGCCAAGCTCGCCACGCCTGGCAAGGCGATCTGGAAGAACGTCGAGGCCATCGAGGCCAAGGACCCGTCCACCGTCGTGATCTATCTCAAGGAGCCTTCGGGCTCACTCCTGTTCGCGCTCGCCTCGCCCAACAACGGCGCGGCTATCTATCCCAAGGAAGTCCTGGCCGCCGCTGGCGACGGTCCGGTCAAGGAGTACATCGGCACCGGCCCCTACCGCTTCGTCGAGCACAAGCCCGACCGGCACGTCCGCCTTGCGCGCTTCAAGGACTATTCCGCCCGCTCGGAGCCGCCCAATGGCTATGGCGGCAAGCGCACGGCGTACATCGACGAGATCTACTTCATCCCCGTGCCCGAGGCCTCGGTGCGCCTGGCCGGGACGGAGACCGCCGAGTACAACTTCGCGCTCAGCATCCGCCAGGACCAAGTCGACCGCATCAAGGGCCAGCCGGCCCTCGAGGCGCAGGTCGTCAAGCCGTACGGCTGGATCACGGCGGTGCCGAACCACAAGGAAGGCATCATGGCCAACAAGAAAGTGCGCCAGGCCTTCCAGGCCGTGCTCGACATGGAGCCGATCATGTCGGCCGGCATCGGCAACAAGGCCTTCTACCGGCTCGACGGCGCGCTCTTCTACCCGGAGCAGGGGCTGTTCTATTCGCTGTCGGGCACGACGGGCTACAACCAGAAGAACAAGGCCAAGGCGCGCCAGCTCCTGAAGGAAGCGGGCTACACGGGTCAGCCCGTGCGCTGGATCACCACCAAGGAGTACGAGTGGATGTACAACACGGCCCTGATGTCGGCCCAGCAGATGGAGGACGTGGGCTTCAAGGTCGACCTCCAGGTGCTCGACTGGGCGACGCTCGTCCAGCGGCGCGGCAAGCCCGAGCTCTTCGACATCTTCTCGACGGGCTTCTCGCTCAATCCCGACCCGGGTATCGCGACCGCCATCCAGTGCAACTGGCCGGGCTGGTGGTGCCTCGAGGAAAAGGACAAGCTCCTCGCCGATCTGGCCCGGGAGAGCGACCCCAGGAAGCGCCGCGCGATTATCGAGAAGGTCCAGGCGCTCTTCTACGAGGACGTCGGGCGCATCAAGTTCGGGGACTACTTCGAGCTCTGGGTGACGCGCAAGGAGGTCCGCGGCTTCAAGCCCGGACCGTACCTGTTTTTCTGGAACGCCTGGATCGCGAAGTAAGGGTTCGATGGGCGACCGCACTTTCTACCTGACCACGCCGATCTACTACGTCAACGCGCGCCCGCACCTCGGGCACGCCTGCACGATGATCATGGCCGACGCGATGTGCCGCTACCGGCGCCTGCGCGGCGAGCGCGTCTACCTCCTGACCGGCACCGACGAGCACGGGGAGCGGATCGCCCAGGTCGCGGCCGCCGCGGGCGTGACGCCGCAGGCCTACGCCGACGAGATCGCGGGCGCTTTCCGCGAGACGTGGCAACGGCTCGGCATTACCAACGACGATTTCATCCGCACGACCGAGCCTCGCCACACGAAGGTGGTGCAGGAGATCCTCCAGAAGCTCCACGACGCGGGAGAGATCTACTTCGGCGAGTACGGCGGCTGGTATTGCTACGGCTGTGAGCGCTTCTACACCGAGAAGGAGATCGTGGACGGCAAGTGCCCGGACCACCAGACGGCGCTCACCTTCATCAAGGAGAAGAACTATTTCTTCAAGATGTCGAAGTACCAGGATCGCCTGATCAAGCACCTCGAGGACCACCCGGGCTTCATCCGGCCCGAGCGCTACCGGAACGAGGTGCTGGGCTTCCTACGCGAGCCGCTCCAGGACCTCTCGATCAGCCGGCCGAAAGCGCGCCTGCAGTGGGGCATCCCGCTACCCTTCGACGACCAGTACGTCACCTACGTCTGGTTTGACGCGCTGATCAACTACGTCTCGGCGCTGGGTTACCCGGACGGTGCTCTCTACACGGAGCTCTGGCCCCACGCCGAGCACCTGATCGGCAAGGATATCCTCAAGCCCCACGGCGTCTATTGGCCGGCCATGCTGTGGGCGGCCAAGATCCCCCTGTACGAGCGGATCAACGTCCATGGTTACTGGTCCCTCGGCGGCGGCAAGATGTCGAAGTCCGTCGGCAACGTCGTGGAAGCGTTCCAGCTCACCGAGAAGTACGGCAACGACGCCTTCCGCTACTTCCTCCTGCGCGAGATGACCTTCGGCCTCGACGCCAACTTCAGCGAGGAGGCGTTCGTGGGCAGGCTCAACGCCGACCTCGCCAACGACCTCGGCAACCTCGCCTCTCGCGCGACGACCATGGTCGTCAACTTCGGCGGCGGCCGCGCGCCCACGCCGGGGCCCGAGGCCGACGAGGATGCCACGGTGCGCGTCGCCCTCGCGCGAGCGGCGCGCGAGGTGGACGAAGCCATGGAGGGTTTTGCCTTCCAGCGGGCACTCGCGGCCATCTGGGAGTTCCTCGGCGTGGTCAACCGCTACGTGGACGCGACGGCGCCGTGGGCGCTCGCGAAGGACCCGGCGAAGCGCGGCAGGCTCGACACCGTGCTCTACACGCTCGCCGAGTCGCTGCGCGCCATCGGCATCCTCATCGACCCCTTCCTGCCGGAGGCCGCCGGGAAGATCCGCGCGGCCGTGGGCGGCGCGCCCCCGCGGCTCTCCGACCTCGCCTGGGGCCGGCTCGCCCCGGGCGCCGCCGTGCAGAAGGTCTCCGGGCTCTTTCCGCGAATCGAGGCCGACAAATCCTCCCTCTCTCCTCAGGGGAAAGGGCAGGGTGAGGGGGCGGCGGCGGGTGCCGCCCGGATCCCCATCGACGACTTCGCCAAGGTCGAGCTGCGCGTGGCCGAGGTGCTGGCCGCCGAGCGCCTGCCGAAATCGAAGAAGCTCCTCAAGCTCACGGTCAACGTCGGCGACGAGACGCGCACGGTCGTCGCCGGCATCGCGGAGCAGTACGAGCCCGGGTCGCTCGTCGGGCGCAAGGTCGTCATCGTCGCGAACCTCCAGTCCGTCACCCTCATGGGCGTCGAGTCCAACGGCATGGTGCTGGCCGCCTCCCACGAGGGCACCGTGTCCCTCCTCACGCTCGACAAGGACGTGCCCCCGGGCTCCCAGGTCAAGTAGTGCGCCGGGACATTCTCCAGGGGACGTTCCGGGTTCTCGCGCATCACCTCGAATTGTTCACGCTCATCGCGCTGACCGTGTGGCTCCCGGGCCATCTGGTGATCAACTACATCGATTTCTTCGCGGCCTCGAAGGGCACAGCCGACGCCGCCGCCCGCGGCTTCCGCGTCGGGCTCATGGTGGAGGGTATCTTCGGTCCGCTGGTGGTGGCCGCGACGCTGGCGGCCTTGGCGCGCATCAAGCGTGGCGAGCCCGCGAGCTACGCCCGGGTCCTGGTCGACGGCCTGGTGGCGTGGCCGCGGCTCTTCATAGCACGGCTGGTCATGAGCGCGCTCGTGCTGGCGGGGCTGATCGCGCTCGTCGTGCCCGGCGTGATCGTCCTGGTCCGGCTCGCTTTCGTGGACGCCCTCGTGGTGGTCGACGGCGCGCCCCTCGGCGCCGCGCTCCGCGCCAGCAACGCGCTCACGGCCGGCCGCCGCCTGGCCATCTTCTGGACGACCGGCTTTCTCTTCGCGGCCGTCTTCTCTCTCGCCATGACGCTCTCGGCCCTGGCGGGCGCCGCGGACCATTTCGTCGTCCAGGTACTGGCCGACTGCGTGATCGCCGTCACGCAGACCGTGTTCACCATCGCGCTCTTTCTCTTCTACCGGGAAGCCCGGCATGCCGCCACAGCGGGAGCCCCAGCCCCTTCCGCCGACTGACGCGCCCGCCGCGCGGCGGACGTGGCTCGGCTGGATCAAGCGCTGGGGGATCTCCATCTTCTCGGTGCTGCTCGTGGCCGCGGTCACCGAGCTGCGCCAGCCGCTCGAGCTGCGCGGCCGGGACCGCATCCTGGGCGCCGCCGACTACGCCGTGCAGTCGCTCTACCACGGCCTCCTGCTCTTCGTGCTCCCCGCCTACTGGGCGAGCGCGACGCTCGACTCGCCGAATGTGCTCTTTCTCGCCGGCATCGCGGCGGGGGCGCTCGTGACGGCGGTCGATCCCTGGTACGCGGCCATCGTGCACCCCCGGCGCTGGCTCAACCAGACGCTGCTGGCTTTCTCGATCTTCGCCGCGCTCAACGTGGCGCTGCCGCTGCTCGGCATCCGGCCCATCCTGGCCCTCGAGGGCGCCGCCGCGCTGACGGCGGTCGCGATGATGCCGGTGTTCCGCGAGCGCGGCGCGGCGACGTGGGGGCGCGCGTACGCGATGTCGGCGATGCTCGCCGCGCTCGCGATGGCGGCGGTCTGGCTCGGGCGCGGGGTCGTGCCGCCCGCGCCACTGTTCGTCGCCAGTGCCACGGCCGCGCGCAGCGTCACTATGCTCGAGCCCGTCGAGCCCATCCGGAGTCCCATTCCCGCGCAGACCGTCGCGGACTGGGGAGGCCTCGCCGCCTATACCGCCGTGTATGCGCCGGCGGGGCTCCAGCAGAGCATCCAGCACCTGTGGTGGAAGGACGGGCGGGTCATCGGCCGCGTGCCGCTCTCGCCGGTGCTGGGAGGCCGCAAGGAAGGGTTTCGCACCTACTCGCGCAAGACCGACCTCAAGCCGCCGTACGCGGGCCGCTACCGCGTGGACGTCGTCACGGCCTCGGGCCAGCTGGTCGGACGCCTGCGCTTTACCGTCGCGCCGTGAGATATCATGGACGCGTGATGCGGCTCTT
>WNGA01004504.1_pt1 | contig 20498 bp, 22 predicted proteins | sample 5400061 | NCBI WGS metagenome assembly WNGA01 (sample SAMN13153366, study PRJNA577476) | soil metagenome | isolation source: 100 cm soil or saprolite under grassland replicate 2 | place: USA:California | collected 2016-06-15
ATCGCCAAGCCGCACCCGGTCACCGACGGTGGGCCCGAACATCTCGCTGTACTGCGCGCGCGGGATACGCATCACTGGCTCCCGTCCGTCCCAGCGCCCGCGAAGCCCGCCTCGCGTGCGCGCGCGAGTGCCGCCGTCGCATCGACCTCGCCGATCGCGCCCTCCGTGAGCCGGTTGAGGCCGTGGACGCGCCGGTTGCCGCCGAGCTCGACCAGCGAGACCTCGTGCTCGTCGCCGGGCTCGAAGCGGACGGCGGTGCCTGCCGGCACGTCGAGGCGCATCCCGAACGCGGCGGCGCGGTCGAAGTCGAGCGCGTCGTTGACCTCGAAGAAGTGGAAGTGCGACCCGATCTGGACCGGCCTGTCGCCCGTGTTGCGCACCACGAGCGTTACCCCTCGCCGCCCGGCGTTCAGCTCGATGTCGCCGCCCGCCGGACGGAGCTCGCCCGGCACGACGCCGTCGGGAGCCGGCTTGCTGCCGGGCTGGATGGGTTGGTGCACGGTCACGAGCTTCTGGCCGTCCTCGAACATCGGCTCGACCTGGAGGACGTCGATCAGCTCCGCGACGCCCGGCATGACGTCGTCGGTGGTCAGGATCCGGCCGCCGAGATCCATCAGCTCGAAGACGCTCGCTCCCCGGCGCGCCCCCTCGCAGATCTCGTCGGCGATCAGGGCACGGGCCTCGGGATAGTTGAGCCGGAGACCTGCGTCGCGCCGGCGCCTGGCGAGCTCGGCGGCTAGGAAGAGGAGCAGGCGGTCGGACTCCTTCGGACTCAGGTGCATGCGTGCCTCCTTATCGGGCTGGGGCGGTCTCCTCGCTCGGAGCTGGGTGGTGGCTGTGGTCGTGACCGTGGTCGTGGTTGTGACCGTGGCCATGCCCTCGCCGCTGCGGTCGCGGAGTCGGCTGGTGGGCGATGACCGCATCCGCGCGAAGGCAGGCGCGCGCGACCGACGCGGCTATCTCGAGCGTCGAGCGGGCGATCTTCGTCGGGTCGAAGATCCCGGCCGCGACGAGATCGACCGGCTGACCGGTCTCCATGTCGAGACCCTGGCCGGGAGGCAGGCCGCGAACGCGGGCAACCGCGACCGAGGGGTCGATACCCGCGTTCGAGGCGAGCTGCCGAAGCGGCGCCTCGAGCGCGGCGCGGACGACCGCCCAGCCGGCGGATTCCGCGCCGGGCGGCCCGTATCCGATGCCGTCGGCCGCGCGCAGGAGCGTCGCCCCGCCCCCCGGCACGATTCCGTCGGTCAGCGCGGCGCGCCCGGACTGAAGTGCATCCCTGATGCGGTGGCGCGTCTCCTCCTGCTCGGCCGGCGTGTCGAGCCCGACCCCGATCAGCGCCACGGCGCCACCGAGGCGGGCGAGCCGAAGGCGCCGCTTCTCGCGCTCGTACTCGGACTCGAGGAAGGACAGCTCCGCCGCGGCCTGGCGCGCGCGCGCCGCGATCGCCTCGACGTCTCCATGTCCCGCCACGATGGCCGTCTCGCCACGCGTGGCGATGACCCGGTCCGCGCGGCCAAGGTCGTCGATCCGCGCCGATTCGACGGCCCTGCCCGTCCCGGGCCCCAGCAGCTCGGCGCCCGTGAAGACGGCTATGTCGCGCAGCGCCTCGACGCGATCCGGCCCGAACGCCGGCGCCTTGACGGCGACGACCGGGAGCCGTCGCTTGCCGACGTTCAGAACCAGCAGTGTCAAGGCATCGCCGGAAACTTCGTCGGCCACGATCAGCAGCGGAGCGCGCTCCTCGGCGATCGCGGACAGGACTGGCACGAGCTGCCGGACCTGCGTGATGCGCTCGCTCGCGGCAAGCACGTACGGCCGCTCGAACACCGTCTCGCCTCGCCGCTGGTCGGTCGCCAGCGCCGGCGCCAGGAGCCCGCTGTCGAAGCGCATGCCCTCGCGGAACTCGAGCTTGAGGCCATAGGCGCGGTCGTCGTCGATCCGCACGACGCCCTCGGCGCCGACCCGCTCGAGCGCCTCGGCGACGAGCTGCCCGATCTCGGGATCGCGCGAGGCGATCGCGGCCACGCGGGCGAGATCGGCGCGTCCGTCGAGCGGGCGGCCCTGCGACCGGATCCACCGCCCCGCCGCGGCGGCCGCCTCGTCGATGCCGCGGCAGAGCGCGTCGGGAGCAGCGCCATGCATCGTGTGTCTGAAGGCCTCGCGAACGAGCGCGCGCGCCAGCAGCATCGCCGTGGTCGTGCCGTCGCCGAGGAAGTCCTCGGCGGTGGAGGCGACCTCCCTCAGGAGCTGCACCCCCTGATTCGTAAGCGGATCCTGGAGCAACTCGAGCGAGCGCGCGATCGTGACGCCGTCGTTCGTCACCAGCGGTGGGGCGTCGAAGCGCTGGAGGACCACGTGCCGCCCCCTGGGGCCGAGCGTCGGCCCTACGAGATCCGTGATGAGGTCGACGCCGCGCAGGAGCGAGTCGCGCGCGTGCTCTCGGTAGACGACGACCTTCCCGGCCACGAACGTCAGAGCCTCGCCTTGGCGTTCGCGTACAGAGCCTCCGCGAGAACGCACCAGACGAGCTTGCCCGTGATGCCGCTCAGGTCATAGATCGGAGCGAGCTCCACGTTGTCGAAGGCGGTGAAGCCGCGATCGCCGATGATCCGCGCGCCGTCGAGGATCTCGTGGGAGGTGAGCCCGCCCGGCTCCGGCTCTGTCGTACCCGGAGCGTGGGCGGCGTCGACGGAGTCGGTGTCCCAAGTGACGTAGACCCCGTCCGTTCCGTCCCAGACCCGGTCGAGCGCGTCCTTGAGAACAGGCTCGATGCCCCGCTCCTTGACCTCGCGCATCGGATACATGTTGATCCCGCGCTCCCTGATCAGGTCGAGCCACTCGCGAGGATTGAGGCTGCCCCGCACACCGACGATCGCGACGTTCTCCGGGCGCACGTTCGGCAACTCGGACGCGCGGGCGACGCCCGAGCAGTTCGTCTCCTTCTCGCCATCCACGCTGTAGCCGGCATCCATGTGCGCGTCGATCGCGAGATAGCCCATGCGCTTGTCCTCGCCAAGGAACTTGGAGAGCGCACGCGCGCACGGGATGGGAAGCGAATGGTCACCCCCGATCGCGATCGGGGTGGCGCCGCCCTCGAGGATCCGGCTGACGTCGGCCTCCACGTTCACGTGCGTGCGCTCGGCGCTCCCCACCGCGATACGCGTATCGCCACAGTCCACGAGCCCGTATGCCTCGCTCAGGTCGATGTCCCACTCGAAGGACCAGCTGAAGTACTCCTGCGACGCGATCCGAAGCCCCTGCGGCCCGAGCGCGGATCCGGGTCGTCCGATGCAGACGTTCGCCCCGTCATACGGCACGCCGAGGAAGGCAAGGCGCGCGTCCGATCCCGATACCTCGTCCGTTGGCACGTAGGGTGCGCCGAGCATCGAGATGATGCCGTGAGCCATCGGCGCGAACGCCTGTTTCTTCCCGGAGGGCACCATCGCGAGCTCCTTCGTCGTGCTTGCCCATCCGAGCCAACAGGATTCGTCGCGATATGTCAAGCGGTCGGCGTGTCATGTAATCAATCACAGGGATTCGTCGGATTGGTTGCATCTTTCGACGGATCCTGGTTGAGTACGCGCTCGAAGCTGCCCGGTGGAGACCCCGCAGCCGTCAACAAGGAGGGGGAATGACCACTTCCGAACCGCCCGCGGCAACGGGCGCAGACACGTCGCCGGGCGAGGCACAGCCGCGCTTCGCGCGCGCCTCGTCGGGCCTGGTGCGCGAACTGAGCATCCGGGACACAGCGGCGTTCGGCATCCTCGCAACCGGCGCCGTCTACGGGGTGCTGTACCTGTTCCCGACCCCCCAGGGCGTCTCGACCGGGATCAACATCCCGGTGATGCTGATCCTGGGCTTCCTGTTCTCGGTGCTCGTCTACTACGTGTACGCGCAGCTGGGAGCGGCGATGCCGCGGGCAGGCGGCGACTACCTGTACGAGTCGCGCGCGCTCACCCCGGGCGTCGGGTTCACCGTGCCCTGGGCGTGCCAGCTCCTGTTCTGGCTGGTATTCCCGAGCCTCGGCGCCTACGGCGTCAGCACGCTCGGCCTCGTCCCGATCGCCGACGCGCTGGGGCTCCACGGGGTCTCGAGCTTCCTGCTGGACGACGACGGCATCTTCCTCGTCTCGGTGATCTTCGTGATCGTCGGCTACCTGCTGACGGTCTTCGGCCTGTCGTACTACAAGCGGCTCCAGAACTACGTCCTGATCCCTGTGCTGGCGGTCTCCGTCCTCACGATCTACGTCCTCCTGCTGGTGAACCTCGGGACCGACTGGACGGCCAAGTTCAACGCGTTCCACGCCGGCCAGGGCATCACCGTCAACGGCGTGGAGAAGGCCGCGGCGAAGGCGGGCTTCCACGGCGCCGGCTTCAACCTCGGCAACACGCTGATCTGGATCTCGGTCTTTGCGGGCGTGCTGCCCTACACGATGTACGCGGCGCAGGGCCTGATGGGCGAGGTGAGGCAGGGTGGAAACGCCCGCAAGCTGTTCGGCGCGTTCGCTATCCCGGGCTTCATCGTCGCCATCGTCATGATGGCCATCCCGTACGCGCTGCTCACGAGCATCGCCGGGAGCAGGTTCCTGGACGACTACGCGGTCGCGTACATCAACGGCGGCATCGCGCCGGCCTACCTACCGAACTTCAGCGTTTTCCTCTCGATGCTCACGACGAGCGACGTCGTCATCATCCTGATCTCGCTCGGGTTCATCTCCGGCAGCTTCGGGATCGGCTACGCCACCTTCCTCAACTCGTCGCGTGTGATGATGGGCATGAGCCTGGACGGCGCTCTGCCGAGGTTCTTCTCGGACGTCTCAGACCGCTATCACACGCCGGTCAAGGCGATCACGCTGTGGAGCACCATCGCCCTGGCCGTCGCGGTGGTCTTTGCGTACCGGCCGAGCGCGCAGCTGACGGTACTCATCGGCGGCGTCGTCACGAGCGCCCTGGTCGTGGGCGTGACCTGCCTCGCCGGCGCGTTCTTCCCCACGCGCGCGCGCGAGATATTCAGGGCCGCGACGCGCTCCGGAAACCGGATGCTGGGAACGCCCGCGCTCGTCGCCGCGGGGGCGCTCGGGGCCGCGATCACGGCGGCGCTGATCTACGTGGCGCTGACCTTCGACGAGCTGGGGCTCACCTCGAAGGACTCGCGCGTCACGATCATCGTCGCGTTCGTCACGGGGGCGCTGTTCTACGCCGGGTGGAAGCTCTACCGGCGCTCCCAGGGCGTGGACACGTCGCTGGCCTACCGCTACGTGCCGCCCGAATGAGAGAGGCATAGGACCGCATGAGCACAGAGGTACTCGACCACTACCACACCTACGGGCGCCGCGAAGGTGAGGAGGACTTCCCGAACACGCTGATCTCGGGGATCTCGACCTTCCTCGGAGCGAGGGTGATCCCGCCCGTGAAGGACCAGCTGGTGGAGGCCGGCGTCAAGGCGGCCGTCCTCGGGATGCCGTGGGAGGGCACGAACACCTGCCGGCCGGGCGCAAGCTACGGCCCGCGCGCGATCCGGCGGGCGACCGAGCACTACCTCAGCTACCACGGAGAGTTCCAGGTCGACCTGTTCGACGCGCTCGGCCTCGCCGACTGCGGCGATGTGGCGATCGTGCCCGGGAATGCCCAGCGCACGTTCGAGCGAGCCGAGCGCTGCATCAGCGAGATCCACCAGGCGGGCGCGTTCCCGATCATCTTCGGCGGCGACGACTCCTGTCCGATCCCCGTCACGCGCGCCATCTCCAAGCTCATCGACGGAAAGATGGGCTACATCCAGATGGACTCGCACATGGACACGGCGGAGGATGTGGCCGGCGAGACGCTGAACCACGCGTGTCCGGTGAGCCGCACGGCGGAGCTGCCGAACATGGACCCCACCAACCTCGCGCTGGTCGGGATCAACGGGCCGCTCAACCCGCGCATGGAGCGCGAATACGTCGACCGCACCGGCATCCAGATGATCACGATCTGGGACATCGACGAGTGGGGCATCGAGAGGACGATCGAGCGCGTACTCGAGATCGCCTGGACCGGCACCGACGGCGTGGTGCTGTACACGGACCTCGACGTGCTCGATCAGGGCTTCACCTCGGGCGTGACGACCCCGGAGACGGGCGGGCTGACCCCGCGGGAGGTCATCAAGATGATCCGGGCCTTCGTCCGCGAGGGCGTCGAGGCCTACGTGATCACGGAGTGCTCACCTGTCCACGACCTCGCGAACAAGGCCGCTCGAGTCGCCACGCGGCTCGCGCTGGACACGCTCGGTGTCCGGGCGAATCCGCACGGAACCGGCCACGTCTAGGCCGGGTTCATGAGGCTGTTCCGCGGCCGGGAGCGCGGCGAGCGCACCCGGATCCTGTTCGTGACCGACCTGCATGGGGCCGACGTTTGCTTCCGGAAGTTCCTGAACGCCATCGGCGTGTACGAGGCGGACATCGCGGTGCTGGGAGGCGACCTCACGGGCAAGAGCATCGTCCCCGTCGTCGAGACCGCGCGCGGGTACGCCGCCACCGTGCGCGGTAGGCACGAGCTCGCTACAACCGACGAGGAGCTCGAGCGCATCGTCAAGCTCATCCGCGACACGGGCCAGTACCCGGTCACGATGACGGAGCAGGAGGAGGCGGAGCTCGAGCGCGAGGCGATCGACGAGCTGTTCGTCGGCGCCTGTCACGACCAGGTGCGGGACTGGATGGAGCGCGCGGCCGAGCGCCTCGAGCCCGAGGGCGTGCCGGTCTACGTCACGGGCGGCAACGACGACTACTTCTCGATCGAGGAGATCCTCGACGACGCACCATACGTCGAGAATGCCGAGGGTCAGGTGCTCGATCTCCGCTCGGGGATCAAGATGATCTCGAGCGGCTACGGCAACATCACGCCGTGGCGCTGCCCGCGCGACATCCCCGAGGAGGAGCTCGGGGAGAAGATCGATGCGATGGCCTCACAGCTGGACGATCCCGGCGCGGCGATCTTCAACCTGCACGTGCCGCCGCTCGGATCCGGGCTCGACATGTGCCCGAAGCTGGACACGTCGGTCTACCCGCCCCGCCCCATGGCGGGCGAGATGGTGGCGGCCGGGTCGGTCGCCGTTCGCGACGCCATCGCGCGCTTCGGGCCGATGCTCTCCCTGCACGGGCACATACACGAGGCGGCCGGGGTCCGCGAGCTCGGATCCACGACCGCGGTCAACCCTGGGAGCGAATACGCCCAGGGCGTCCTTCGTTCCGCCGTGATCGATATTCGTGATGGCAAGGTTGACTCTGCCCAACTACTCGCGGCGTAGAGTCGTCCGCGAAATGCCGCAGCCGGCGAATCCGACAACGCTCGAGGCCGCGCCGACCCAGACCCGCCGCGAGCTCGAGGAGCTCGACTTCGCCCTCTTCGGCGAGCTCCAGCGCGATGGCCGGATGCCGTTCACGACGCTCGCCGCTCGCATCGGCATCTCGGAAGCGCAGGTGAGGCGGCGCACCAAGAACCTGCTCGACGCCGACGTCTTCGCCATCGTTCCGATCGCGAACCCGCGCGTGGTGGGGCTCGATGCGCTCGCGTGCATCGGCCTGGTGGTCCGTGGGCCGTACGTGGCGACGGTGTCCGAGCGCCTCCTCGCGATCCCGGAGGTGAGCTTCGTCGTCGTCACCTCCGGGGAGTTCAACATGCTCGTCGAGGTCGGCTGCGTGTCGAGCGTCGACCTCTACCAGCTCGTGGTCAACCTCCGGCAGCTTCCCGGCGTCCAGAGCAGCGAGACGTTCGTCTACCTGAACGTACTCCTGCAGAAGTACCAATGGATGCTCGAGAGCGACGAGGGCTCGGACGCGGACCGCGGCGGCGTGGTCGAGCGCTCGGTGGCGATCGACTCGAACGACACGGACATCATCCGCGAGCTGCAACGCGACGGGCGTGCCTCGTTCCGGGACATCGGGCGGCGGCTCGGGCTCTCGGAGCGCACGGTCTCGAGCCACTACGCGCGGCTCGTGGACGAGCGGGCGCTCCAGGTGATCGCGGTCGGCAATCCGCTGAACCTCGGGTTCAGGGCGATGGCGTGGCTCGGGATCACGCTGGGTGAGGGCGCCGACCTCGAGCGCGCGGCGGTCATGCTCGGCGAGATCCCGGGGCTCGACTACGTGATCGTGCCGTCGGGGCGCTACGACCTGCTCTGCGAGCTGGTCTGCCGCGACAGCGAAGAGCTCCTCGCCACGCTCGACAACCGCATCGGCGCCGTCGCCGAGGTGGCGCACGTGGACACCTTCCTCTGCCTGCGCGTGCTCTACAAGAGCACCGCCGGCGCGTGGGGAGCCGGCCGCTCGCTGGCGTGGGCGCCGGCGGGCGGGCGCGAGCTCGGAAGGCTGAGATGACGCCGCTTGCCGATCACGTCGCCGAGGCCGAGCGCCTCCTCGAGGCGGCGAGGCAGGAGGGCACGCTCCTTCGCGCGCTCGGCGGCGTGGCGGTGCACATGAGATGTCCGTCCGCCCAGCACCCTCCGCTCGCGCGAACCCCGAAGGACCTCGACTTCGCGAGCACCTCCAAGGACCGCACGGCGATCACCGCCCTGTTCCGCGATGCGGGCTACCACGCGGACGCGGAGTTCAACGCCCTCCACGGCAAGACCCGCCTCTTCTTCTGGGACGCGGCCAACGCGCGCCAGGCCGACCTGTTCCTCGACCGCGTCAGCATGTGCCACACGCTCGACCTGACGGGCCGGCTCGACGAGCACCCGGAGACCCTCTCGGTCTCGGACCTCCTGCTGCTCAAGCTGCAGGTGTTCGAGACCAACGAGCGCGACTACAAGGACGCGCTCGCGCTGCTGCTCGACCACGCCGACGGCGAGATCGATGTCGCGTACATCGCCCAGCTCCTCGCCGGCGACTGGGGCTGGTGGCGGACCGCGACCATGGTCCTCGAGCGGCTCGACCGCTACGCGCGCGAGCTCGAGGGCTTCGATCGCGCGAACGACGTCCATTACCGCGTCCGCGACCTGCTGGGCGCGATCGAGGCGGAGCCCAAGTCCAGACGCTGGAAGCTGCGCGCGCGCGTAGGCGAGCGCGCGCGCTGGTACGACCTGCCGGAGGAGACGGTACCGGGGTGAACCTGACCCAGGCGATCACGAGTCCGGAGCAGGTGAGCGAGGCTCGCGCCCGCCTGGAGAGCGCGGGCGTGGACTACGTCTTCTCCTGCTGGGTCGACCTGCTTGGCGTGCCGAAGACCAAGCCCGTCCCGCTGTCGGAGCTCGACCGGCTCTTCCGCGGCGAGGGGCCGCAGTTCGCCGTTCACTCTGTGTCGATGGTTCCGGAGCTGGGCCCGGCGGACCCCGACCAGATCGCGCTCCCCGACCTCTCGAGCCTGACCATCTGCCCGTGGGAGCCTCGCATCGCGTGGGTCTTCGCCGACCTCTTCTTCGAGGGCGAGCCCTACAACGTCTGCCCGCGGCAGGCGCTCCGGCGCCAAGTCGAGGCCGCCGCCGAGGAGGAAATGGAGTTCCTGGCCGGGTTCGAGCCGGAGTTCATCGTCCTGCGCTGGAACGACGGCCGGCCGGTCAAGGCCTTCGGCTACGACGGCGCGCTCGTCGGCGACCTGTCGGTCAAGCGCCAGCCGTTCGGCTACGACGCCGAGCATTCGCTCGACGGCATGCCGTTCCTCGCCGACGTGATCGAGGCGATCGACAAGCTCGGGTGGGGCATCTCGAACGTCGTGGCGGAGGGCGCCTTCTCCCAGTTCGAGCTCGACTACGGCCCGGCCGACGCGCTGGCCGCGGCGGACCGGCTGGTGTTTCTGCGCGTGATGCTGAAGGAGATCGCAAAGCGCCACGGTCTGTTCGTGACCTACATGGCGAAGCCGACCGACGGCGACTGGCGGAACGGCGCTCACATCAACCACAGCGTGGCGCCGCTCGATCGCCCTGAAGAGAACCTGTTCTCGGGCGAGGACGGCGGGTGGGCCGATCTGACCTTCCATGCACTCGGCGGGCTCATCCGTCACGGAGCGGCGCTGACCGCGGTCGCATGCTCGAACGTCAACTCCTACAAGGGTCTCATCGGTCGAACCGCGAGTCTGGAGGGCGGGACGCTCACGTGGGCGCCAACGCACGTGTGCTACGGGCACAACAACCGCTCCGCGATGCTGCGGCTGCCCCAGACCCGCAAGGCGATCGAGAACCGGGCCTGCGATATGTGCGTGAACCCGTATCTGGCCCTCGCCGTGACGCTCGGCGCGTCGCTCGAGGGCATGCGGGAGCGGCTCGATCCTGGCGAGCCGGTCGACAAGGCGCTGTACGACCTGACGGACGATGAGGCGGCAGCGCGGGGGGTGGAGCGCCTGCCCGGAAACCTGCTCGAGGCGATCGAAGCGTTCGACCGCGATCCACTGGCACGCGAGGTGCTGGGGCCGACGATGCACGAGCTGTTCGGCCGCTACAAGCGAGACGAGTGGCACCGCTTCCACGACCACGTGACGCACTGGGAGCAGGCCGAGTATCTGCAGTTCTACTAGAGCGCCGGGTCCGTCTCCTCCCGTGCGCGCTCCAGGAGACGGGCGAAGGCATCGACATGCATCGCGAACAGCTCCTCTCCTCGCTCCGCTGTCGCGCCGGACGGTGCGCCCACCACCCCGGAGGAGCTGACAGCCGGCATCGGGTACTGCAGCACCCTCCCCTCCGTCCTGTCCGGCTCGTCGACGACACGGTCCTCGCGCACGCCGCCTGGGTGGAGATGCAGCATCAGCGATGTCTCGGCCTCGTTCGCATGCGGGTCCTCGGCGTCCTCCAGGTAGCGGGCCGTGATCGCGCCGGAGAGATCGAACGTCGAGATGAACCGCAGTCGCAGGCTCGGAAGCTCGTGCCGCAGCTGCAGGATCGCGCTCTGGCAGGGCGGCCCGTTGGTGGCGTGGCTGTTGAGGATCACGAGCTTCCGGAAGCCGGACCGGTAAACCCAGTTCCCAAGCTCGACCACCACCGCCGTGAGAGTCGCCGGATGGAGGGACAGCGTCCCCGGCCAACGATCCGTGTGGCCGAGCGAGCACCCGTACGGGAGCGTCGGCAGGACCACGTCGCCGGTTTGGCTCGCACTGGTGACCGCAACCCGCTCGGCGAACAGCGAGTCCGTGCCGGTCACGAGGTGGGGCCCGTGCTGTTCCGTCGCGCCCACCGGCAAGATGACTAGCGCCCCACGGGCGGCATGCTCACCGACCTCATCGAGAGTAAGGGCAGCCCACCGCGGGTCGCGACCCATTCCGCATCACCTCCCATTGGCCTCCAGGCAGGACTCCGTCGGGATCATAAGTCGGCTCGCGAGAGCGCAGCCGCGATCTAGAGCGGCTTGACGAGGCGCAGCTCGCGGAGGGGCGCGCCGCCCGAGTCCGACTCGCGCACGGTGCCGTCCGGGCGGTAGCCAGCCGCGGCGTAGACCGCTCGCGCGCGGTCGGTCGCCACGAGCAGCGCATCGGGGGGCGCGTAATCGGCGACCGCGGGCCGCAGCGTGATGCACCTCTCGGGCATCGGGTCAGTCTTCCCGGTCGGCGTCGTCGCCCGGCCACGTCCAGTGGGGGACCTCGCGCAGTGGGTGCAGTTCGTCGTCGGTCTCCGCGTGGGAGTTCTGCATGGCGACCTTGGAGCCGAACTCCACGTGCTCGCGCACGGCCTCGCGAAACGCCGGGTCGGACGGCATCTCCGTCGCGTCGAGCGCCTCCATGTAGAGCTCGACGAACCGCCGGCGCTGCTCCTCGGTGATCCTCAGTCCGCGGTGGACGGAGATGAGGTGAGCGAAGCCCAGCTCGCGTGAGAACCGATCCGGGCCGCCGAAGGACTCGGCCGTGAAGGCGGTCAAGTGGTCGACGTGTTCGGGCCGTCCGGCGCCGAACAGTGGCTGGAGGAGCGGGTCGGCGAGAACGCTGTCGTAGAAGACCTGTTCGAGGCGGTGCAGCGCCTCCTCACCGCCGGCATGCTCGAACAACGTGGGCATGGCGCGAATATAGGTGACAATCACTCCTATCGAGCGGGCTCCACTGCCCGCGCGCCGTAGGTCTCCAGCCAGTGCGTGAGTTCCTCCGGTTGGCTGAGCGCGGGCAGGTGTCCTGTGTCGAGCACGTCGGCTGCGACGCCGAGGCGTTCGAGCGAGAGCCCGCGCATGAACTCGAGCGGGAAGAGGCGGTCGTGTCGGCCTGCGAGCACCCTGGTCGGGACGCTTGGCCACTCGTCGAGCGGCCAGGGCTCAGCGAACGGCGTGTCGGACTGGCGGGGCTCCCCGCGGGCGAAAGCTTCGGCGACAACCTCGGACGGGACGTCGTGCATGAGGGTCGCCATCACATCGAAGCTGGCGTCGGGGTCACGGCCTTCGATCTCGTCCTGGTGCCGCCGCGCCGCTGTCTGGCCGCTGTTCACCCACCACGCGCCGGGCGACTCGCCCGGCGCCGGGATCATCGGCGCGACGAGGATGAGCAGCCGGACGTCGACTCGGTCGCACAGCATGGGTGCGGTGAAGGCCGCCATCGACTGCGCCACCACTATCAGGCCTGTGCGATCACCGATCGCCGCGACGACGGCGTCCGCATACTCGGCGAGCCCGGCGGCGTCGTCGGCCGCCGGCAGATCCGGGGTGAGGACCTCGTGGCCTCGCGCCCGTAGCAGCGGAGCAACCCGATGCCAGTACCACGAATCCCCGCCTGCGCCCGGCAGCAGGACAAAGGTCGCCGGCACCGCCCTGCGCACGTCTACGCGGTCCGAATCGGCCCGAGCGCCATCTCGACCGCCTTCTCGGCATGGAGGCGCGTCGTGTCGAAAACCGGGACCGGAGAGTCCTCAGGACCGACGAGCAGCTCGATCTCGGTACAGCCGAGCAGGATCGCTTGCGCACCGCGCCCGGCGAGGTCCTGCATGATGCGCCGGTACTGCTGTCTGGAGGTGTTCTTCACGACACCGACGCAGAGCTCGTAGTAGATGGCGTCGTGCACGATGCGTCGATCGTCCTCGCCGGGGACGAGCACCTCGAGGCCGTGCACGTCCCGCAGCCGCCCGACATAGAAGTCCTGCTCCATGGTGTACGCCGTCGCAAGCAGCCCGACCGTCGACGCGTCCGTCTCGCGGACCGCCGCTGCGGTGGCGTCGGCGATGTGGACGAACGGAACGTCGATCGCCGCCGTGATGGCGTCGGCGACCTTGTGCATCGTGTTGGTGCACAGCACGACCAGGTCGGCCCCGGCCGCCTCGAGCGCGCGGGCCTCGCGGGCGAGCAGCTCGCCCGCTTCGTCCCAGCGGGCGGTGCGCTGCAACTCTTCGATCTCGGCGAAGTCGACGGAGCGCAGTAAGCAGTCGGCGGAGTGAAGCCCGCCGAGCCGGTCGCGCACAGCCTCGTTGACGAAGCGGTAGTACTCCGCCGTGGACTCCCAGCTCATCCCTCCCAGCAGGCCGATCCGCTTCACGCGCTCGCGCCGGGGTCCGGCGGCCTCAGCCGGACCGCGCCCGACAACCCTCCCGGCAGCGGCCGGCGCGGCTCCCGAACACCGGCCGACCCGAAGCCCGGGGGAAAATCACCACAGCCCACGCCGCTGGCAGAACGGGTCCGCCAAACGCTCCAGCGATGACACCGCGGCTCGCGCTGCGCCCACAGCGCCCTGCCGAACGCGCCGACGCCGACAGCGATTCCACCGTGATGCGAGCGACTCGCGTAGATCACGACGGCGCCAAGTATGCACGACTTGACCCGCCCCCTACGATGAATGTCGTGCCTGGCTGACGTTAGAACGCGACTCCATCACGTATCCGCGCCGGCCTCGTCGACACCGGCGAGCCGCTTGGCACGGAGTTTCGCGCGCCGCTCACCCCTGAGCGGCTGGGCGGCGGCGCACGAGCGCCTCCCTGTGAGCGTTTTGCATTGTCCGAAACGCCACCAATGGAAGCGCCACGAAGCGCCACAACATCGAGTTCCTGCCGCGTCACCGCGCCGGGGTGCGTCCTTTCCCGGGCTCGTGCGTCTACAGAGGTAGCCACCTGAAAACGCAGGACGCAGAGGAGCATGATCTAGACGATGAGCGCAGCGCCGCCCCTTCCCGAGCTCCGCCGCACCGCGGTGGTCGACTTCCTGTTCCTGGATCTGTCGCGGTGCGAGCGCTGTCAGAGCAGCGGCGCGAACATCGACACGGCGTTGGCCACCATCGACGGGATCCTGGACGCAACGGGCGCGAGGGTCGAGCTGCACAGAATCCAGGTGGCCGACATCGAGCAGGCGCGGGAGCTTCGGTTCGTGAGCTCCCCGACGATCCGCGTGAACGGTCGCGACATCGCGCCGGAGCTGCGCGAGAGCGAGTGCGGCGCGAACGGGTGCGGCTGCGGGCCGGGTGCCTCCTGCCGGTCCTGGCGCTATGGCGGGCGCGAATATCCCGAGGCCCCTGTGGGGCTGATCGTCGACGCGATCCTCTCGGCGCTCTATGCGGGCGAGGGACACGCCCTATCAGCAGCCCCGGCTTATGAGCTGCCGGACAATCTCAGGCGCGTGTTCGCGGCCAAGGAGGCCGGTGCGTCGGAGGGCGGGTGCTGCGGGTGATGGCGGTCGCCGATCCGGCTGTCGCCTGGGGTGAGCTGCGCGGTCCGCTGGCCGGGTTCATCGCGCGGCGCGTGGCCAACCCTCAGGACGCCGAGGACGTGCTGCAAGAGGTCATGCTGCGCATCCACCGCCACGCCGACGAGCTGGAGAACGCCGACCGTATCGCGGCGTGGGTGCACCGGATTGCACGCAACGCGATCGTCGACCACTACCGCCGCCGCGCGGCGCGCCCGGAGATGCCCGCCGGCGGCCCCGGGGACCTCGATGGGCGTGAGGACGGGACGGTCGGCGCGTCGGCCACGGACGCGGTGCAGAGCGAGCTGGCCGCGTGCCTGCGTCCGCTTGTGGACCGGCTGCCGGAGAAGCAGCGCGAGGCGCTTCTCCTGACCGAGTTCGAGGGCCTGACTCAGCTCGAGGCCGCCCAGCGGCTCGGGATCTCGCTGTCGGGCGCGAAGGCGCGCGTTCAGCGGGGGCGCGCGCAGCTGAAGACCCTGCTGCTCGACTGCTGCCACGTCGAGCTCGACGCCGGCGGCGCGATCACCGACTACCAGGCGCGCAGCGGATCCTGCGAGCGCTGCCGGACGACGACCTAACCCACCTCCCCCACCACAAGGAGCAAAGCATGGAACGCCGACTCGAGCGCGTGCTCGACGAGCTCGTGCAACTCAAAAGGGACGTCAACGCCGCGCCTCCCGGACACGACGCGATCGTGGTCGAGAGTCTCGGAAAGACCTACCCGAACGGCACCGAGGCGGTGCGGGGCGTGACCTTTCGCGTCGCGGCCGGCGAGTGCTACGGGCTGCTGGGCCCGAATGGAGCAGGCAAATCGACCACCGTAGGCATGCTCGGCACGCTCGTGCGGCCCACCTCCGGGCGCGCGACCGTGGCCGGCTTCGACGTGGTCGCACAGCCGCGCGAGGTGCGGCGCCGGATCGGCTTCGCCATGCAGGAGGTCGGCGTCGACGCGTTTGCGACCGCGCGCGAGCTGCTCGTCCTACAGGGGCGCCTGCACGGGCTCGCGCGCGCCGAGGCAACTCTCCAGGCGGGCATCCTGCTCGCGATGGTGGACCTCGCAGACGTGGCGGACAAGCGCCTGGGCGAGTTCTCGGGCGGCATGCAGCGACGCGTCGACCTGGCCGCCGCTCTGATGCACCTCCCCCAAGTCGTCTTCCTGGACGAGCCGACGGAGGGTCTCGACCCGCGTGCCCGCGCGGCGATCTGGGACGCGCTCGACAGCCTGCGACAGCATCTCGGCGTCACGGTCGTCCTCACCACCCACTACATGGAGGAAGCCGACCGCCTGTGCGACCGGCTCGGGATCATCGATCACGGCCGCGTCGTCGCCGAGGACAAAACCGCCGCGCTCAAGGCGTCGGTCGGAAGCGACTCGCTCGAGGAGGTCTACCTGAGCTACACGGGACACGCCTTCGAGTCCACGGGGCATGTGATGGAGGAGGCGGCATGAGCGCTCCGGCAAGCCTGCTACTCGCCGCCCGCACCCTCGTGCAGTTCCCAAGGAACCCGATCCTGCTCGGCTTCTCGCTCGCGCCGGTGCTGATGATGTTCCTGGTCTTCGGAGCGCTCTTCGAGGGAGTCACCCGGCTGCCCGGCTTCCCGACCGACAACTACTTCGAGTACCTCGCACCCACCGCGATCCTGCTCACGACCGTGCCGGGCATCGGCAACGCCGCCGTGGCGCTGGCCGGGGATTTTCAGAGCCGCTACGTCTACAAGCTGCTCACGGCGCCGATATCGATCGGCTCGATTCTGCTTGGCCGGCTGATTGGAGACGGCCTGCGACTCTGCGTGCAGGCCGTGGCCGTGCTCGTCCTGGCGATGGCGCTCGGCGCGCACGTCGAGACCGGCATCACGGGCGCCGCGCTGATGGTCCTGCTGGGGACGTTGCTCGGCATCGTCACCTTCGGCGTGCTCACCGCGAACCTCGCGCTGCGCACCAAGGACGCAGCCGCCGTCCAGGCGATCCTGCCGATGGCGTACCTGCTGATCTTCCTAACCTCCGCCTACCAGCAGCCCGAGCAGATCGACAGCCCGGTGATGCGCGCCATCATCGACGCCAACCCGGCCGAGCACGTGCTGCGCGCGATGCGCGAGCTGATGCTCACCGGCTACAACTGGCCCGACATCGGAATCGCTCTGGCGGTGATCGTCGCGCTCGGACTGATCGGCGTCCCGCTCACCGTCCGCAACTATCGCTCGGTCTACCGCTGAGGCCCACGGTGGAGACCTACCCGATGGGCATCAACGCGCTCCTGCTGGGGCCGCTCGAGGTGAGACATGGGCGAGCGCCGATCCCGCTTGGCGCGCCCGTACCGCGCGCTCTGATGGCTCGCCTGCTGCTCGACGCGAACCGCCCGGTGGCGGTCGATCGTCTCGTCGACGATCTCTGGGGCGAGGACTTTCCCCCGACGGCGGTCAAGATGGTGCAGATCTACGTGTCGGGGCTACGCAAGGTGCTGCCCGCGGGCACGCTCGTCACCCGTTCCCCGGGCTATGCAGTGGAGATCTCGCCGGGGGCACTTGACCTCGTTCGCTTCGACGGGCTCCGCAACGAGGGCCGGGCCGCGCTGGCCGGCGGATCCGCTGCGGAAGCCGCCGATCGCCTCCGCGAAGCCCTCGCGCTCTGGCGCGGACCCGCGCTCGCGGAGTTCGATGCGCCCTTCGCTGGTATCGAGGCCGGGCGGCTGGAGGAGCTGCGCCTGGCGTGCTTGGAGGATCGGATCGATGCCGACTTGGCGCTCGGCGGGCACGCGGTGCTGAGCGGCGAGCTCGATGCGCTCGTCGCGCGTCATCCGCTGCGGGAGCGGCTCCACGGCCACCTCATGCTGGCGCTGTACCGCTCCGGGCGGCAGGCCGAGGCGCTCGCCGGCTACCGGCAGCTCCGGCATATGCTCTCCACCGAGCTGGGGATCGAGCCCTCGCCGGCGCTCCGCGCGCTTGAGCGCCGGATCCTCCAGCACGACCCGAGCCTTGATGTCGCAGCGTTCGAGCCGCGCCATGGTTCTCCCGCTGCGACCGCCCGACCCGTGCACGCGTCGGACTCCCCGAACGCGCACCGGTGGGCTCGGGGACTGAAGGCCGTCGGTTGGCCACCCGCTCGGCTGCCGAGGCGCGCCGCATGCGCATCGCGCCCTCAGCACTGATCGGGCTGAGCTTTCACCTTCACCGAGCAAGCCGCGGCCGAGTGCGGAGCAAGGCAACGAGCAGGACGCCGGCGGCGGCGGGGACCAAGCCGACGAACGCATAGCCTGGGCCCGCGGCGACGATGCCGCCCGCGAGCGGGCCCAGCAGGTAGCCGACGATCCCGATCTGCGACCAGACGACCATCGCCGTCACGATGCGCTCTATCGGCACCGCCTCGATCAGCATGCCGAGCGAGCCGGTGTTGCCGAGGCCGATTCCGACGGCGGCCAGAAGCAGCGCCACGAGCCAGAGCGGGACGTCCGCCGCCATCCCCGCGAGCGTGATGCCCGCCACCGCGAGGACGACGGCCCCGAACACGAGTGGTTGCGGTCGCTTGCCGCCGCTCGCGCTCGCACTGACCGCGACGACGAGCGACGCGCCAACGTAGAGCGCTCCGATCTGCGCCTGGCTGAGACGCTCGGCGAAGTGGAGCGGCAACACGCCCTCGAGCACCCCCAGCGCGAGCGCCGCGAACAGGATCGCGGCCGCCGCGACCCAGAAGCCGCGCGTGCGCAGCGCGGCCCGGTCGGCGGCAAAGTCGCGCCGGGTTGCCGGCTCGCCGACGAACAACACCAACGGCACGGCGAGCACCAGCAGCACCAGGTAGGCCAGGAACGGGCCCCGGATGCCGCCGAAGACACCAAGCGCCGGTCCGACGAGCCCACCGACCGAATAGGCGGCGAAGACTCGGCTCATGCAGAGGTACTCCTGCCCCGGCCAGCGCTCGAGGGTGTCGAAGGTGACGCCGATCCAGATGCCGCCCGAGCCCAGGCCCATCAGGAGGCGTGAGGGGAAGTAGACCGCCAGCGAGTCGCCCAGCACGAAGCCGAGCGCACCCAGCGCGACCAGGGCCAACGACCCAGCGAGCATCGGCCTCGGGCCGTGGCGACGGACGAGCCACCCCGCGAGCGCAAACCCTGCGACCATGCCCGCGGGGAAGGAAGCCACCAGCAGTCCGACTGTCGCGGGCCCGGCTCCGGTGGCTTCGGCGATGGCGGGAGCGACCGGGACGATCACGCTGTAGCCGGTCGCGTCGAGCGCGCCGAGCGTGAGCAGCAGCGGATACGCCGCGACCTCCCCGCGCCCGGGGGTCATCGGCTCATGCGCATTGGCTAGTCATTCTGGGGCTTGCGCGCCCGGACGATTGCGGAGGTTGCGTGTTCGTGGACGCGGTGGGTCTCGCGCACCTCGATGTCGGTGAGGCCGGCGTCGGTGAGCGCCTGCTCGAACTCGTCACGCGTGAGCGCGCCCGCGATACAGCGGGTCCACTGCTGCATGTCGGCGCGGGTGGCCTCGTCCATGCCGGGGTCGGCGATCACGTCCGACACGGCGAAGCGGCCGCCGGGCTTGAGCACACGCGCCGCCTCGGCGAGCACCTTCCGCTTGTCGGCGGCGAGGTTGATCACGCAGTTCGAGATCACGACGTCGACCGAGCCGTCCGCGAGCGGGATGTCCTCGATGTAGCCCTTGAGGAACTCGACGTTGTCGACGCCCGCCTCTGCGGCGTTCGTGCGCGCCAGCTCGAGCATCTCGTCGGTCATGTCGAGACCGATCGCCTTGCCCGGCGCGCCGACGCGGCGGGCGGAGATGAGCACGTCCGCGCCCGCGCCCGAGCCGAGGTCGAGCACCGTCTCGCCCTCGTGGAGGTCCGCGACCGCGGTCGGGACGCCGCAGCCGAGCGAGGCCTCTACCGCGGCCTTCGGTGCGACGTCGCCTTCGGTGTCGTACAGCGAACCGCCGAACACCTCGGTCCCGTTGCGGTCCGTGAGAGCCATGTCAGGGTCGGTGAACGCTGCGGACGGCCCGCAGCCCGCTTCGCCTCCGCAACAGCCCGCGGAGGTTGCCTCCTTGACGGCCTTGGCAGCAGCGGCGTAGCGGTCGCGAACCTGCTCGCGAATGTCCGTGTCAGTGAGCTCTGCCACTGGGTTGCTCTCCTTGCTCGATAGATGAACGTCGATGGAGTGCCACCCTAGCGGATCCATCGACGTTTGTCGATCTAGTCGCTAAGCTGACGGCCGTGACCGTTCCCATGGAGCTTGAGCCCAAGCAGAAGCGCGCCGCCGGCGAGCGCTGCTGCGACCCCGTCGTATACCCCGATGTCGAACGCCAGCAGGCCGAGCGCATGGCGGTGCTCGCCAAGGCGATCGCCGACCCCGTGCGACTGCAGCTCGTAGACGTGCTCCGCAAGCACGCGGGCAAGGTCTGCGTCTGCGAGCTGGTGCCGCTCTTCGATCTCTCACAGCCGACGGTCTCGCATCATCTGAAGGTGCTGCGTGACGCCGGCATCGTGGACTCGGAGCGCCAAGGACTCTGGGTCTACTACTACGTCCTGCCCGGCGCGCTCGACGAGCTCGCCGGCTGGCTCAGCTGATATGGCGCGCGGTTTGTCAACTGCGGCTCCGTCGGCAAGCCGAAAGACGGCGATCCGCGCGCCGGCTTCGCCATCCTGCGTGCCGGCGACACGCACCCCGACGTGACCATTGAGCGCGCCCCTTATGACGCTGACGTGGTTGCACGCGAGGTCGCGGCTGCAGAGCTGCCCGAGGAATACGCAGCGAAGCTCGTGGCCGCTGCCTAAGCGCCTTGCCGGCGCGGCGCAAAACCACGCGGTCGCGAAGCGGCTGCGCCTCGTCACGTATCCGCTGCCGCCACGGTGGCCACAGCGCCGGACTTGCGAGCTACTACGCGCTCGACGATCCCCCACTTCAATCGCTGCACGCTCTCGACCTCGAAGCCGACATTCCCGAGGTAATCCAGCGGGTCTCGCAGG
>WNGA01012313.1_pt1 | contig 20497 bp, 15 predicted proteins | sample 5400061 | NCBI WGS metagenome assembly WNGA01 (sample SAMN13153366, study PRJNA577476) | soil metagenome | isolation source: 100 cm soil or saprolite under grassland replicate 2 | place: USA:California | collected 2016-06-15
CGCTCATCGTTTCCGAGACGCCAGCCAGAGTCGCCGGGATGTTCACGACCAACCAGGTCTGCGCCGCGCCGGTGAAGGTCTGCGCGCAACGCGTCAAGTCCCGCGTTGCCCAGGCCATCATCGTCAATTCGGGCAACGCAAACGCTTGCACGGGCAGGCAGGGAATGAAGGACGGACTCGAAATGGCCCGCCTCACCGCCCGCGCACTCCGTGCGCCGGAAGCCCACGTTCTCGTCGCCAGCACGGGCCGCATCGGTGTGAAGCTGCCGATGGCCAACGTCCGCGCCGGAATTCTCGACGCCGTGCCGCTCCTCAGCCGCGCCTCCGAAGCCGCGGCACACGCCGCCGAAGCGATCCTGACCAGCGACACCCGCCCAAAGGAAATCGCCGTCGAGTTCAAGCTCGCCGGAAGGCCCGTCCGCATCGGCGGCATCTGCAAGGGCGCAGGAATGATTCAACCCGGCCTGAGCGCCACGGGCGCCCGCCCACCCGCCGCGCCGCGCGGTCTACACGCGACGATGCTCTGCTTTATCACGACCGACGCCGCGATCACCGCGAGGCCGCTTCAAGCCGCGCTCCAGGAAGCCGTCGCCCTTAGCTTCAATCGAATCACAGTCGACGGCGACATGAGCACCAACGACACCGTCCTCGTACTGGCCAACGGCATGGCCGCCAACCAGCCGATTACCTCGGCTGGCTCGAAGGACTTCGCCCCGTTCCAGGCGGCGCTGAGCCACGTCTGTCTCGAGCTGGCCAGGCAAATTGTCCGCGACGGCGAAGGCGTGCATCGCGTCGTTACCGTGCGCGTGGAGGGCGCCCGTTCGGTTGCGGACGCCGAGGCCGCCGCGCGCGCCGTCGCGAACAGCGCGCTGGTGAAAACAAGCTGGCACGGCGGCGACCCCAACTGGGGCCGCATCATCTGCGCGCTCGGCTACAGCGCGGCGACCATCGTCGAGCAGCGAGTGGACATCGGCTACAGCGCGCCCGGCAGCCGGAGGATTCTCTGGAGCCTCCGCCGCGGCCAGCCGACCGCCGCGAGTTTCAAGCAACTCTGCGCCGCCGCCATGCCAAGCGAGTTCGAGCTGCACGTCCGATTGAACCTCGGCAAAGCCGGCGCCGTGATGTACGCGGCCGATCTGACCGAAAACTACGTGGACTTCAACAAAGGCGACGTAACCGACCCGGCGACACTTGGGGGATAAGATTGCGCCTAACAGCCCGTTCAAAAAGTGTAGCGGCGCTCTATGAGCGCCGAAGAAACTGCGCGTTCTGGTCCGATTTCGGCGGTCACAGACCGCCGCTACAACTCCAGCTGGAGTTTTTGAACGGGCTGCTAACCCTTCATCAAGTTGACTTGATCCAAGTTAGCGGTCTTGTAGTGCCGGTAAATGGCGATGATGAGCGCCAGGCCGACGGCGGCTTCGGCGGCGGCGATGGCAATCGAGAAAACCACGAACATCACCCCGCGCAACGCCTCGGGGTTCGGACCGAATCGCCAGAAGGCGATGAAGTTCAGGTTCGCCGCGTTGAGCATCAGTTCGATGCCGACGAGCACGAGGATCGCGTTGCGCCGCGTGATCGCGCCGGCCAGGCCGATGCTGAAGAGCAGCGCGCTGAGCAGGAGGTAGTAGTGGAGTGGTGTCATGGAGACGGGGGCGTGAGTGGGTGAGTGGGTAAGTGAGTAAGTGGGACGACAGGCGATGCGTGCCGCTCACTCACCCACTTACTCACTCTCTCACTTACCTCGAAACGAAATCGGCTTGCGCGGGATAGAATCATTTCGACCTCCTTTCCTGCATCGCAATGATCACGGCGCCGATCATCGCCGCCGTCAGAAGCAGGCCGAGGACTTCGAGCGGAAGGACGTATTCGCCCATCAGCCGTTCGCCCAGAGACTTGACGGAGATGGCCGGGACAACGGGCGACGGCGCACCGAAGGCCGGAAGCGCATCGGCCTTCGCAGCCGCGACGGCCAGGCGCCGGGCGATCTCCGGGGACTTCAGCACGGCGCCGGCCATGGTGGCGAACGCGGCGACTGCGATGCCCACACCCCACGGCGTCGCGGTCGCGATGGGCGCGGGCGACGGCGGCTCCGCGCCGCGGGTGAGCAGGATGGCGAACACGATGAGAATGGCGACCGCGCCGACGTAGACCAGGATTTGTACGAAGCCGACAAACTCGGCGTTGAGTTGAAGGAACAACGCGGCCAGCCCGGCAAACGTGAGTGCCAGACAGAGCGCGCAATGAACCAAATTGCGCAGCGTCATCGCGGCGATGGCGCTGCCAATCGTGAGGCCGGCGAGAAGGGCGAAGGGCCAGGTCATGGGTTGAAACGTTAAATCGTTGAAGCGTTGAAGCGTTGAAGCGTTGAAAAGGTTCCAGTTCCGGGTTCCGGGTTCCGAGTTCCGGGTTCATTGTCGATCGCGAAAAACTCGGAACTCGGAACTCGGAACCCGGAACCAGAAGGGGTTGGAGCATTGATGCGTTGAGGCGAAGCAAGCGCGTGCGGCTCATCCCGCTTTAACGCTTCAACGCTTGAACGATTTAACGATGCCTCAGTCCGCATACCGATACTCCCTCCGGCCCAGTCGCGTCTGGAAACCGCGCCCTAACAGCCAATACGGCGCGACGAGCAACGCGGCGCACACGAGCCAGCGCGCGCCAGGGTTCCAGCCTTCCCGAAAAGTAAAATGCCAGATGCCGGCCACGACGACGTTCGCCAGCGCCATGGGCAACAGGAATTTCCACGCCAGGTTCATGAACTGGTCCGCGCGCAGGCGTGGAATCGTCCCGCGCGTCCAGATGAAAAACGCCAGGAGCACGAAAAGCTTGCCGAAGAACCAAAGCCACGACGGGATAAAATCCAGAAACGTGACCGGCGCCGTCCAGCCGCCCAGAAACAGCGTGATGCCCAGACCGCAAATCGCGAAGAGGCCCAGGTACTCCCCGAGGAAGAAGAGCGCGAATTTGAACCCGCTATACTCCGTAAAATATCCCGCGATCAGTTCGGACTCCGCCTCAGGCAGGTCGAAGGGCGTGCGGTTGGACTCCGCGGCGGCGGCCACAAGGAAGAGAAGGAAGCCCGCCAATCCCCAGGGTGTGAAGACGTGCCATTGGTGCAGGAACCCCCACAGCACCTGCTCCTGCCGTGCCACGATGCTCACCAACGAGAGCGACCCGGCGAGCATCACCACCGTGAGCGAGGAGAGGATCAGCGGCACCTCATAGGAGATCATCTGCGCGATGGCCCGCATCGCGCCCAGGAGCGAATACTTGTTCCGACTCGACCAGCCCGCCATGAACACACTCAATTCCGTCGCCGCGCTCACTGCAAAAAAGAACAGGAGCCCCGTCTCCGCTAAATCGATCGCGACCATGTTTCTGCCGAAGGGCAACACGGCATACGCCAGCAGGACCGGAATGACCAGCGCCAGCGGCGCCAGGAAATGCACCACCCGATCGGCGGCCCGCGGCACGATGTCCTCCTTAGTCAGCATCTTAAGACCATCGGCCACCCACTGGCCAAAGCCGAATAACCGAATCTTGGTCAGCGGAATGCCGACGCGGTTTGGTCCGAACCGGTTTTGAATTCGCCCCAGCGCTTTGCGCTCGATCACCGTCACGATCCCGAAAAGCAGCGCGAACACGCCGATGATCATCCCGATGCTTACAAGAATCGACAGCCACGGCTGCACCGTCGTTGGGAACCAACCCACAACCGTGTGTTTGGCCGTCACGAAAATCTGGTCGAGCGTGTTCCCCATAGTTCGAATCTTCAAATCCAGCGGCACCCGGCGCGCGAAGCGCGCCAGCGCAACACGACCGGCTCCGTTGAATCCTCGCGCTGCCGCATCATGTCTGAACGAGTCTCGCCGCGCACGCGCGGAGTATTGCCAAAGCGTCCAGTCCGTTTCAAGGGCCAGCATCATCTCACGTGTTCACTCGTCTTCGCACACTTGGCTCCGCTCCGCCGCTCTGCTTAACTTTCCCCAATGACGTTTCGCACGCTCGTCCGCCGCAGCCTGCGCTTCCACTGGCGCGGGCACCTGGGCGTGCTGCTCGGCGCGGCGGTCGGCAGCGCGGCGCTCATCGGCGCGCTCGTCGTAGGCGATTCGGTGCGCGGGAGCCTGCGAGAGCGGGCGCTGGAACGGCTGGGGTGGGTTCAAACCGCAATGGAGGGAGGCGACCGTTTCTTCCCGCAAAAGCTCGCCCAGCGGGTTGTGCCCATCAACCGCGCTGTTCCTTTCGCGCTGAATTCGCCGCCGAATTCGTGGAACTACGACGCGGTGCTGAAACTTCCCGGCACGGCCAGCCGGCAGGATGGCACCGCGCGCGCCAATCAGGTGAACGTCCTCGGCGTGGGCTATTGGAGTTTTTGGCAGAGCACGCGCGTGACAAACGCCCTGCCTGCCTTCGCCCTGATTCCCAAAGGCAGCGTCGTGCTCAACGAGGCGCTCGCAGCGCAGCTTCACGCGCGCACCGGCGATGTCATCGTGCTCCGCGTCCACAAGCCCACGGCCCTGTCGCGAGATGTGCCAATCACTCCGCAAAACGATGCGAGTGTGGCGCTGCGCGTGAAAGTCCACGGCATCGCGACCGCCGCCTACATGGGTAATTTCAGTCTGCGCGCCGGGCAATCGCCGCCGCTCAACGCCTTCCTGCTCGTCAATGACCTGGCGCCCGCCGCCGGCCTGCCGGACAAGGCGAATCTGATTCTTGCGGGCGACTTCAGGTCGTCCCAGGACGCCACGCCATGGTTCACCCGGTGGTGGCGCCGCTTGCGCCCACAAAGAGGAGCAAGAATCCTACCGACAAAACAGGTTGCGTTCGCCGACGCGCGCATGGCCTGGCAATCTCATCTGGAGGATTTTTCCCTGAGCCTCCGTGCCTTCACCAATCAGCCGGTGCTGGAATTGCGTAGCGAACGTATCTTCCTCGAACCCGCGGTTGCTGCGGCGGTCTTCTCGCCGGAGACGAACCGTCCGCCAGCCGAGCCACTCCCATTGCGGGCCGTTGCGTTGGGTGGCTTCCGTCCGCCGTCCACCAACTCCGTCAGTCCTCAACAGGTTGCGTCCCTGGCCCGCCCGATCCTGACCTACGTCGTCAACCAGTTCCGCGCCGGCGCGAACACGACGCCTTACTCGATGGTCACCGCCGCCGGGCCGCCGTGGACGCCGCCCGATTTGCGCGACGACGAAATTATCATCAACCAATGGCTCGCCGACGATCTCCGACTCAAGCCGGGCGACGCGCTTGATCTGACTTATTACCTTGCCGAATCCGGCCCGCACCTGGTCGAGCGCACGAATCGGTTCCGCGTCCGCGCCGTCGTGCCGTTGAGCGGGATTTACGATGACCGCACGCTCATGCCGGAGTTCCCCGGGCTGGCGAAGGCTGAGAGCACGCACGATTGGGACGCCGGCTTCCCGCTCGTCCACAAACTTCGCGACCAGGATGAAAAGTATTGGAAGGAACACCGCGGCACGCCCAAGGCATTCGTCACGCTGGCCGCTGGGCAAGCGATGTGGGGCAACCGATTCGGCAACCTGACCGCCATTCGTTTCCCCGTGCCGGCCGGTCAGGATGCCGAGAGCTTCCGCGCGGCGGTGGAGCGCAGTCTCTTGCTGAACATCGACCCCGCTTCGTTCGGGCTGCGATTCGAGCCGGTGCGGGCGCAGGCGCTGGCCGCGGCGGAGCAGGCGCAGGATTTCGGCGGGTTGTTCCTCGGGTTCAGTTTATTCCTCATTGTGGCGGCGCTCATCCTCATGGCGCTGTTGTTCCAGTTCGGGCTGGAGCAGCGCACGAGCGAGACGGGCACGCTGCTGGCGCTCGGTTTCAAGCCGCGGCAGGTGCGGCGGCTGTTGCTGCGCGAAGGCGTGGTGGTGGCGTTTCTCGGCGGCGCGCTCGGGGCGCTCGGCGGCGTTGGCTACGCGAAGGGCATGCTGCACCTGCTCACCACGCTCTGGCGCGATGCGGTGGGTGGGAGCGCGCTGCAGTTCCACGTCACCGGCGCCACGCTGGCGATCGGGCTGTTTGCGAGCGTCATCGTGTGCGCGGCGACGATCTGGATCGTGCTTCGCCGGCAGGCGAGAAGGCCGGCGAGGGAGTTGCTGAGCGAAGGTGGACTCGAGCTTGCCGGCGAGGCCGCAGCCCATAATGGAGCGGGCGACTCCGCCCGCTACAGTCCGCCGGGCGACTCGCCCGGCGAGCGAGTCGCTCGCCGGACTGAGGCAGGCGAGTCGCCTGCCCCACTACGGGTATGGGCCGCGTTGAGGCGAGGCCGGGCCTTGTGGGTCGCGTGCGTGTTTAGCTTTGGCGCACTGGCCTTCCTCGCCATTTCAATGGCCGGAGAAGACAGGGCCTCGGCGCCGATGTTCTTCGGCGCGGGCGCGCTGTTGCTGGTCGCGGGATTGGCGGGTGTGTCGGTGTTGCTGACGGCGCTGGACCGGAGCGAGGCGGGGCAGAAGCTGTCGCTGTTGGCTCTGGGCTTGCGCGGCTGCACGCGGCGTCGGTTGCGCAGTCTGGCCAGCGTCGCGTTGCTGGCGTGCGGCAGCTTCCTCATCGTGGCCGTGGGCGCCAACCGGCTCGACGCGGGCCGCGACGCGATGAAGCGTCTTTCAGGCACGGGCGGCTTCGCGCTGTTCGGCGAGTCCACGCTGCCGATCGTGCGCGACTTGAATACGAAGGCCGGCCGCGAGTTCTACGGGCTGGACGAAGAGACGATGCGCGGCGTGAGCGTGGTGCCCTTCCGCGTGCGCGACGGCGATGAAGCGAGCTGCCTGAACTTGAACCGCGCGCAGAAGCCGCGGCTTTTGGGGGTAAAGCCGGAATTGCTGGCGGAGCGAGGGGCGTTCACGTTCGCGACGGTGTGGAAGGGTTTGCCGGCGGACAAGCCGTGGGAGTTGCTGCGGAGCGCCGAGCTCCCGCTCGGCGCGAATCCAACTTCTGAAACGCGCCGAGCAGGAGCTCGGCGCTCCGATGACGCCATTCCCGCCATCGGTGACGCGGCTTCGATTCAGTGGGCGCTGGGAAAGAAGCTTGGGGACACCCTCGATTACACCGACGAGCGCGGGCAGTCCTTCAAGGTGCGGCTGGTCGCTGGCGTGGCGAACTCGATTCTTCAGGGCAATCTCATCATCGACGAAGCGGAGTTCCTGCGCCGATTCCCTGGAGAGGCCGGCCATCGAATGTTTCTGATCGACACCCCGTCGAACGACCCGGCTGCGGTCGAGCGCGTCTCGGCGGCCTTGAGCCGGGCGTTGCAGGATGCCGGACTGGAACTCACGCCGGCGACCCGGCGGCTGGCGGCGTTCAACGCGGTGCAGAACACGTATCTCAACACGTTCCAGGTGCTCGGCGGGCTCGGCTTGCTGCTCGGCAGCATGGGGCTGGGCGTGGTGGTGTTGCGCAACGTGCTCGAGCGGCGCGGCGAATTGGGCCTGCTTCAGGCGGTGGGCTTCACCCGGCGCTCGATCCGCTGGCTGGTGTTGAGCGAACACGGCGGACTGCTGGCGCTCGGGCTGGCGATCGGGATTGTGTCAGCGCTGCTGGCCATCGCACCGGTGTTGCTGGCGCCGGGAGCGCGTTTGCACGCGACGGCGCTCGGCCTCACGCTGGCCGGCGTGCTGGCGAGCGGACTGGTGTGGACGTGGCTGGCTATCCGGCTGGCGCTGCGCGGGAAACTTTTGGATGCGTTGAGGAATGAGTGAACGTGTTGCGTGATGCGTGGTGCGTGACGAATTCAACTGCGCTCCAACCGCTACTTGACGCACCACGCACCACGCATCACGCATCACGTATCACGAGATTGAGCAAACCATGACCCAATACTTCACCTGCCTTTTACTCGCCGGCGCAGTCTCCACCTTCGCCGCCGACCCGAAGCCCGTTTACGAAAACAATTTCGAGAAGGCCGCCGTCGGCAACGCGCCCGACGACATGCTCGTGCTGGACGGCGCCTTCGCGGTGAAGGAGGAAGGCGGAAACAAGTTCCTCGAACTGCCGGGCGCGCCGCTCGATACATTTGGCGCGCTGTTTGGGCCGACGGAAACCAACGGACTGGCCGTCTCCGCCCGCGTTCACGGCACGAGCAAGGGGCGTCGGTTTCCGACGTTTGGCGTGGGGCTTAACGGCGTCGGCGGCCATCGACTGCTGGTCTCGCCTGCCAAGAAACTGTTGGAGCTTTACAAAGGCGATGAGGTGCTCGCGACCGCGCCGTATTCCTGGGTGTCGGACTCGTGGACGCTGCTCCGTCTGCAAAGCCGCAAGACGAAGGACGGTGAATTCAAAATCGAGGGCAAGGCGTGGAAACAAGGCGACGCCGAGCCGAAGGAGTGGCAAATCACGCACATCGAAAAAGCCGAAACGCCCGCCGGCCGGCCCAGCCTGTGGGGAAACCCGTACGCGGGCACGGCGATTCGGTATGACGATTTGCGTGTGACGAAGGCGGAGTGACGAAGGGAGAGGAGGTATGAGGTATGAGGTATGAGGTATGAAAGAAAAACCAGAAGATGGCCATCGCGTGACGCCTCCGTTCATACCTCATACCTCATACCTCGACGGCGCAGTGCCATTGAACCAAGTTTATCATGGCCCACTTTCGACGCAGAAAGCTGATCGTCGCCGGCGCTCTCCTGTTGTTCGTTGGTGCATTCGCCGCGTACGTATTCTGGCCGCGTCCGGACGAACTGGCCCGGTGGAAGGCGCAGATGCGCGCGCGCGGCGAAAAGTTTTCCCTGGCCGAAGTCGCGCCGAAATTTTCGCAGGAGAAACTCGACTGGGCGAAGCAACTCCAGCCCGTAGTCAATGGCATCCTCACGCACCCGGTCCCGCCGGGCGCGGTCGACATGATGATTTCCGCCACCCCCGGTTACGCCGTGCCGGCCTGGCAGCGGCCGTTCGCGAACGAAACGGCCAAGACGAACCACACCTGGGAGGCGCTCGAGGAACAACTGGCCAGGTCGGCCGACGCGATTCATCAGTTGCACGAATTGTTGCGCAACATCCCCGCCGGTTCGCCAGCCGATTACTCGGACGCAGTCAAACTCGGCTCCAGCATTAATCTCGTCGCCCTCCGCAAAGCTGCGCAAAGCCTGTCGCTGGCGACGCTGAACGATCTGCACCGGGGCTCGCTCCCCTCCGCGCTGACCAACCTGCACACCCTGATCGCGCTCACGCGGGCGCTGGAGGAGGGAGGCTTGCTCGTCGATCAGATGATTCGTGTGGCGATTGCGGGCCTGGGCGTCGCCGCGACGTGGGAGGTGTTGCAGGCGCCCGGCTGCGATGACGCGCAACTCGCCGGGCTCGACGCCGCGTGGTCGCAAGACCAACTGGTCAAGCGGATGGCGCTGACTTTCGAGATCGAACGGGCCTGGGCCTCGGAACTCTACCAGTACGCGCGGACCAATCAGGGCGGTTTAAGCCCGATCTTCGGTGGACCCTCGGGCGGCGCGGGGCAGGTGTTCAAAGACAAGGTCTACACGCCTCTCTGGCAAAAGGCGTGGTCGAAGCAGGACGAGCTGCTCTACCACCGCGCGATGCAACCCATCGGCGAGGGGATTCGCGACGCCGTCACGAACCGCTCCTGGCAGCGACTTCGATCGCCATCGAGCGGCACCGGCTCAAGCTTGGTCGCGCCCCTGAATCTCTCGCGAAGCTCGTGCCGGAGTTCCTCCGCGAAATGCCCGTGGACTATATGGCTGGCCGGCCGTTGCTGTACGCCGTCAATCCCGACGGCACCTTCGCGCTCTACTCGGCGGGCGAAGACGGCCGCGACGACGATGGTCTCGGCGACGATGTCGTGTGGCCGCAAGCGAGCTTGCCGACGCGGGTGACCACGCCCCAGTCCGGCGAAAGGATTCCGACACTCACGTTCCAGGACGCGTCGCCACGCGACGTCATCGAAAAGCTCGCCCGGCAAGCGGGGCTGGAGTTTCGTTACCAGCCGAAGGCCGCGGAGAAATTGCCCGCGAAGTTCTCCTTTACCCTCAGCAACGTCACCCCCTCCGAGGCGCTCGACGCCACGCTCCAACGACTGAATTTGGCGCTGGTGCGCGGCCCGAAGCACTCGAACCACTGCGTCGTGGTGAATCCATTTGTTCGCCGGGACCATTAGAAGCAGGGTGAGGCGGTGGGAGTCAGGACGGCGTCACGTCCGCTGGCAGCGTGCGGATTTGGCCGAGAAGCAGAAAAACCGAAAAAGACCTTGAACAAGGAGGGGACATTTGTTAAATGATTACCGACATTTCCAAACGCACCCATGAGTAAGAGAGTTGAGGGGCCACTTTATTCCCCTGTTTTTTCATTTCTCGCGCTTGAGCCAAATCATTGTCAGTCGGGGTGGCCTTTCCAGCGGCCCTTACTGCCAGGCCGGGATGTGTTTTGGGCTGAACTCCAACCGTGACATCGACTCGCCACCTATCCGAATACCCTATGAAGCAAAGCAGTAAACCGACCAACGGGATCGCTCAACATGCTCAACTAAAGCTATTTACGCGACATAGTCCGATTCAAGCCGTCCAGTTCGATGGCTTGAACCGCCGCCGGTTCGTCCAGCGCATTCTGGCCGCTGGAGCGGGCGCACATTTCGTCGGCCTTGGCCTGCCGGCCTTTGCGGAGGAGTTATTGCAGAATCCCGGCCCTGCCATTGGGCCGCCGAAGCGGCTCGATTCCGTTCGCCGCTGGAACAAGATCGCGATCGATGCCAGCGGTATCGACCATGCGATCGCGCGCGAACAACTTGGTCCAGGTCGCGCCAGCCGGGCGATGGCCATCGTCCATATCGCCATATTCGACGCAATCACCGCGGCGGTTGGACAATTCGAGAGTTACGCAGGCGTCAAGGCGCCCCCCGGCCCGATCTCGTTGCAGGCCGCCGTGGGTCAGGCAGCGCATGATACACTGTCGGAGCTCTTCCCGGCGCAGGCGGCCACCTTCGAAACGCTGCTGGCAGAGGACCTCCGCGCCATCAAAAACAGACCGGCCAGGGCGAATGGCATTCTCCTGGGCCGCAGGGCGGCCAGTGAGTGCCTCAGGCTTCGAGCAAACGACGGTTCGGAAACTCCCGAACCGCTCATTGGCGTCGGCTACATCACGAGCAACGATCCGGGGCGCTGGCGCATGGATCCGGTCAGCCTGATCCCGCTTGCGCTGGGAGCGCACTGGGGCGAGTGCAAGCCGTTCGCCCTGGAATCGACCAGCCAGTTTCGGGTCCCGCTACCTCCCGCCATGACCAGCCCGGAGTACACGGCCGCTTACAACGAAGCGAAGAGCGTGGGCGGCGACGGTGTGATAACGCCCACGGTACGCACTGCGGATCAAACGCACGCCGGCCTCTTTTGGGCTTATGACGGACTGCCCAGCCTGTGCGCGCCGCCGCGGCTCTACAATCAGATTACGGTCCAAATTGCCGACCAAATGGGATCGGATGTGATCGAGACGGCGCGGCTCCTGGCTCTGGTGAACGTGGCGATGGCCGACGCCGGCATGGCCGTCTGGGAGTCGAAGTACTTCTACGACTACTGGCGCCCCGTCACCGGCATCCGCGAGTCCGAACCCGGCAGCGGCCCGACGGGCGCCGGCGACGGCAATCCGGACACAATCGGCGACCCGACCTACTCGCCCCTCGGCGCGCCTGCCAGCAACGTCTCGGGTGGGATAAACTTTACTCCGCCCTTCCCGACCTACCCCTCCGGCCATGCCGGATTCGGGGGCGCTCTATTCCAAACCCTGCGCCGGTTCTACGGCACCGACGACATCGACTTCACTTTCGTGTCGGACGAATTCAACGGAATCACAGTGGACAATTTGGGCAACGTGCGTCCGCTCCTGCCGCGGAGCTTTGCGAACCTCTCTCAGGCCGAGGAAGAGAACGGCCAGAGCCGCATCTACCTGGGCATCCACTGGGCGTTCGACAAGACCGAGAGCATCATCCTGGGCCGGAAAGTGGGGGATTACGTGTTCGACAACGTGTTCCGGCCGTTGTAACCCCAGGACAACTTGCTGGCGCCGGGCATCCGCTCGGCACCCGTTTCGCGCAGCCGCGACCGCGAGGTCGCGGCTATGCTTTTGGACCGCGGTGGGAAGCGCAGCGCGACACTGCTCTGATTCGCGCGGTCATGGCTTGGCCTGGAGCCAAGGCGCCGGCGTCGCTGCGCTCTGCGCGCGCACGACTCCAAACGTCGCCGCGTCGGCACCTGCACCGAACGGGGCTCAACCCCGTTGGGGTTGGGGAATTATTCGGCGCCAATCAAACCAGATCAAAGCCAACCAAGCTATGTCGACCCTTCAATGTCGCGCCAGCGGCATGTTCGCCAGCACGGCAGTGTGCACCCGGCCGCGCGCATCGGGCTGAAAGACGATCTGTTCGTCGACATACATGCCCGGTGGCATTTTGAACACCGTCCGGTTCAGCGGCGTGAGGCGGTTGTCGTATTCGTTCTCCACCATCGCGTAGAGATGGCCGTGCCTGGCCGAAATGAGCAACGGAATGAAGTCCAGGCCATAGGCTCCAAGAAACTTTTTCCACTCGGGAGGAATAGTCGCGGTGGCCGGTCGAACCACGCGGCGGAACCTCTGACCCAGGGCCGTGAAGCCGGTGACCCTGTCGGTGGAGTCGCGCTCGAAGATGACCGGCGCGTCCCACGCCAGCCGGCCGTTGGCCTCGAATTGGAGCGGTTCGACCGGCGCGAGAGTCATCCGTTGGCCCGAGAGGTTCATCTCCAGGCCGCGGGCGACGGCCCTGACCTCGGCCCACCAGCTTTCGGATTCGTAGTCCCCGGCGAACGCGGCCAGCGCGGCGGCATCGAGGCCGAGGCGCGGCCTGGCGGGCGGCGCCGGCTCGCCGGTCTTCGCCTCAAGCATCGCGCCGAGGGCGTTGAGCGCCAACCGCCGAACCGCCGCGGTCACGATGTCGTCATTGCACAACACGACCACGCCCACCTTGTGGCGCGGCACGCCGATGACCATCGAGGTGAAGCCGTAAACGGCGCCCATGTGGCTGACCGTTTTGTGCCCGCGAAAAGAGCCAACCGAAAAGCCCAGCCCAAAGGCATTGGTCTCCTTCGTCAGTTGCGGCGTGAACATTTCCGACAGCGCCGCGCGCTGGATCAGTTGCCGTCCGGCCGCGCTCCCTTCCGCGAAGAGGAAGGACAGGAACCGCGCGAGGTCTTCCGCCGTCGTGTAGAGATTGCCGGCGGGAATGGTGCCCAGCTCGAAGGCCGGCGCCTCGATCTCGCGGAAGCCGCCATGGCCATCCGCCACGGGCAGATAGCCCTTGGCCAGTCGCGGCCGCAGCGTGCCGTTCATCACGAAGGCCGAACTCGTCATGCCCATCGGCCCAAGCAAATGCCGCCGCTGATACTCTTCAAACCCCAGCCCCGAGAGCTTCTCGACGACGTGTCCTTCGATGGCCACGCCGCTGTTGGAGTATTTGGTCCGGGTGTTCGGAGGATAGACCAGCGCGCAACCGGAGAGACTCGCGACGGTTTTCGCAGTGCCGGCCTGCGCATCGTCGAGATACCCGCCGACGGGCGCTTCGCGAACCATCCCCGAGCGGTGGCACATCAATTGGCGCAGCGTCATCGGGGCCGCGTCCTCAAACGGGGACACGATGCCCAGCGCCGGCAGATACTGCGTAACGGGCGCGTCGAGCTTCAACCGGCCCTGTTCGGCAAGCTGCATCGTCGCGAGCGCCGTGAAAAGTTTCGAGATGGACCCCGCGCGGTAAACCGTGTCGCGCGCCGACGGGACGCGCCGCTTCTTGTCCGCGAACCCAAACCCGCCGGCGAAGATCGTCCGTTGATCCTCGACCAGCGCGACCGACACGCCGCTGATCGCGCCGCGTTGGAGTTCAGCCCGGATGCCCGCCTCGAACCGGCGGACAATCGCTCCGTCGTCCGCGGCCCGAACACTCAGCGAGGCTGCGACGACGGCGAGAAGCAGAGGGGCAAACAGAAACCCGATGCGGCAGGACTGGTGCATGGCGCCACGCTAGCCAGCGACGTGCGTCCAATCAAGCTGCCCCTCCCAGGACAGGCGCGGAAGAAGCAACTTCCCTCGTCCCGGGCGCTTTGTTAGCGTCCGCGCCACCGATGAAAGCCGACGACGCCGCCACGCCTGCCCGGCGCTCGTGGTTCGCGCGCGCGCCGGAGACGGGATTGATGTTGGTCATCGTCGTGTTGGGTCTGGTGCTCACGATATTCGGCGGCTCGGTAAAGAGGCCGAAAATCGAGACCGGCCCCGACGGGCAAGCGCAATACGCTTTCACCACTGGGCCGGATGGTGAGCGTTCGCCGGTCTTCGAGCAGGTGAACAAATTCTTTAATGCGCAGAACCTCGCGCAGCTCGCCAAAGATACAAGCTTCACGGCCATCATGGCCGTGGGGGCGACGATGATCATCATCGCCGGGGGGATCGACTTGTCTGTTGGGGCCATTTATGCGCTCGCTTCAGTCTTGGGGGCGATGGTGCTTCAGCGATTCGGAGCGGGCGGGCCTGAGGGAGGATCGGCGGCGGGTGTGGCATTGGGCATCGCGACCTGCCTGGGCGTGGCCATGGCGTGCGGCGTGGTCAATGGTGCCATGGTCACGCTGCTCAAGGTGCATCCGTTTATCATCACTCTGGGCACGATGGAGATCTTTCGAGGCATCGCCTTTGTCATCACCAAAGCGCAGTCGGTCGGGGGTTTGCCAGTGGCGTTTCGCAAACTGGTGTTGGTGGAGACGGCGAACAAACTGACGCTGGTGCCGCTGGGGGTGATGGTGCTGGTCACGCTGGCCGGGGGTGTCTATTTGTCGCGGATGCGGGCGGGGCGGTTGGTCTATGCCGTAGGTGGGAACGAGTTGGCCAGCCGCTACAGTGGCATTCGCCTCCATTGGGTGAAGTTGAGCGTATTCGTCTTCTCCGGTTTGTCGGCGGGCATCGCCGGGCTGCTGGCACTGGGCTATTACGGCTCGGCTTCCTCGGGCGACGCGCAGAGTAAGGAGCTTATTGTCATCGCCGCAACCGTTGTAGGCGGCGCGAGCCTCACCGGCGGCAAAGGTTCAGCCTTGGGCGCCATGCTTGGCGCGCTGATCATCCATATGATCGACAGCGGCATCGTGATCCTGGGCATCGACCAGAACTACTCGCGAATCATCACCGGCGCCCTCGTCATCGTGGCCGTGCTGCTGGACCAGTTGAACAACTGGCTGGCCCGGCGGCGGTTGACGAAGGCGGGCTAGCTGCGTATTGCCAGATTGCCAGAAGCGTATTATCGTCGGCGCCGTGAAAACAATGTCCTTCAAAATCAGCAAGCCGCTGGACGAGTGGCTGGAAACCGAAGCGCGCAAGCTGGGGCGGTCGAAGTCGGACCTTGTGCGGGAAACGCTGGAGCGGCGCCGGGACGGCGATGGAGGGCGTTCGGTCCATGATGTCATGAAGCACGTCTGCGGCGTCATCAAAGGCGGCCCTCGGGACGTGGCGACCCGCCAGCGCAGGCACATGAAGGGTTTCGGCCATGAGCGTCGTCCTGCTTGATACCGGGCGGTTGGTCGCCTACTGTCGGGCGAACGAAGTCGTCCGCGAGTGGGCCGTGCGGCTGCGCCAGTTGAGCAACTGGCTGGCTACGCGGCGGTGGACGAAGGGGGTTTGCCTGCGTATTGCCAGCTTGCCAGAAGCGTATTATCGTCAACGCCCATGAAAACCTTCACAGTCAAGCTTGATGAACCTTCCGAGCAGTGGCTCGCTACTCAAGCCCGCAAACTCGGCCGCACCAAGTCCGACATCGTGCGGGACTTGATCGCCCGCCAACGCGCCCCCAAGCGCGGGCGCCGCTCGCTCCACGACATCATGCAGGACGTGTGCGGCAGCGTCAAAGGCTCTCCGCGCGATCTCTCGACCAACAAGAAACATCTGAAGGACATTGGACAATGAGCGTCGTCCTGCTGGATACCGGGCCGTTGGTCGCCTACTGTCGGGCGAACGAAGTCGCCCATGAGTGGGCCGTCGGCCAATTGGATTCGCTAAAGCCGCCACTGTTGACTTGCGAGCCGGTCATCACCGAAGCCGTCTATTTGTTGGCGGCTCACGGAAGGCGTGCCGATTTGGTGTGGGAATTCATGCGCGCCGGCATGCTGAAAGTGGCGTTCAGTTTGGAGTCGGATTTTGAGGCTGTCGCCACGCTCCTGCGGCGCTACGTTGATCTGCCGATGGATTTGGCCGACGCCTGCCTGGTGCGCATGAGCGAACAGCACCGCGATTGCCGCGTGCTGACCACGGACGCCGATTTCCGCATCTACCGGCGATTCGGCCGGCAGGTGATCCCGCTGATCTACCCGTTCAACTCCTAACCTCAATGCTAACCTCAATGCACAAGTTCTCGTTCGTTCTCGTGTTTTCGTTGCTGGCAGCCTGCGGCACGAGCGCGCAACTCCAGAAATCCTACACCCTCGGCCTGGTCGCCAAGTCACAGGGCAATCCGGTTTTCCAGGCCGCCCGCGTCGGGGCCGAGGCCGCGGCCAAAGAACTCAGCGCCCAGCACAACCTGAAGATCAAAATCGACTGGCGCACTCCCAACGAGGAGGACGCCCAGAAACAGGCCGAAGCCATCGAGCAACTCGTGCTCGCCGGCGCCGCCGGCATCGCCGTGAGTTGCTCGGACGCCAACAAGCTCACCGACGCGATTAATTCCGCGGTGAAGAACGGCGTGCCCGTCGCCACGTTCGACAGCGACGCGCCGGCCTCCAAGCGGTTCGTCTGCTACGCCGTGGACGACGAGCAATGCGGCCAGCGCGTGATGGACGAGTTGGCGAAAGTGATGGGCGGCAAAGGAGTCGTGGCCATCCTGGCCGGCAATCCGAACGCGCCGAATCTTCAGAAGCGCGTCGCCGGCGTGAGGAAGGCGGCGAAGAAGTATCCCGGCATTACCCTTCGTGACACATTCTACCACAAGGAGACGCCGCAGGATGCCGCCGCGAAAGTCGAGCAAGTGATGCAGGCCAACCCTGACATTGGGGGCTGGGCGATGATCGGCGGCTGGCCGCTGTTCACCGACAACGCGCTCAAGTGGCCCGCCGGCTCGGTAAAATGCGTGAGCGTGGACGCGCTGCCACAGCAACTTGGCTACCTGCGCAGCGGCCACGTCCAGATGCTCCTGGCCCAGCAGTGCTACGAGTGGGGCCATCGGTCGGTCGAACTTCTGATTGACAAGATCCACTTCAAAAAGAATCCCGCCGCGGTGAAGGACGTCAGCGAACTGGTTCCCGTCACGAAGCACAACCTCGATGCCTTCGCCAAGAATTGGGAAAAGTGGCTGCCCAAATAGGGAGGAAATGCCTTTTCTCGAATTCAACCAGTTGACCAAGCGCTTCCCCGGCGTGCTCGCGCTGGACGGTGTGAGCTTCGCGGTCGAGCGGGGGAGTTGCCACGCGCTCATGGGCGAGAACGGCGCGGGCAAGAGCACGCTCGGCAAGATTCTCGCCGGCGTGTACACGGCGGATGCAGGTAAGATGCACCTCGACGCCAGGCTCGTCCACCCCGCAACGCCTCTCGCCGCCCGCCATCTCGGGATTGCGATGGTGCATCAGGAGCTGGCGTTCTGCCCAAACCTCACCGTCGCCGAAAACCTCTGCCTCGGCGCGTTGCCGTCGCGCTTCGGCTGGGTCGACCGGAAGCGGATGCGCGAACGGGCCCGCGGGATGCTCCGCGAAATCGAGGCCGACCTCGACGTGGACCAGCCCATCGGCCAGCTCACCACCGGGCAGGAACAACTCGTCCAGATCGCCGCCGCCCTGGGCGTGAACGCGCGCGTGATTGTGATGGATGAGCCGACCAGTTCGCTGTCCGCGGGCGAGAGCGAACACTTGTTCCATCTGCTCGCCCACCTCAAGCAGCGCGACATCACGGTCCTGTACGTCTCGCACCGACTGGAGGAGATTTTCCGGCTTTCCGACACCGTCACGATCCTTCGCGACGGCCGCCACGTCGCAACGGAGAAAACGGCCGGCACGAGCCGCGACCGCGTCATTCACCAGATGGTCGGCCGCGAAGTCGTCTCCGTCACGCCCCGCCACCTCGAGCGCGCGCTGGGCGATGAGCTGCTCCGCGTGGAAAATCTTTCCTCGCCGGGCAGGTTCCGAGGCGTCAGCTTCAACCTGCGGGCCGGCGAAGTGCTCGGCCTGGCCGGACTCGTCGGCGCGGGTCGGACCGAAGTGGCGCAGGCGATCTTCGGCGTGGACGCTCACGCGGCCGGAAACGTCTTTGTGCGCAGCAAGCCGTTGGCCCTGGGCAGGGTGAACGCCGCCCTCGCCGCCGGCATCGGCCTGCTGCCCGAGGACCGCAAACGCCTTGGCCTCGTGCTCTCGATGAACTGCCGCGAGAACGGCTCGCTGGCCTCGCTGGGCCGGCTCACGCGGCTGGGCTTCGTGCGCCGCCGCGAGGAACAGGCGCTCGTGCGCCGCTACGCCGACCGCCTCCGCGTGCGCACGCCTTCGTTGGAAAACCTCATCGCCAGCCTGAGCGGCGGCAACCAGCAGAAGGTCGCGCTGGCCAAGTGGCTCGCCCGCCAGTGCGATATCCTCATCGTCGACGAGCCCACCCGCGGCGTCGATGTCGGCGCGAAGGCCGAGATCCACGCGCTCCTCGACGAACTGGCCTGCGAAGGTCTCGGCATCATCGTCATTTCGTCCGAGCTTCCCGAGGTGATGAACCTCAGCCGACGTATCCTTGTGATGCGCGACGGGCACCTGGCGGGCGAGTTGGCGCGCGCCGACTTTTCTCAGCCTGCCCTGATGCGATTGATGTCGGGCGTGGAGGCAGAGAGCGTTCGCACGAGTTGAGCTCCGTGCCGGCGGCGAGATGATTACTGGTACTCCTGCTCTTAATCTTAATCTTAATCCTACTCTTAATCTTAATTCTGCTCCTTATCGATTTCTATCCAGGAGTTTCGAGATTAAGATTAAGATTAAGATCAAGAGTAAGAGTATGAGTATGAGTAAGAATAATGACTCGTTCCTCCAGCCTGATTCAACGACAACGGAGCAAAGATGAGGCTCCTCTTACCCCGCAGGCATGGCCCGCTATGGCAGCTCTTCGATCGTGATTTCCTTGTAAGAAACCTCTGCCGGCCCACCGCCATGGACTTGCAGCCCGATCAGCCCGAATTGCTCGATCGACTCGTCCGGCTCCGTGTAGTCGATCATCGCCTCGCCGTTGAGCCACGTGCGGATGCGCCGGCCTTCGCAGCGGATCAAGTAATCATTCCAATCCTCTTTTTTCAGCGCCTTTTCGACCGCCTTCGGCTCGGGCTTCACCAGCACCTTGTCCCGGCGCGACTCATCGTAGAGCGCGCCCCACCAGCCGTCGCCCGCGTCACACTGGTAGCCGACCATTTCGTTGGGCGGGACTTTCGCGGGGGGGCCGGGCTTGATCGTGGACGTGCCCTGGTAGCGAACCATTTCGTTGGTCAGGTCCTTCGCCGACTGGCTGCGGATTTGCACGCCCGCGTTCACGAAACCGCCGGCCGGAGTGCCCACGAGCTTGATTTTCAGCCGCAGCACGAAGTTCGTGTAGCTGCGTTTCGTGCGGAGAAACTCATTTTGCGGCACCTTCGCCGTCAGCGATCCCCCGACGAAGGCGCCATCCACAATGCGCCACGTTTTGTTCGTGTCGCCCTCCCAGCCGGTGAAAGATTTCCCGTCGAACAGCGAAACCGCCGCGCCCTTTCTCGCGGCAGGGAGCGAAGTCGCGATCAGCAAGGCAGACACGATGGGGAGGATTTTCGAGTTCATGGCGGCGATTCTTGGCGGGCCTGGGAAGGTTTGTCGAGCGGATCGCGAGAACCTGAGCATCCGACCGATCCGACCGATCCGACCGATCCGACCGATGAAATCAACCCGCGACCTCACGGTTGCAGCTTCTGCGCGGTTGCGCCCGGTGAGAACCCGCACCGGGCCAACAGCCGATCGATGGCTTCTCGGTCCACGCCCAGTTTCGGAGCGGCGGCGGCGAGATCCTCCGCCAGCGCCGGATACCAATTGCGCCGCTTCGCATCCGCCAGCCCGGCCACGTTGATCGGCTCGATGGCAGCCGCTACGCCATTGAGCAACTGGCTACGAGCTTTACCGACAAGCGGGGGTCGCGCCGCAGCCAGGAGCCGCTTCCAGGCCGTCGCGAACTCTTCACAGGTCTGGAGCAAAAAGCCCTGAGCCAGCTCCGGTTTCCCGAGCCGCCGCGCCGTTTCCGAGTAACTCGCCGCGGCAAAGTAGAGCAGTGTCAGCGCGGAGAAGATTTCGAAGTCGGCCATGTTTGAATAGAGCGCGCTGATCAGTTCGGAGGTGACGTCCAGTTCCCGCAAGGTAACCGCCGAGTAATCCTGCAAGAGCGCCGGCAGCTTCGGCGAGTTCCAGCCCGTCGCAAGCGCGTTCGCCAGCCGTTCCACGCCCAGCAGAGTGAGTGGAAAGCCGGTGGAAAGCAGCGGATCCACAAAGCCCGCCGCCGACGGCAGCAGCGCCCAGTTCGG